>JABAOH010002836.1_pt1 | contig 17747 bp, 14 predicted proteins | sample 7062181 | NCBI WGS metagenome assembly JABAOH01 (sample SAMN14538630, study PRJNA623070) | marine sediment metagenome | biome: marine biome [ENVO:00000428]; feature: marine pelagic biome [ENVO:01000023]; material: deep marine sediment [ENVO:00002113]; isolation source: pool of 5 deep marine... | reverse complement strand
GACGGGATGACACGCGGTGCCGGTAGCGGAGCATGGGTGATGGCGAAATGGAAGCTGGCGGGTGTCAACTTCGATCATTTTCACATGGGGGACAACCTGCGGATGGCACAGGACCATCCCGATGTGGAAATCGTCGGCATTGCCGACGAGAAGCGGGAGCGGATGCAGGAAGCGGTTCGCACCTTCGGAATGGCGGATCAGCGGGTGTTTACGGACTACCGCCGCTGCCTGGAAGTCACTCGGCCAGATATCGTGCTGCTGTGTCCCGCCACGGCGCGGCACGCGGAGTGGATCGAAAAGGTGGCGCCGTTCGACGTACACGTGATCATCGAAAAGCCGTTCGCCGCCACTCTGGCCGAGGCGGACCGCATGACAAACGCTCTGCAAGCCCGCGGCAAACAACTGGCCATCAATTGGCCGCTGGCCTGGTATCCCGTCCATCGCACCACCTGGCGGCTGATCGCGGAGGGCGTGATCGGGGACGTGGTCGAAGTGCATTTTTACGACGGCAATCGCGGGCCGCTGTGGCATACCACCGACAAAATCGAAAAAACAGCGGCTCAGGTCGCCGCCGAAAAACAGGACAGCTGGTTCTACCGGAAGGAACATGGTGGCGGATCACTGCTGGACTACCTCGGCTATGGAACCACGCTGGGGACCTGGTTCCTGGGCGGGCGAACGCCCGGGGAAGTCACTTGCACCGTCGACCAGCCGCAGGGGCTGGAAGTGGACGAACACAGTGTGGTCGTGGCCCGATACGACACCGGACTCTCCAAGTTCGAGACCCGCTGGGGAACTTTTTCCGATCCCTGGACCTATCAGCCGCAACCGAAATGTGGTTTCGTCATCGTCGGGACCGCCGGTACGATCAGCAGCTACGATTTTGAACCGACGGTCCGCGTCCAAACCGTAGATTACCCGGAGGGCCGCCACGTTCCCGCCGATACGTTAACACCGCCTTTTCAGAATCCCGTGCAATACCTGGTCCATTGCCTGGAGACCGGCCAAGCCATCGAAGGGCCGCTGTCGGTCGAAATCAGCCGGATTGGCCAGCAGATTGTGGATACGGCGGTCCAGAGCGCTGATGAGAAACGGACGGTGCCCTTGATCCAGTAAACAAGTCGACGGACTTTTCGTCACGGAGTTCTGCCTATGAAAACCAAACAGGAATTGCAGGCCATCATCGACCAAATCGCGTCCGCGGACAGTCCTGTGGGCATGGACGCCGTTTACGTGCACGCTTTGATATTGGACCGCTTGACCGATATGAGCCGCCGCTTGGAACAGCTCGAGCGCGAAGTGCAGCAGATACGCGACGCGAGCCGCAAGAGCTGAAAACTCGCGGTCCGTGGCCGCCGGCTTATGCAGGAACCGATAGCTCGACGCGGTTCCCTTGCCTCCGGGTGCGGCGATGCAAACTTCGCAGCTGCGGCCAGACGTGCCGGTACCCCCCCATGACCGCTCGACCCACCAGCCCGGACCTGGTGACCACCATGCGACCTGCGGGGTAACTGCGGGTGGACCATTTCGCCGTCGCATCGGTCAAAACGCCCATGAAATCGACTTCCTTCCGCTGCGGGTCGGCGAAGAATCGTTCGAACAACCGGTAGCGCAGCAGCTGACCGGGGCTGGAGGCTGCATAATCTTCATCGTAGCCCACCTTGGCGGAATGATATACGCCCTTGGCCTTCCAACCCATTTCAAAGGCGATCGGCCGATCGCCAAGTTCCAGAAATACCAGCTCCAGCTGGCCCCAGCGAGCCAGCTGGTGGGCCTGCCGCAGAAAGTAAGCGAACATGCCGTCGCTGCGCAGTACCGAGCTTCCTGAGCGGGCTTTCCAGCTGCGGTCTTCGACGGCAAAGCCACGGTGCAGCAGCGGTTCGACCTGTTCGGGTGCCAGCTGGGAAAAAACGCGCAACTCCAACGGGGCTTCTTTTTCCAGGCGGCGGGCGTACCGCTTCATGTTCCGCCGGTGCATCCGGGACCAGCCGGCTTGATATGTTGCCCAATCGTGATCGATATCGACCACACCGATCTCAAATTGTGGATCGACAAAGGCCAGCAGGCCGGCCGCCTGCAACCACTGCTGAAACACCCGCCACCGCCGCGTTTCCAACGGCAGACCGTTCCACCACAGCAGCGACCACTTGAGATCGTGCAGCGCCCGGACCAGCGGCCCCAGGGCAATCGTGGCATCCACGGCCGGATCCCACAACAGCTCGCCACAGCCGCTCCAATCGTCCGTCGGCATCGTGCCCCGACGCAGTGTTCGGCCTGAGCGCCACAACACCAGTGGCAACGCAGCCACCAGCTGGTCCTCGTACTCAACAGCCAGCGCATGCAGCTGGCCCTCTTGGCCGACGGTTTCCAGCCACAGGGCGATCATCTCGGCCCGCGGACCGGGCGTCACCACATCACTACGTCGCCAAAGGTCATCCCACTGCTCGGCCCGTTCCCTCAACTGTTCGGCCGAAGTCAAGGCGATCACGGCCGAAGTTCCCGACCGATCGCGACTTTTGCCCAGATCTTTTTTCATTTCCATACTCCGTTCACGCCGTCGCGGCCCCCACAGGGCAGCCTGGCAACTTAAACATAGCTTGCCTTCCCGATGTGGCGGCGAAACGACCTTCTGTTGACCAAATGCAACCTCCTCCGGCGATCTTGTGGGCCGGCCGGCAGAGCATCCCGCCAAATCGCGTAAAATCGCTCTTTTTTTGTCCCTTTGGCGGGCCGCGAAATCGCTTGCCCAAACGGCACTTGGTTTGCAACCTTGACCGGGCACGCGGCCTCCGCTCCACCCAAAAAGCCCTCAGAAGGAAGTTGCCTGTGTCCGAAACACTGACCCTTATCCCGGAAACGTATCGTGCCCCCACCCATCCGTCGCCTAGCGTAATCTCGCCAGCGGATCGATATCAAATTTACTGGTCGGAAGCGAGTTTCGCGGGCCGGCGGAACATGACTTGCCCGGCCAATCGTGAAACGGAGATCCTTCAGTCGCTGGAAACGGGCCGCAGCATCACCCCACCGCTAGGCAATCAAGCCGCCGCCTACCGCCTCCTCAAACGCGCCTTGGACATCCTCGGCAGCCTGGCTCTCCTGTTGTTGCTGTCGCCCGTGATGCTGACCGTTTTACTGGTATTGCTGGTCACCACCCGCGGCCGCCCATTGTTCGCTCAACGACGCGTCGGCTATCGCGGCCAAACCTTTACGCTCTGGAAATTCCGTACCATGCGACTGGATGCCGACAGCGTCCAGCATCTGGTCACCAACGAAAAAGACGGGCCGATTTTCAAAAACCGCCGCGATCCCCGGATCACGCGGCTGGGTCGCCTTTTGCGAAAAACCAGCCTGGACGAAACGCCCCAGCTGTTCAACATCCTGGCCGGTCACATGGCACTGGTCGGACCCCGGCCGCCTGTGCCCGCGGAGGTCGCTCAATACAAATTGTGGCAGCTACCCCGGCTGGCCGTCATGCCCGGTCTGACCTGCCTCTGGCAGGTCAGCGGCCGCAGCGAAATCGATTTTCGGCGCTGGGTCCGGATGGATATCTGGTACGTGCGAAACCAGGGCCTTGCGACCGACCTGCGGCTGTTGTGGAAGACACCGTCCAGCGTGCTAAGCTGCCGCGGCGCGTACTGAATACTTCCACAAAAACAGGAAAGCGCTCTCCAACTGCCGCAAGGCTCTGGGAACCCTGACTTTCCTGCCAGAATCGGTCGACCAAAATGGGAAGCGCGGGGCCGGATTGACGAAGTGGGGAACCGGCTGCACAGAAGTTGGCTACAGGAGAGGGCGGCTGCGGAATTGGTCAACTGGAGCGCGGGGCCGGATTGACGTAGTGGGGAACTGGCTGCACCTGACCACCGCGCGAGCTTCGGCACGGCGTTGCTGGAGGGGGTCGTACCGGAAGGGGTCGGGAGTCTTTTTCGCCACCCGTCCCACTATCCATCGATGCAGGGTTTTTCACTGGCGAAAAAGACTCCCGACCCCGATAGGCCTTCCTTACCAACTGCGGAACCGCCTGCACAGAAGCCGGCTACAGGAGAAGTGGGGGCCGAAAGCGGGCGGGCGGGCGGGCGGGCCGAGCAGCGGGGGAGCGTTAGGGGANNCACACGACAGCCCCGAAATATCTGCCGGATTCCGATTTTGCGGGCTCCACCAGCCTTTGCCTGCTGTGACCTATGCTTGTCTTAGGCCGGATTCCCCACAAATTTCCTGGCCAGCGACGGTGAGTCTTTGCCTGGGCAGGAAGACGTCGCGATTTGACTGCAGGCGTATGGTTCGTACGCATCGCCTCAAATGGCGAGGTCGGACCCGGCCGGGCCAAGACCTGGCCTTCGCACACTTGTGAGAAAAGCGGGCCCGTCACTCCGGGCTCAACTGGTAACCCCATACCCCCTCCTTGCTGGCAGATCGTGATGACCACCACCGTCTTCAGCGTCCCGGCTGTCGAATCGATCCCGTTACCGACAGGGAGTGAAGCGCAGAACCTGCGGGTGTTGCACGTGATCAACGGCGAGCATTTTGCGGGGGCCGAGCGGGTACAGGATCTGCTGGCTAGCCGTCTGCCGGACTGCGGTTTCGAGGTCGAACTGGCAGCGCTGAAACCGGGCGCCTTCCACAGCGCTCGCAAATCAACGGCAGTCCTGCATGCGGTACCGATGCGATCGCGTTTCGACTTGCGGCCAGCCTGGAAGCTGGCGCGACTGGTCCAACGCCGCCAATGCCGGTTGATCCACTCGCACACGCCCCGTGCGGCACTGGTCTCCAGCCTGGCAGCTCGGCTGGCCGGTGTCCCGCTGGTGCACCACCTGCACGGACAGACGGCGACGGAAATGAATCGTCGTCTGCTTGGCCGCATCAACGCCGCTGTCGAGGTCTGCGGGATGCGCGCCGCGGACCGCACCATCGTGGTATCCGCAACCGCTCGCCGCTACGCGCTTGAACTCGGCTACGATGCCGACCGAACCTGTCTGGTTCCCAATGGCGTCCCTGCCGCCACCGGTTTCAGTGTCAGCAAACAAGCACACGAGGGTTGGACGATCGGTTCGGTCGCGTTGTTTCGACCGCGAAAAGGCATCGAAACCCTGTTGCAGGCCACGGCCCGGTTGCGCGGAAAAAATCTGCCGGTCTTTCTGCGTCTGATCGGTGGCTTTGAAACCGCCGCTTACCAGCAGCATCTGCGTGGGCTGGCAGAAGAATTGGGCATCGCTCCTTACGTGCAGTGGGTGGGATTCACCGCCAACGTGCCCGCGGAACTGGGCCGCCTCGATGCGATGGTCCTGCCCAGCCTGCTGGCCGAGGGCCTGCCCATGGCGGTGATTGAGGCCATGGCGGCCGGCGTGCCCGTGGTCGCTTCCCGCGTGGACGGGATCGTGGACGTGATCGAGCACGAGCGGACGGGGCTGCTTTGCCAGCCGGGAGATGCCGATGCCCTGGCCCGGCAGCTGGCCCGCCTCCTGCTTGGCGAGGTGGATGCCGACCAGCTGGGTGAGCTTGGCCGTCAGCGGCACAAGGCCGCGTTTTCGGATCAGAGCATGGCGGCGGGTGTCGCGAACGTCTACCGCCAGGTCCTTGGTCTGGAGGTTCAGCAGGCATGAGCAGTCAAGACACGATGCGTCCGCAGGTTTCTCTGTTTGGGATCGGTATCGATGCGGTCACGATGCCCGAGGCGGTGGCGAGATTGCAACATTGGATCGGCACGTCGGCCGCGCCCTGTCGGTACGTGGTCACGCCCAATGTAGATCACACCATCCTCTACCAGCACAATCCAAGGCTGCGCGACGCCTACCAGGCGGCCAGCCTGGTCCTGGCGGACGGCATGCCCGTATTGTGGGCTTCGCGGCTGTTCGGCAAACCCCTCCCGCAGCGGGTGACCGGCTCGGACCTGGTCCCGGCCCTGTTTGACGCCAGCTGCGGCGATCGACCGCAGCGGGTCTTTCTGCTGGGGGGCGGGCCGGGCGTTGCCGAGCGGGCTGCGGCCAACATCCATCGGCGCTGGGCCCACGTGCAGGTAGTCGGCACGCTCGCCCCACCGCAAGGCTTCGAGCACGACCCGGGCCAGAACCAGGAGATTGTGAAGACGATCAACACCGCGGCGCCAGACTGCCTGGTCGTCGGGCTGGGTGCGCCAAAGCAAGAGCTGTGGGTCCATCGCCATTATCGCCAACTGGATGTCCCCCTGGCCCTTTGCGTCGGGGCGACGATCGACTTTCTGGCCGGTGAAAAGCGGCGTGCACCCGGGTGGATGCAGCGCTGTGGCCTGGAATGGCTGTATCGCTGTGCTCGCGAACCCCGTCGGCTGGGTGGACGCTACGCGCGCGACGCGCTCATCTTTCCGCGGCTGTTATGGCAGGAATGGCGCCGAGCCGCTTCGGCGTAGGGGAGCGATCCGGGCCGGATGGGGCCCCATCCGGCGACACTACGCACAGTCGACAGCAAGTTGCTATACTACACAGGGGTATGGATTCGGGGTCCAGCGCCCCGCCGCTGCGGCGGAATCCCGCGGCCGGCCGATCGTCGTCGGACCCTCTTTTTCCATACGTCGATAAATCCTTCAGGGGGTTCAAGTCGCGGACAACCACCCATCCGCGTCGACGGCAGTCGGTTGATCATCCATCTTGACCGCCGGCTTTTCGACAGTTGTTTGCAGTGGTTTCCGCCTACTGACATCCTCTTCAAATTTTTCGCGGGGCGACGACCAGTATGGCGACGGCCGAACAAAAAATTTTCAAAAAGATTGTGCTGCACAACAATCTGCTGAAGGAAGAGACGCTCGATCGCCTCCTCGCCCAGCTGCCTGACCCGGAAAAGGCGGTCAAGTTTCTGGTCAAACGCGAGAAACTGACTGTCAAGAAGGCCGGGCAGTTGCTGACGATGTACCATAAGCAGCTGCAAAAACAACTGGGCAACGGCGGAGAGAGCCAGGTGCTCACGGAGGGAAAAACAGATCGGCCGATGTCGGCCGACGAATCGTTTGAGGCGATGTTCGACGAAATCGTCTCAGGCACGCCAAAGCAGCCGGCCGACGCGGCCGAACAACCCTCTGCAGAATCGTCCGTGGCGGCGTCCGTGGAAACGGCCAGCGTGGACCTGGAGGAGAGCGCCGCGCCCGTGGCGGAGTCGCCCCAGGCAGCCGCTCCGTCCGGGGACCAGGCCGAGGATCGACTTGTCGTCGACGTGGAAGAGGAGGTCGAGCCAGAAGCTTCTGTGACGCAAAGCGACGCGCCGCCGGCTGCCCCGCAGGTCGAAGAGGACGAGCTGCCGGTCTTGGAGCTGGACACCGACCTGGAGGAAGAGCCGGCGCCGGAAGAGCCGGAGCCGGAGCCGGAAGAGCNNAGAGCCGGCGCCGGAAGAGCCGGAGCCGGAAGAGCCGGCGGTGGAACAGCCGGCGCCGAAAGCGGTGGCGCCGAAAGCGGCGGCGCCGAAAGCGGCGGCGCCGAAAGCGGTGGCGGCAATAGAGCGGCAGCAGCCCGAAGCGCCGCAGCAGCCACCGGCTGCCGCTGCGGCCCCGAAACAGGCCGCCCCCAAAGTGGCGGCGGCCCCCGTGGCATCCCAACCGGCGGGCCCCATCGATCCGCTGGCAAAAGAAATCCTGCTGGCCGCCCGCTCGGCCAACGCTTCGGACGCGCACATCAAGTCGGGCGAGATTCCCGTTCTGCGCGTGGCGGGACGGCTGTCCGAAATCGAAGGCATGCAGCCGATCCCGGCCGAGCGATGTGAAAAGGCCCTGCTGTCCCTGCTGAATGGCCAGCGGCGGCAGCTTTTTTTGGAGACCAACGACCTGGACTTCTGTTACGACGGGGGCGAAGAACTGGGGCGTTTTCGCAGCAACTTCATGCGCCAGCACCGCGGCATGGATGGCATCTTTCGTCTGATCTCCAGCCAGGTGCCCAGCTTTGAAGAATTAAAACTCCCACCGCTGGTCAAGAAGTTTACCGAATACAAGCAGGGCATCGTCCTGGTCACCGGCCCGAAAGGATCAGGCAAAACCACGACCCTGGCAGCCATGGTCGACCTGATCAACAGTACGCGTGCCGAACACATCATTACTGTGGAAGACCCCATCGAATTCGTCCACCCTTGCAAGAAAGGTCATGTGAACCAGCGCGAGGTTGGCCCGCACACCAAGACGTTTAGCGCCGCCCTGCGGGCGGCGTTGCGCGAAGCACCGGATGTGATCATGGTCGGTGAAATGCGCGATCTGGAAACAACCAGCCTGGCCATCACCGCCGCCGAAACCGGCCACCTCGTGTTCGCCACGCTGCACACCCCCGACGCCCTCCGAACCATCGATCGCATCCTGGACGTTTTTCCCCCCAAGGAGCAGGGACAGATTCGTTCCATGATCGCCGAATCGATGCGCGGAATCATTTCGCAACTGCTGATCCCCAGCGTCGATGGGAAGAGCCAGGAACTGGCGGTAGAAATCCTGGTCAACACGGTCGCCATCGGCAACCTGATCCGAGAAGCGAAAACATTTCAGTTGCGGGGCGTAATGCAAACCGGGCGGAAACTGGGCATGCAATTAATGGATGACGCGCTGGTCGAACTGGCCAAGGCCAACAAGGTCTCCAAGGAAGACGTGCTGGCGGTGGCCACCGAACGTAATCGGGTAGAGAGCGAATTGAGCAATTAGGATGGCCTGGGTGGCGGACGACGGCCACCTTGCCTTCACTCACGGACAACGTCATGCCAAAAATTGACGAATTGCTGCTGAACATGTCGAAGACAGGTGCCTCCGACCTGCACATGGTTGTCGATCAGAAGCCCAAGTACCGCGTGGACGGCGAGGTGGTCATCCAGGAGCAGTATCCGGTCATGGATCGTCAGATGGTGGACGAGTACCTGTCCGAGATCATGACTGCCGAACAGAAGCAACGCTACCTGGAAGTCTTGGACTTTGACTTTGCTTACGGCATCGCCGACAAGTTTCGCTACCGCTGCAACTACTTTTTCCAGCGGACTGGATACGGGGCCGTGTTTCGGATTATTCCGACCGAGATTCTCACCTTGGAGCAACTGAATCTGCCGCCGGTACTGATGAAACTGTGCAATCTGCGCGCGGGACTGGTGCTGGTCACCGGCCCGACCGGTAGCGGAAAATCGACCACCCTGGCCGCGATGATCAATCACATCAACGAGACCCAACGCCGGCACGTGCTGACCATTGAGGACCCGGTGGAATTCGTGCACCACAACAAGCAGTCGATGATCAGCCATCGCGAAGTCGGCAACCACACCAAATCGTTCGGCTCGGCCCTGCGGGCCGTCACCCGCCAAGACGCCGACGTGGTGCTGGTTGGCGAAATGCGCGACCTGGAAACAATCTCTCTGGCGCTGAGCGCCGCCGCCATGGGCACGCTGGTCTACGGCACGCTCCACACCAACAGTGCCCCCAAAACGATCGATCGGATCATCGATGTATTTCCCACCGACCAGCAGCCCCAGGTGCGCACGATGCTGGCCGAATCGCTCCGCGGAATCGTCGCTCAGCAGCTGCTACGAAAAAAAAGTGGCAAGGGCCGCGTGGCCGTCAACGAAATCCTGCTGGGCAACCGGGCCGTGTCCAGCATCGTTCGCGAGGGGAAGATCGAAGCCCTAACGTCGGTACTCCAGTCGGGCCGCCGCGAAGGCATGCAGGAAATGGACGATGCCCTGGAGAGGCTGGTGGAAGACGGTACGATCGACGGCCGGGACGCCTACATGAAAGCCGTTGCCAAGAAGCGGTTCGAACAATACATGCCGGAGGAGGATTAGACGCCTGGGCCGCAGCCACCCCCATCCGGGCCAGGCCGATCGCCGGTGCATGACACCCCAACCGGCCGAAACAACGTTCAGCTGCAAGGCACCCACCCCTCCACTTCGCCTCTCGTCTCGTGCAGGCCTGCCAGCCACAGTTGCTCCGCTGCCTTGCTAACCAACTGTGGATCAATCTGCGCGGTGCCCTCACCGGCGGCAACCAGCAGGGACAGATCGGCCAGCTGGACAATCCGTTGAGGATTGCCGGCGGCCGTTTCCTGGATCCGGGCAATCGCCTGTTCGTCAAACAACTTCTGATCTCCCCCCGCAGCCGCGATCCGACTGGCCAAAAAGGCTGTCGTGTCTTCGATCTGCCACGGCTCGATTTCGATCCTCAACAGCGCCATGTCGTGGAATCCCACCGGAATCTTTTCCGTGGCCCGCGGATGGATCGCGCAGACAACGGTTAAACGGGTCGGTGTCCGGCGATCGCTGTAAATCAGCCGCATCACCTCGTCCCACACCCCCGGCTGCGCCTGGTCCGCGTCGTCCAGGGCGATCAGTGTCGCGCGTTTTTCGCAGTGGTTTTCCCCAAACCGATTCGCCAGCGCCTGCCAGGCTTGCTGCTGGCTGAGCTTGCTGAGCGGGGCGGAAGTCAGCTGGGTGGCCAGCAGGAGCGGAAATTCGCTGGCAGAAACGCCTGTCAGATTCACGCTGGCCACGTCCGCCCACTTTTGGCGAAGCTCGTCAGCCAACACCGACAACAACAGCGATTTTCCCATGCCCCGTTCGGCTACCAACAGCCCGCAGCGATGATGGTGGTTCACAAGAAACTGCAGGCGGGCGAGCGCTTCTTCGTGCGTGACACTGGGGAAAAAAGCCTCGACCGCGTTGCCCGCCCGAAACGGCGTCTCCTTCAAACCCCATTGCGAATAATACATGGCGCCCTCTCTTCCGCCCTGGCTGCCGGTCGCCCCGATTGCGGTGCGCGCAACGGTAGCCAATACCCTCCTATCCTGCTGATCGGTAGAATCGGTGCGGTAACTTGACTGGGGTTGCCGACGGAGGGACTGCTCAATGAGCCAGCGGTATTTTTCCGAAATGCCAATTACGACCGATAGCATCCGGCTGGAGGGTGCCGAGGCGCATCATCTGTTGCACGTGATGCGGGCCGAGCAGGGAACCGAGGTGGTCGTTTTCGACGGGAGGGGAGCGGAATACAAGGCAAAGGTGTCGCGGGTCGGTCGCGGCCTGGTGGACCTCCACATCGTGCAACGTCTGGACATCGACCGCGAACTGCCACTGCGGATCTCGCTGGGCGTGGCGCTGCCCAAAGGCGAACGCCAGCGGTGGCTGACCGCGAAGGCGGTCGAACTGGGCGTGGCCCGCATGGTGCCCCTGATCACCCGGCACGGCGTCGCCCAGCCCACCGCCACGGCACTCGACCGCCTGCGGCGGGCCGTGGTTGAGTCCAGCAAGCAATGCGGCCGTAATCGGCTGACCGAAATCTGCTCGCCAGAACCGTTCCCCGCCTTCGTGGGCCAGGCCCCCCGCGATGCAATCCGCCTGGTCGCGGATCCGCGTGGCGACTGCTCGTGGCCCACCATCGCCCGCGAGCGGTTGCAGAAGGCCGGGTCGGTCGTCCTGGCGGTCGGTCCCGAAGGCGGTTTCGCCGAAGACGAACTCACCGTCGCAACCACCGCTGGCTGGTTCGCCGTCGATCTCGGTCCCCGCATCCTCCGCGTGGAGACCGCAGCCATCGCCCTGGTAGCGCTGGCCGCCTTCACGGCCGGTCACGATTTGGACTCGGCTTAGCCGACTTACGGCCGGATGAGGACCTTAAAACGAAGCCGCCCGCTCGGTTTCGACGCCGTCAATTTCCACTCGATCGAGATAAATCCACAAAACAGGGACAGCGCAAGCGACACGGACCTGGTGCCCGTAGCACGTTTGGCTGTAGTCGGCTTCTTCTGCAGCTGGCTTCTGTGAAGCCGGCCCGGCGCTTCCCATTTTGGTAGACCGATTCCGGCAGGAAAGCCCGGCCCCACCGAGCTCTGCTCCAGTGCAAGAGCGCTCTCCTGTTATTGTGGATAGATCGAGATGGATCTTTAGAACAATCTGAGGGTAAGAAGCGAATGATATAAGAAATGGAATCGTCCATTGAAGAAGGGAATGGAGTACGGTGTCTGCCAGAAATGGGTGGAGTTTTTTGGCAACCAGATGGTTGGGCTCGTAGAGAGCGGTTAAGTAAGTCGATTAAGGGTATCCGGTTAACTGTGGCGGTTAAGACTGCTCTGAAATGTACTCTTAACCGAACACTCTTAACCGAACACTCTTAACCGAACACTCTTAACCAAATCCTCTTAACAAGATACCCTTAACCGGATACCCTTCAACGAACCGCTTATCCTCATCCTTCCCGCTGCTCACTCCTCTTCCTCAGGCGGACGGAATGTCGCTGTGGCCCCCTTTGGGAAACAGCAATCCACCCAAAGATCTGCGGAAGAATTCAAAGAAAAAAGAAAAAGACCGTCCGCCAGACTGCCGCGGGAAGGGTAAAAAAAGGCAAGAGGTCGCCGACCCGCAAGCGGCCGGCCGCGCGGCGTCCGCCGGCCTCGACCAGCGTGGATGCCCTGCTGAAGCGGTTCGCCAAGGAACGTGCGGCTAAGGAGGCCGAGCTGGATGGGCTGCGAAAGAAAAGGGCGGAGATCGAGGCCAAAGCGGCGAAACTGCGTGAACAGCTGGGAAGCCTCGCAGACCAGGAGCAGCGATCCCAACAGGAACTGGCGGAAATGGACGCCCAGCGCGACCGGGAAGTCAGCCAGCTGCTGGCCAGCCTGGGTGTGCAGCTGCGCGAGCCACCTCGGGCGCACCGGAGCCAACAAGGCCAGCCGCACCCGGCAGGGGACGGCGGGCAGGCGGTTCGCGACCGGGTGACCAAAGCGCTGGCTGAGCGCCGTGGCGAGCAGAACTGAGCGTATCAGTCGGATGCGGGCGCGTTGCGGGCAGCGACTTGCGTTAGCGGGATGGGCGTGTCATTGACCGATATTCCCGCCACCTTTAGCAAACCGGTCGCTGGGGGGTGCGCGTTCGCACTCGGTACCGAAACCAGGCCGATCCGGGATGCCATGTCCTGCGGACGACGGTCTGGCTGGACCGTAACCTGCACCACGGTGCGGTCGGGGTAGGTAAAGCGGACGTCCACACTGACGTCTTCCGATTTAAGCGCCAGGGGTCCGCCAAACTCGAAGCGTTCGGCGAACCGCAGCTGATGCCCACCCCCCAAATGTTCCAACGGCCTGGCCTGCAGCTTGTGGCCTTGCACCGACACGTCGACATGTGCCAGATGCAACTGCCAGGCTGGTGACATGCGGACCACCAATTCGTCCGGTCCGAATTGCAGACGCGGCTGGACATCCAACGAAGCCAGCACGGCGGCCAGCGCCCCCGGCGGCGTCTGCTCGGCGCCCAAACAGGCAGCACAACGCAGCAAAACCGGCGCGGGCAGCGCGGCCACGACTTCCGGTTGGGCGATAAACTGAGCCAGTTTTTCTTTGTTGTCGGCGTGATAATAAAGCGAGGCCAGAAAGACACGGCTTTGCCCCGTCTCCAGCTGGACATCCAAATTCCTCAAAATGGCATCCTCCGCCTCGTCCAGCCGTCCATGGTGCTGGAGGATGCGCGCACAGATCAAGTTGGCCTCCCAGGCGTCTGTCGAGTAGTCCAACGCCTTGCGGGCCAACACCACGGCACTCGACTTGCCCGCGTCCTCCTCAATTGCCGCCAGGTTGGCCATGCTGGAGGCCAGCATGTCGTCTTTGCGGAAGTGGCCGTCGCCGACACGGACCAGGTCGCGGTACGTGACCGCGGCGGCCGGCAATGCGCCCAATTCCTGCTGAGTCCGGCCCAGGTAATACCAGTAGGGGGGATAAGCCTGCATGAAAGGTTCCATCCGCCGCAAGACACGCAGGCGCACCTGGGGATCCCGCTCGCGGTAGGCCGCTTCCAAAGCGTCCAGATCGTCGCTGCGGACCAGCCAGCGATCGGGGATGTTCTTCAGCCGAGCAAGTTTCCAGGAGGTGCTGAGGAAATCGGAAGATTTCTGGGTGACCGACCGAAAGCGATCCTTGTCGACTTTCCAAAGTTCCGTATCGCGTTGATAAGCCAGTCCGCGATAATCCCACCAGCTGTTGGCACCCTGGCGAATGGCACTCCCCAGACTGCCGGTGGCCAGATCGGTGCCAAAGGCCAACAGGTCCCAGGCGATGCGGCGTTGGACCGACATCCGATACTGGCCCTGATGCATGCGGCGCTCCTGCTGGACGACCTGCGTGTCGTTAATCTCGTCCAGCACGGCCGTATACAGCTCAATCACCTCCTGATCTTCAATGCCGTGCAGGTTCAGGTTGTTCAGAATTTTTTCTCTTTCCTCCACCAGCACCGAAGCCTGCGGGTATTTGCGAATCCGATGAAAAGACGCTCGGCAGTAATTCAGGGCGATGGCCGTGTCCTTGATCGAGTTTTCCCGGACAGAATGGCCTGTGATCGGAACCAGGTCGTCTTCGACAGCGGCGGCAGACGACAGGCCGGTAAGCAGCGCGGCGGTTAAGACAGCACGAAACAACATCAGCAGACGCATAGAGCAATTCACGGCGAGATATTCAGGCGGGTGGGTAAGGTGGGACAGACAAACGTCAGCGACCAGGTCGCATGCATTTATATTCTAGCCCCGTTCCTGTCCGGGCGCGGCGAGCAACCCTTCCAGCCACCAAGGTCGCGCATTTTGCGCGCAGGATGCGCCGGGTGGGTAATCTTTCTGGCGAAAACGGGCGTCGCAACCCCGCACAGCTGCCGATCCCCTTTTCCCAAGGCGCATAAATTACCAGGCAAATGCCCAGACACTCTTCAGCATTTCGCCCAAATGGCACAGGGGGCAGCCTTCGGCCCTTGGCGGATCGCCAATCACGAATCCAGAAAACAGCCGCCGGAGGGACGAATCCTCTCCTGCGGTGACTTTAACGGTGCTTAAAGATCAGGCCGGACCGCGGTTGAGTTCTCGTCCTGAGGATCCCGCTCGCCGATGATACGGCCGAACAGGTGCCCCCCTTTTTTGCCATGCTGCCAGGTCCCTGCGTACCGATCGGTATGCACCAGGACCCGCGCGGAAAATGTGCCCAGGGCCGGGATGTGGAAATTGGTCAGCGTAATCACGGGGGTATCGCCCGCCCAGAACACCTCCAGCTCTAGCGGCAATGACAGATCCAGTTCGCCATACTGAAGGCGGACCAAGAACTTCCAGGTATTTTGTTTGTCGGCAACTTTGAAAGCCTGACGAATCGTGTACCGCTCGTCGTTCAACGTGTCCCCGCCGTCGGCGCCCGGCGTGGTGGACCGGCCAACCAGCACCGCTGCGGACATCGTTTCTTGAAATTTTCGCTCCAAGGGGCTCAACTTCACCTCCCCAGCTGGCTCTTCCTTCACGGGCGTCACTTGCTCGCCCCCTGCCACCCCCAGCGGATACAAGCTCAGCCACCCCAGCCACCACACGGCTTGTCGCAAAACGCTCATCGAATTCCCCTTCGATCGGTTATCCCCGTCATGACCCAAGTCAATGATCCCCGTCGCTGTCGCGAGTCGGCGCTCAACGTCGCTATCCGGTATATTATAAGCAGCCGCCAGGCGGAAAATGTCCTGGTCTTCAACGGAATGTTCCATGTTACAATATCGCGGGACAAGCCTTCTGGCCGGTCTGTCGATCCCCTTGTCGTGGCACCGCATTTTGTAATCCGTACTTCGTCCGCCGTTTCGCCCATGTTCAGAAATCTGGTCTTGATCATCCTCTGCAGTTGTTGCCTGGTACCCGGCGGGCTGTCGCGTGGCTTGCGAGCGGCCGAAGGCAGCTGGCCTCAATTTCGCGGCCCGGACCGCACGGACGTTTCTTGGGAAAAAGGGATCCTGAAAAAATGGCCCCCCGGGGGTCCGCCACGCGTTTGGCTGTACCGCGACACGGGGGTCGGCTATTCGGGGCCTGCAATCGCGGGCGGTCGCCTCTTCATCATGGGAGCTCGTGATGGTAGCGAACAGCTGATGGCCTTGGACGCGGCGTCTGGCAAGCCGCTGTGGTCGATTGAGCTGGGTGAGGAATTCGAAAACCGCTGGGGCAACGGCCCCCGCGGCACGCCCACCGTGGACGGCCCGTGGGTGTATGCCCTCTCGGCTCGCGGCAACCTGGTCTCTGCCAGCGTGACCGACGGCCGGGTGCGCTGGAAGAGAACGATGCAACAGTTGGGAGGCTCGATTCCCAACTGGGGGTACTGCGAATCGGTGCTAGTCGACGGCGATCGCCTGGTCTGTACGCCCGGCGGCGAGCAGGGTGCGCTAGCCGCCTTGAACAAGCAGACGGGCGAAGTCCTATGGCACAGCCAAGACTTCACCGACGGCGCTCAATATGCCTCGATCATTGCCGCTGATCACAACGGGGTGCGGCAGTATATCCAGTTGACCAAGCAAACGCTGGTCGGCATTCACGCGGAAAACGGAGACGTGCTATGGCGCAGCGGCTGGTCGGGACAAACGGCCGTCATTCCCACGCCCATCTTTCACGACAGCAGCGTCTACATTACTTCCGGCTACGGTGTCGGTTGCAAGCGGATCGCTTTGGGGCCACGGTTTTCTCTGCAGGAAATTTATGCCAATAAGGTGATGAAAAACCATCATGGCGGCGTGGTGCTAATCGACGATCATCTTTACGGATACTCGGACGGCCTCGGCTGGCTGTGCCAGGACTTTGCCAGCGGTGAACAGGTCTGGCGCGAAAAACAAGCGTTGGGCAAGGGAGCATTGACCTGTGTGGATGGCATGCTGTACTGCCTGGACGAGAGCGACGGGTCGGTCGTGCTGGCCGAAGCGTCTCCGGCGGGCTGGCGGGAACACGGTCGCTTTGTGCTGGAACCCCAGACCCAGCTGCGGAAACCGGCGGGCCGCATCTGGACGCATCCGGTCGTGGTCGGCGGCCGGCTGTACCTCCGCGACCAGGAACTGCTGTTCTGTTTCGACGTGGCGGCTCGTTGAGCCTCCCCGCTGGGCGGGGGTGGGGGCGGCCCCGATCCCGGGCCGCCTCTTTGTGGAACGAGGCTAGGGCGGGTCCTCGCCCAACGAGCGGACTTGCCGGGAGATCTGGGCATCCAGTTCTTGCATCCGGGCCTTCAGGCTGGCGAACTTTTCGGGAAATTTTTTCACGAGGTTCGTCCGTTCCCCGATATCGTCGGCCAGATGATACAGTTCCTCGCGCCCTCCCCGCAGGCGGATCTTCCAGTCTCCCTGGCGCAGCCCTTCCACCTGCGAGGTGTAGTAGAGCAATTCGCGGCGGGGCGACGGATCGCTGCCGTGGATCACGCCGGAAATGTCCAGGCCGTCGATCGGGCCGCGGGGGTGGAGTTCGGTCCCAGCCAGATGGGCCAGCGTGGGCAGCAGGTCCAAGGTGCTGGTCAGGGCATCGGTCCGGGTAGCGGCCGGGATCCGGCCGGGTCCCCACATGACGCAAGGCACCCGCTGACCACCCTCATAGGTGCCTCCTTTCCCGCCGCGGAGGGGCAAGGCCTGGCCGCCATGATGTTTCATCCTTAACCAGGGTCCGTTGTCGGAGGTGAAGATGATGTACGTCCGGCCGCTCAGCCCCAGCTCCTTGACGGTCCGGACCACCCGTCCGACTTCGGCATCGATGTGTTCGATCACGATGCGGTAGGCTTTTTGCGGGTCGGGATCGTAGACATCTTCGGGGACGAACAGCGGCACATGCGGCATGCTGTGCGCCAGGTAGACAAAGAAGGGCTGGTCCTTGTGGGCCGTGATCCACTCGACGGCCTTGTCTGTGTACCGCCGCGTGATCGTCCGCTGATCGACCGGCAGCTCGACAATTTCCTCATTTTCCATCAAGGGGGTCCGCCAGCGAAAAGTATCCTCACGATTTCGCCACCCCTCGTCCCATTTCCCGTAGGGAGGTCTCT
>JABAOH010005159.1_pt1 | contig 17755 bp, 22 predicted proteins | sample 7062181 | NCBI WGS metagenome assembly JABAOH01 (sample SAMN14538630, study PRJNA623070) | marine sediment metagenome | biome: marine biome [ENVO:00000428]; feature: marine pelagic biome [ENVO:01000023]; material: deep marine sediment [ENVO:00002113]; isolation source: pool of 5 deep marine... | reverse complement strand
TTACACTTTTTCTCCTATTTCACACCTTGGATGTATGTTTTTGCTCACATCTCTCTTATAGTCGGTTACTTATCTTTACTGGCGATGCTTATCAGGGTGAGACGTTAGATGATCTTGAGGAGGTCAAAGACTCAGATTTACTTAGACATTTTAACATCTGTTCAAAGGAAGAATGGGAAGATTAAAAAAACTCATATCATGTATGATGCTAACTTAACTCATAAACGTCTTGAAAAATATCTAAATTTACTTTTATTGAATAATTTTTTAGAAAAATCAAAGGGAAAAACTCAAACATTTTACAAACTCACAAAACAAGGTTATGATTTCTTAATGGAAATTAGAAGATTGAAAAAAATGTCTGAAGCGTTTGGAATTCCAGTTTAGAACAAAAATCTATCTGATTCGGGATGGAAGTTTTGAGAGAAAGTTTTAAATATCCAGAAATCAAAGTTACATTGACTCCTCGAAAATCCTATTTAAATGTACATGAGTATAACTTTTTTGAACCTCAAATCCGATGAAGATTGATGGGCGACTTGATAAAAGATGAAGAAACCCTTTTAACAGAGGAGAGGAAATCTAAAAATATATACGCCTTTTAACAAAGTATTATTATGCTTTTCGAAATAGAGCTTGTCGTTAGATTAATTTTAGCTTTCATACTGGGTGGGATCGTAGGGTTCGAAAGAGAGGTAAAGTTTAAACCTGCGGGTTTGAGAACTCATGTTCTTGTCGGACTGGGTTCTTCTCTTATCACGATGTTATCTCTGTACGCATTCCCGGGCTCTGATCCTTCTAGGGTAGCCGCTTCTATAATAGTCGGAATAGGTTTTCTTGGGGCCGGTACCATCATTAAAACAAAGGAAAAAGTTATAGGATTGACCACAGCAGCAACCCTTTGGATAACTGCTTCTATAGGTGTGGCTGTTGGATCAGGGTTTTATTTACTCGCGGTCGTTACAGCAATCCTTGAGTTTTTGATCTTAAAATTTTCATTGTCTAATAGAGCGAATCGTTAATCAAAAAGAAATTATTCTAGCATATACTTAACTACATCGCCAATAGTAGAAACTCCTTTCGTTTCCATGTCAAACTCAGACATCGTATAATTGTTCAAATCCAATGTTTTAGGAACATAATTAACTCTCTGAATGTAAAAACCAGGTCCTACTTGCTGTCTTTTGATTTCTCTTTCATAATATGTTAGGTATAATAGATCTTCCGGGACTAAGAACAATTCCATTCCTTTATCAGCAGCGGCTTGGGCCTTTTCTATCACCCCGCCAATAACTCCAATCTCTCCAGAAGGCATTATAGTTCCAGTAATTGCAACATTCTCTTTCACTTGTTTTTCTTCTATCGCTGCCACGGTCGCGATAGTCATAGCTGCTCCAGCAGAAGGTCCTCCCAACAATTTTCCACCGATGTCAAAGGATATTATCACATCTTTGTCGCTCAAATCTTTTTTTGTGTAGTTTTGAGCAACATTCACAGCCGTCTCTGCCGAAAACTGAGTATCGGGCTCGAGGAACGGGTTAGTGTTCATCAAAACTCTTCCTTTCCCAGGATGGACTTCAACCGTAACTTTACCTAAAACACCAGAGTTATCATTACTCTTTACAGCCAGAATGTTTGCTGAAGCAGAATAATTTTGGATTGACAAGGGAGTGAGTTGTTGAACGGGTTCAAACGGGATTAAAACCTGATTACCGATTATAACCCCTAGGATAAAGATGAGGATGTAAATGGTTGCTGTTCTAACTGGAGATTTAGTTTTTTTTCTCATACTCCCACTGTCATAATTGGTGAACTAACTTATAAAATTGAGTTTTTTTAGGGTCGCTAGCACCATTTTTCTAAAACTTCTACAGGTCTAGGATCCCTCCAATCTTCTGAAAAATATGCTTCTTCGCCAGTTAGTTTTATGTCGATCACTCTATCTTCGCTACAAGTTATCTGAACGTCTAAACAATAGTTTTTTTCATTGCATATCGCTTTAGTCCATGTTGATGTCGGAATTTTATGTTTTGGCTCTGTTCTGATGGCATTAACGATTATGAAGAATAGAACAATTCCTAAGAGGATCGTTAACAGGAATAACAATTTTCTCATGAACCGAGTATCATCGGTTAATTATTTAAGCATTACTATTCGACGGCAATTATCCGAACAAATCAGATAGATTTTTGTTCTTAGAAGAGAAATGTTAATTGTGAAGTGGAAACAATTCCTGAAAAAAGACAAGAGAAAAACTTTATTATTTGTAATTTTCTCAATCTTCATAGTTCTATTCATGCCCATACAAGAGGGGTACATACTTGTCGATTGTATTCCTGCTTGGCCTTGCCCAGGAGGAGGGCCTACATGGACCATCTTAATCCAAGAGATAACAGATCAAATTCTTTTCGGAAACAGTATTTTTCAAGAATACCCACATTATACTGTGGAACGAAATCTTAAAAATTTTGCTTCAAAACATCTACTCAAAATAATAATACAAATTGGATTTGCCTCAATTATTTCTTATCTCCTCTCCTGTTTGATAATATGGATTTACGATAAGTACAAGAAGAAAAGAATCAGATAGATTTTTGTTCTCGGAGGATAAGATTTAATTGTGAAGAAGATATCAAGGAAGAAAAGAAAAAGATTGGCCCGGGTCGTATGGGTCTTAATTTTTTTTGTTGTTTTACTCGTTTTAGTCGAAATCATGACACCAAAAACATCAACCGAGATGCCAGAATCGACTACAACAATTCCAGTAACAACACTGTTTACAACTACGACTCCAATAACGACGACTGTACCTGTGACGACTACGCTCGGGAATGTGACGACTACCATTCAAGTCCGTAAACCCATCTCAATCATGGCTTATTTCTGCGATCGTGATACAGATGTGATAAGTTTAACTATCTCTAACAAAGGGAACACAAGGATAGAAGAAGATGAGATTAAGATTTACATCGACGATGAATATATAGGAACTTTTGGCAAAGCAATAGATCCTGGTCGATTGAGCGAGAACTCTTTCCAAGGAAAGCAAGGATTTAATACCGTTAAAGCCGTTTCACCGAGCAATTCTGCAAGATTAATTGTTCGTTGTTATTAGATTGTCCCTTATAAATTAATTATAGTAATGTTAAAAATATAATCAATGTCTCTGAGTAAACGTGAAGAAAAAATATTGAAATCTATCGTTGTTCCGTCAGAGAGTGATCCGAAAAAACCAGAATTCCCTCCGGATAAGCCTAAATTTCCTGCTACACCAACGTACAGAATTAAAGTCCCGGGGTTCTCTAATGTTTGGCTTAAAGATGATAGCATTAACCGATATAGTGGGACACACAAGGATCGGTTGGCCTGGGAAGTAGTTGTTCTCTATAGAAATTTTTTATTGGCGAAAAAGAGGGGTCAACTAAAAGGGCCTTTGCCAAGATTTTCAATAATTTCTTCTGGTTCTGCGGCACTTGCCATAGGTCGCATGTTAAAAAATTATGGTTTACCGCGTCTCAAAGTTTTGGTAGACAAAAACTTGGATGCAAAAATTTATGAAGAGATTGAAAGATCTCATTGTCAAATATTCAAAATAGATCTTAGTTTAAAACCTTTTACTTCCCGCGAAATTCTTATTCTAACAGAAAATAAAAATGGTTTTGATTTGACTCTGAATCAAGGTGTTGGTTTAGAAATTGGGAATTATGATTGGATGGGTTATGAAATACTCAATAACTCTCCTGATTATTGTTTTATACCATTCGGAACTGGAGGTCTTTTTGAAAAAGTTTTGGAATTAAACAAGTTAGAAGTGGGATATGAGAAACATGATCACAGATTTCATGGTGATGTAAAAAAATTGAGAAATTGTAATTTTATGGGTGCAACTACTAAAAATCCAAAATCAAAAGCAGATAAACTCTATGCCCATCATTTACCATCACCTGGGATCGATGAACGCTGGTTGAAATTCTATAAAAAATCTGGATTTTGTGGTAATAAGACAGGTATTTACTTGGTAAAAGAAAGGTACCTTGATGAAGCCATGAAAATTGCAGAATCCCAGAGAATAGACTGCGAACCTTCTGGTATAGCTGGCTTAGCTTTAATGTTACAGATGAAAAAGAAATTACCCAAGCATAAAAAAATACTGATAGTTAATACTGGAAAAACTAAAATTAACGACTTAATCTGTTTAGTGTAGAATATAAATCAGATAGAGAAAAAATTATTTTTTTATTTTTCTTTGGGTAATTTAGAACTTAATTCTTTAGCAAGCTCATCTAATTCATTAAGAGATTTCCCATATCTATCAGAATTGCCCGCTCTTCGAGCATATACAGCTTTATGCAATAGCCTCAAAGCTTGAAAATAAGGCTGTTCTAGACTATCCTTACTGCCTAATCTAAAAAATAGATTCCATAAAATAGATGTTTTTGAAGCCAACGTCTCAAAATCATTCTTGGCACTTTTAAGTGCTGATTCTACTTGACTTGAATAATCATCTGAAGTCGGGTCGATTTTTTCATATTCCAGTGGGATAATGGTTGTACCTTCAGATTTCCAACCACTAATGTATGTTTGAGTGGCGTAGAAATAAACCGTGTCCAAATCTTCTCTAAATAGTTTTTCCTCTAGTCCCCCTATTCTTTTTAATTTTTCCAATAATAGCTCTGAAATGAATGCAACTGAATGAAAAGTATGATAATCGCTTGCCAACGCACGAAGACCTCTACCTAATTCAAACTTATATTCATCTAAACAATGTGGTACAATTTGTTCTGGCATGATATGAGTAGATAAAACTAATATTTAAAAATCTTTTGGTTCTGTCGATTAAACGCGCCCTGGGTGGGATAGGTTATAATCGGTTATATTTATAGGGATTTAAACTATATAGAAAAAATCTATCTGATTCTAGATTAAATGCGCCCTGGGTGGGATTCGAACCCACGACCTTCACCTTTCTCTCCGCGAGGTGCATGCAGATCATCATGCTTTTGGCATTCAACCCATTACTCTCATCATCGTTAGGAGGGTGCTATTCTATCCAAGCTGAACTACCAGGGCACTGTAAGCGTTGTTTTCGATGATTTAAGGTCTATTTTGATATATTGATTCTATTTTATAAATAATTGATTTTATTCTTGAGATTAAAGGAAAAAATCTATCTGATTTAACGGTGTATTAAATAAGATTTAAAAATATGCCAATACTGCTAACATCCCATGAATTATCGCTAGAATTATAGAAACTATTGCCATCCTAGAATGCCATTTCAAAGGGATTTTATTTATATTTTTTTTATTTAGGATAGAGATCGATGCTGTAAATAATAAAGAAAATAGAGTAACAATACCTAGCCAGATAATTATGGGTATCTCTAGAATAAGAAAATATGAAATCTCTTCTAGCATATTATCCCTCTACAATTAATTGTCCATTCATACCAGAATGCCCCGAACCACAGAAAACCGAACAATAAAATGTGAATGCGCCTGCTTTATCTGCAGTAAACTCTATTACGGCTTCTTGGTTTGGTGGTAATCGTTCATCAATCCCATATTCATCTATAGCAAAACCATGTGTGACATCAGTGCTAGTAATCTTTAACCGGACTTGATCTCCTTTGTCCACAGTTATTGTTGAAGGTGTGAAATCAAATCGTTTTGCAGTTATCGTGAATTCTTTCACTTCACTGTTAGATTGAGTTGTCGTGATTATAGTCGTGGTCATTGGTTTAGTTGTTTTAGGCGTCGTTTCATTTACAGTAGTTGTGGTCGTTTCAGTAGTTTGGCCAATACACCCACTAAAAACAACAGTAAGAAATAGTGAAAGTAGCAATAATGAAGTAATCTTTGGTTTCATATTACTCACTTAATTTTCTTCTTTTCCATCAGGACATTATAAAAATAGCGTAGCACGCCATCACCTTCAATAGATTCTATATGCTTTATGTTTAATATTTTTAAATGTTTGGAGAAAAACTGGACTATCTGCTCCTTGGTGAAGTGGTTCCATGCTGAACCATTTTTATAGCTGAAGCAGATCAATAAATATTTTCCTCCAGTCTTTAGAATTCTATTTACACCTTTTATGTAAGTGTTTCTATCCTTTATCAGCACATGGTGAAAACATCCCATATCCAGAACAAAGTCAAATTCCTCATTATTAAATGGAAGTTCAAGAAAATTTCTGACCATAAATCTTATTTTGACCTTTTCTTGTTCAGCTTTCTTTTTTGCATATTCTACAGCTTTAGATGAAATGTCTATTCCGACTACCTGAAATCCTTTTTTGGCTAAAAATATGCCATTAGTCCCAGCACCACAACATGTGTCCAGAACCTTTCCTTTCTTAATCTTCCCGCTTTCTACTAGTTCTACTAAACTCTCTCTCGGTCTTCCAAGTTCCCAACCCAGCTCTTCTAGAGGATAAGTTCTATAAATTTTATTCCATTTTTCATATTCTGAACCCATATGAACGGCCTTTTTATTCTTTATTTTTTCTTTTTCTTCTTTTTTGGGTTATGTTTAGCACAAGTTTTACACATAATTTCAACACCTCATTTTTTTCTTCACATAAAAGGTCAAAAAAAATAATCGACCAAAAAAAATTATTTTGGCATCAGTACTGAATCAATCACATGTATTACTCCATTGCTCGTAACGATATCTGCTTTTACGACCTTGGCATTGTTTACTTTAACTCCTCTGATAGTATTGAATGAAAGTTTCCCACCCTGTACTGTCTTTGCTGAATTAAGTCTCATTACATCTGATGACATCACTTTTCCTGGAACCACATGGTAGGTAAGAATCGAAGTCAATTTTTTCTTATTCTTCAGTAGGTTATTAATTGTCCCTTCTGGCAACTTGGCGAATGCATTATCTGTCGGGGCAAAAACTGTGAAAGGTCCTTTACCACTCAATGTTTTAACAAGACCGGCTGCTTTAACTGCCTCTACTAATGTCTTGAAAGAACCGGCATCTATAGCAGTCTCCACAATATTTTTTATAATACACACCTCCTTAATTCATTTTGGTTAAGACAACCTAGATTTAGGCAAATCGCCCCATCTAAGAAAAAGTATACCTGTGTTTCCTTACAAATAAAGAATTTTTTATTAATAAGGATTTTGTTTGAGAAAAATATAAAACGAAGATTTCATATTTTAATTAAGTTGCCATATAGAAAAATACAAGGGTTGGACATTTTCACCTTACCCGAACTACCAGAGCTCCATTGTACTTTATATTATTTTAAATATAATTAATGAAATTATAGTATGGTAGATTTAAATGAAATATAAAATAAAATACAAACCATCCTATTCGATGCTCGTTGTTAATCTGGGAAAGGGTGAAAAAATAACGGCTGAGTCTGGAGCTATGACTTATATGGATCCTCACATAGAAGTTCGGACGACTAAAAGAAAGGAAGGTATCCTGGGTAGTTTAGGTTTAGCAATTCTTGGACGTCAATCTTTTTGGGTAAATAATTATGTGGCTTCAAAGGGCTCAGGTAAAATAGCATTTGTCTCAGCACCCGTAGGCGATATAGAAACTCTTGAAGTTAAGCGAGGTAAAGGTTATATAATCCAAAAAAGTGCTTTTATAGCGTCCGCTGGAAATGTGAATTTGGATATAAAATGGGAAGGTTTTACTAAAGGTTTGTTCGGTCAAGGTTTATTTATGATAAAAGTCACAGGGAGTGGCAAACTTTTCATAAACACTTTTGGGGCCATAGATAAACATACTCTAAAATCCAGAGAAACATTGATAGTTGACAACTTTCATCTTGTAGCCTTTAGTGATACATGCAAATACAAAGTTACAAAGTTTGGTGGATTAAAAGAGACGATTTTAGGTGGAGAAGGATTAGTTACACGCATCACAGGCCCAGGGGATGTTCACATACAAACAAAAAACCTGAGAGAATTCGTGAATTGGTTATGGACAATACTCGGACCCAGAGTTAGATCTAGATCAAGAGCTCGTTAGTTAGCTATCTGATTTTGGTGAAATCTTCATTGTTTTTCCATTCCTGGAAAAGGCAACTTATTTAATCGTAAATCCAAAAGAATTTGCACTTTTAATGAATAAAAATTATAATTAAAGAAAATTAGGTGTTTTATCACAAGATAAAAAAGAATTTAACCCGAAATAGTAGGGAATTTTCCATTTCTTGTAAGAACAACTTAGTAGTAACATTAGCCGATTTCAAATAATTTTTCAACCAATTTAATCTAGGAGTCGGGGGTGAAAAAAGAATGGAAAAAGTAATCGGTGTATTTTTAATAATATTTATTTTGTATGCTGTGGTGTTTCTGTTAATCTTCACATCAGCACAAACTTCTCCAGTAATTTGGACTGAAGATCAATATGGTTATCCAAAAACAGATTTTTCTCCAGGGGAGACTGTTTATATTTCTGGTTCTGATTTTAATCCTGACTCAGTAATTAATATACAGATTACGAGACCAGATGGTGTTGATGTTTGTCCTGTTGTTGATAGATGTGGTGAATTACCAACAACAGATGGGTTTGGTTCTTTTTCTGATTATGCTTATGTTTTAAACGGTATTGCGGGGGGATATTCTGTTTATGCGAGTGATGGTACTAATAGTGCTGAGACTACCTTTACTGATGTTTCTATTGACGAAGAATGTCAGGACGCAGGATTTGATTTTGGTATAGCCAAATACCAGTGTGGCCAGACAACCGCAGAAGAAGGCTCCCATTATGATGACTACACTATTACTGTCACATGGAGCGCATGCACAAGTGTTGACTGGACAGCAGACCCAGCAGTTGATGGCATTCTTGAAAAAGCAGGATTTAATCCAATAGAGGTTCATCCAGGTGGAACATCAGGAACAATAGATAAAACATACCAGCAAGATATTAGTCATATTACTTTCTGTGGAAACGAAGCACCGACTACAACGACAACTACATCTTCTACCACTACGACAACTCCAATAACTACTACTATGCCGACAACTACGACTACACTCCCGGTTACGACTACAACCACTACTACAACGACGACTACGATAGAAACAACAACTGTTCCTGTTACGACAACTATTCCAGACGAGGATGATCCACAGATTTATTTGATAAAGAAAATCTTTGACATATGTAATCCGTTTGGAGACGAAAAATCTCCACCTATAACGATTCCTCCACTGACTCCTGGAGAGGAACTGGGAACTGGTGGAAGCACGCCTTATGGCGACCAAACAATTCAATACGGTGGATGTAAAGATACTGAGAATAATACAAGATACAATCAGTATGCATTCACAGGAGAACAGATCTTGGAATTGGTCGTTGTCAGAGACTTGAATGGTGCAGAAGACATAGTTGGAGCAGATGTGATAGTTGATGGATATCCTGAAGCAAAGTGTGACGATGTGACAGCAGTATTTGACGGTACAGGAAAAACTACATGGTTTGGACACGACATTGAAAATTTACTTAATACAATACCACCAGCAAAAGGACCAGTTGACCCAACAGGATTCGATCCTACGTTCGATAAGATATACGAATGTATCTTAACAGTCGAACCTTCATGGTATGGTCTATCAATCGTCAACATAGAAGCCAGAGACCAATCAGTATCAGTGACAACCAATGCCATCGCACAGACTTGGTTCTTCAACCCAGCAGTGATACTTGATCTTAGTACCAACGATGGAGCACCAGTAGTTTGGTATGAGAATGGTGAACCAGGACAGACAGTATATTCAGGTAACAAGTTAGTTGTAATGAACTTGGCTGAGGGTGGAGTCGACTTGCTCGTCTTCATTGCAGCAGACGACTTAATAGACCCAACGCACACGGCCAGCAAGTGTCCGGTCAGCAACGTGCTAGATGTCGAGAATACCATGGAATACAACTGTAAGATCGGCACACTAAAAGACAATGAATGGTATTACATCACAAACATTAACACAAAAGAGGGATGCAATGGTGAAGTAACATTAGATCCTAACTGGAGCTTTAGCGATGAACCAGTGTGTTATGGAGCAAAACCATTACTCGTAGAATATCTGCCGATACTAATAAACCAGCATGAAGCAGAATGTCAATTCAGGCTGACATATCCAGTGCCATGCATCGGATCATTCACAGACGGATTGATACACATAATTCTAAGAACAATTTAAATGCCGAATAATAGTTATAAGGGACAGGTGAGCATTTTCTATCTGATATAGTTTCCCACCATATCAATTAAATAGTAACTAAAATATTCATCTAAACCATATTGTTAACAAAAGATGTATATAGTAAAAAAATTTTATAGAATAAATATGACGCTGGAGAAAATCCAAGATGATGTTCATAAAGTTAGGCTTGGCGATAAAGAATTCCTACTCATCAAAGTAAAAGAGAATGAGATAAGACGATTACAGGACAAAGTAAAAAAGTTTGCTGAAGACAGGAGATGGATCAACAATTTGGATGATCCTAGAGACTATCTTTTAGGTATTGTTGAGGAAGTCGGAGAATTCAGGAATTTTGTAAAATGGATAAACGATAGAGAAACTGTAGATAGATTGATTAAAGAAAATTTTGATTACATCGAAAACACCTTGGGCGACATACTCTGGTTCATCTTCATGCTGGCGAACAGATGTAGCGTCGATATAAAAAAGGCAATAGAAAGGGTCATAGAAGACAATGAGAAGAGGTTCCCTGTTGAACTCGTAAAAGATAAGCACACGAACATCTTTGCAGGAGGAGTAGACCTGAAGTTTAAGAAGCCTCCTGACGTAGATCAGTTGATTTAAATTTCTAGGATTAATATAAATTATGGTCTCAAGAGACTTGATGGAAAAAATCATTAAAATCCTAGGAAAAACCTACTACGGAGATGTTAGGTTTGATACTAGCAGGGGTTTTGGGGTTGGTAAGAATAAGAGTGAAGAGAATATAAACACTGCTTCTTCTATGGGTCTATGTATCCGTGTCTTTTCTGACAATAAATGGCACTATCTCGGTTTTAATGAATTCAATGAACGAAAAATCCTGAATGAAACAAAAAAACTCGTCAGAAGGGTTGGTAATAAACCGTCCAAACTGGTCTTACAAGACCCATGGGGAATTGATACAGAAATAAAAGTTAAGAAAAGCCCTGATGATGTCAGTCAAGAAGAGAAAGTAAAAACTATCAGAGATATTTTCAACAGGTTGATTGACAATAAAAAAATTATAAATGCTTCAGTGGGTTTGGCGCATGCAAAGAGTGAAACAATGATCATGACCACAGAAGGTTCAGTCCTAAGACAAGTATTACCTTATTTCAGGTTTTTAATTTCTCCTGTTGCAAGAGAGGGAAAAAGGATCGAATACGATTATTTCGTTCTGGTAAAGCAAGGAGGCTATGAATTGTTTACGTCTATTGATTTAGAGAAAAAAATTCAAGAAGTTGTCAACGGTTCGATTCAAATGCTGAAGGCAAAAACTCTTAAAGGAGGGAGATACGATATAATCGTTGACCCAGAAATATCAGGCGTTATCGCCCATGAGAGTTTTGGCCATGGTTGTGAGGCTGATCAAGTCCTAAGAAACAGGTCTTACCTCGGTCCATTAAAGGGAAAGAAAATAATTTCTGACCTAATTTCATTGCACGATAACAGTTCTTTTAAAGGAGAAAGGGGTTATTTTGTTTTTGACGATGAGGGCGTAAAATCGAGCGATACTGTTATAGTCAAGAATGGAGTTTTAACTCATTTCATGCAGGATAGACAAGCTGCAGCATTCATGAATTCTGATGTTACTGGGAATGCAAGAGCACAAGATTTCACCAGGAAAGTTTTTGTCCGGATGAGCAACACTTACATCGAACCCGGCGATTGGAAACATGATGAATTAGTAGAAGATACTGATAATGGGTTTTATCTAATCAAAGCTCAAACAGGAATGGAAGATCCTTTGGGTGGTAATTTACAGATAGTAACTTTCAAAGCAAGAGAAATAAAAAACGGGGAGCTCGGCGAATTTTATAAAGGAGTGGGAATATCAGGAAAAGTTTTAAAATTTATGAGCAGAGTCGATGCTGTTACTGATGATTTTGTGATAAGAGGATCTGGCTGTGGAAAAGGAAATGAAGATTATGTTCCTGTCAGTTCTGGTGGACCTTTCATGAGAGTTAGGGAGGCTATAATTGGATGAAACCCCCAAAAAAACCGATATTAATCGTGGATGCTTTCATTAAAAAAAATAACAAATACCTAGCAATAAAAAGAGCTAAAAATGTCGAAGTTGGGACTTGGGAAACTCCAGGGGGAAGGGTTGATTTGAATGAAAGTGTGGAAAATGCCTTAAAGAGAGAAATAAAAGAAGAGCTTGAGGTTGATATAGAAATAAAAAAATTCCTTGGTTGGGGAGAAGGGTTTAATTGTCTTCATGAAAGTGGTCTTACTGGCCATAGGTTTGTTTTATATTTTGAATGCGAGATAATTTCTGGGGAATTGAAACTTGACGGGATAGAAGCCAAAGAATCTAAATGGGTTATCTGGAACGAATTCAAGAAGTTAAAACCTTTAAGTAAACCGATCAAAGACTTTTTTAACAGGTTTGGTTGATATGAGAGACTTGATATTAAACCAATTAAAAAAATCCACCAAAGAATATGAAGTCTATCTACAGAAAACTGAAATCAATGAGATTCATATCCAAAAAAATAAGATTGGCTTCATCGATAAAACGGTTGATAGTGGATACGGTATTCGCGTTCATGAAAAAGGTATGGGTTTCAGTTCGAGTAACATCTTTTCTGACTCCACGATAAAACAAACGGTCAAGAACGCTTTGAAAAATTCTAAGATGACTCAGAAAGTTGATTTCAATTTTCCAACTCCTAAAAAACCCAAAAGAGTAAAGAACATCGATAAATCGATAAAAGATAATGGGGAAGCCGCAGTCATGAGTTATACCAAACGAATCCTAAAATCAATTCCTAAAGATATTTTGTTATCATTCGGTAAAGTTAGAGCATACAATAGCCAGATTGAGGTAATAAACTCCGAGGGTTTGGACTTAAAGAGAAGAGAGACTAACTTCATGCTCGAGTTATCCATCATAGTTGAAAAATCAGGAAAAAAGGTGGAATTTTGGCCACACCAGTACAGAAGGAGAATAAAGGATCTGCCAGTTTCGAACTTAAAACAGTGGATTAAGATAGCAAGAGATCAACTCATAGCAAAAACGCCCAAAACAGAAAGAACTACTGTGATATTTTCACCGAATACTGTCTTAGATGGATTGGGTTCTATCATTGGTTCTCACGCAAGCGGTTCTGCAAAAATAAATGAGGTTTCTAAATTCAACCCCGGAGAAAAAATTGCTTCTGAAAACTTAACTATAATCAGCGATGGTTTATACCCTTACGGTTTAATGACTAGTGAATTTGATGATGAAGGCGTTCCTCAGAGAAAGAACATCCTGATTGATAACGGTATCTTCAAGGATCATATTTACGACCAATACTATGCGATAAAAGACAGCAGAGAGTCAACAGGCAATGGTCTTAGACAAGGAGATACTTTTTATGTATTTGACATCAAGTATGGGGGAATGCCTAATAACAGAGTGTCTAATTTTTTCGTAGAGCCTGGTAAAAAAATTCTTCAAAGATTAATCGGGGAGGTTAAACATGGCATTCTAGTTGACCGTTTCAGTTGGCTTTTCCCTGACCCGACTTCTGGTAATTTTTCTTCTGAAATCAGGGCAGGCTATTACATCGATAACGGGCAGATAAGCAAGCCCATCAAAGGCGGGCTAGTTACTGGAAACTTTTTTAATTTGATGAGGGATATTTCTGGGATTTCTAATAAAGCTGTTATAACTTCTGGAGGAACTGTTCTGGCCGGAGTTTGCCCTTATATAAGATTTGAGAATGTGCAGGTAGCAGGAAAGTAATTATTTAGGGAAATAAGTACAAATTAAAATTTAATTTGCTATATTTTATGAAGGAGGGGTGTGATTGGTTAGATTCAAGGATTTTAGGATTAAAGAGTTTCGACCCAAAAGAGTATTGTTTTCTGTGGGTATTGGTGTCATTACTTTAATAATACTCATGGTTGTCATTAATCCTCTTGAACTTGATTTTAACGAATTCGGTGTTAAATTCACTGGTCTGTTCGCTGGGATCGGTTCAAGGTTCACTGGTTTGTTCTCTGGAGACAGTACATCGGAAGAGGCTGAAACTCTGGATGAATCCTCAGCAGAAACTACTTCTACCACTTCTGTCGTGACTACTTCAACTTCAACAACTCCGGTTACAACAACCCCCCCTGCAACAACTACACCACAAACAACAACGTCTGTATCAACAACCACTACCACAGTACCAGAACTAGATCATGTTGTTTTTTCCGAGGTATATTATGACGCAGAGGGTGGACCAGAGGAAGAATGGTTTGAGCTCTATAATCCTACAGATGATTCTATCGATTTGTCAGGTTTAACAATCAAAGACAATAGTGGAAGCTATGAAATTCCAGAGGGAACGGTTATTGATGATAATGAGTTTTTAGTAATGGCGAAAAATGAAACGGCATTCGAAAACTTATATGGATATTTACCCGATCTTAACTATTCGGGACTTAGTTTGGCTGATTTAGGAGATTATCTAATACTTAAGAATGGCAGTGAAGAAATAGACATGGTTGCATGGGAAGAAGGAGATCGAGTATATCCTGAGTGGAATATAGAAGCTGATGAAGGCGAATCTATTCGAAGAGATCCTCCAGATCGGGATACTAATACCGAAAACGATTGGGAAAGTCATATGGAACCTAATCCAGACATTGGTGGATTGATTACTACATCCACTACTACGACAACATCAACTAGTACGACCACTATTCCAACCTCAACTTCAACTTCAACTTCTACTACAACAACGAGCACTACAACGAGTTCTTCGACGAGCACTACAACGAGTTCTTCGACGAGCACTACAACGAGTCCCGAAACCGAAGAGTCTTAGTTTATAAATTCAAATTTTAAAACAATTTTCATGCCATTCCTAGAACTCTTAATAATTTTTTTGGTTGGACTGTTCGCAAGTTCTATAGGTACAATAGTTGGTGGAGGAGGTCTAATCAACGTACCAATGTTTATATTCTTAGGTCTACCTGCCCAATCGGCCGTAGCTACGAACAAATTATCCAATTTTGGATTCCTAGCAGGTTTCTATAAATTCAAGAAAGAAGGGAAAGTCGATATGAAATTGGGCTTAGTACTAGCAACCTTTACTATGATCGGTGGGTTGATTGGAGCTAACTTACTCCTACAAATGCAGGAAAACATTCTAAAAAGATTGATAGGAGTTATCACAATTCTTGTCTTGGCGGTAATAATTCTCAAGAGAAATATCGGATTAGAGAAAATAAAAACAAAAGTTACACCAGTCAAAAGATTCTTTGGTTACATAGTTACTTTTTTCTTAGGGATCTATAACGGCTTTTTTGGCGGCGGAGTTGGTACTTTTTACAGTTATGTTTTAATTCTCATATTCGGTCAGACATTTATAGAGAGTGCTGGTACTAGGAAGGTTCTTACGTTACTCTCTAATTTTATCGCTACAATAGTTTTTTTAATGGCAGGTATAATCAATTACACCTATTTCATCGTTCTGTTTTCGTCAACAGTCATTGGCTCATACGTCGGATCTGCTTATGCAATAAAGAAAGGTGAGAAATGGGTTAGAAATCTATTCATAGTTGTTGTTTTATTAATGGCAATAAAATTATTATTCTTTTAAATGAAGTGAATTATATGAGACTAATTTCTGAGCAAAAAATAGAACAATTCAGAGAAGAATTAAAGAAGAGAAAGATAGATGCAGCATTATTCCTCACATCTGAACCAATCCATGACGTTAACATAGAGTACTTCACAGGTTTTCAGCAAACAAGGTTTTTTTCATTTAGTTGTCTGTTGATTTCCCAGGATAACTCAGTTTTAGTCGTTTCCCCTTTAACTTATGATCAAGCTTTGATGGAAGCAGAAACCGATGAGATAATCAATCTAAGGGATTATGGCAATAGTCTAACAAAGGTTTTGAAAGAAAAATTAAAGAAATTTAAAACAGTAGGCGTTATCGAAAGGATTTTTCCACACAAACTATCCAAAAAATTCAAAGTCAAATTTAAAGATATCAGCGACATAATCCTTGAACTAAGAAGTGTAAAAGAACTAGAAGAAATCAAAAGAATAGAAAAGGCCTGCCATATAACAAACCAGGGGATAAAATTCATAGAAAAGAACTTGGACAGAAAAGTGACAGAGAAGGAATTGGCTTTAGCACTACAACAAAAATTAATCAAAAAGGGGGCAGATGAGTTAGCATTCCCTACTATTATGACTTCTGGTAACAGATCTAGTTTCATTCATCCCCATCCATCATTCACGAATAAAAAAATACAGAAAGGTCTTGGACTGATAGATTTTGGCGTAAGATACAAAGGATATTGTTCTGATGTCACAATTCCTTTCACTGTTTCTAGACTATCTACAAGACAAAAGAAGATGGTTAAGACTGTTAAGAAGGCCTACCAAAAAACGATTAATGCCGTAAAAATCGGTGTTCCAACATGGAAAGTTCATAATTCAGCTGAAAAAGTCATAAAAAAGAATCGTTTTGAATTCAAGCATTCTGTCGGCCATGGCATAGGACTGGATTTACACGATTTGCCAACCTTATCACCAAAACCAAGAGTTAAAGAAGAGTTGAAGGATTGGAAAGCGTTTAAGATGAAAGAGAACATGACTTTCACCATCGAGCCGGGGGTTTATGAACTGGGTTTTGGTGGTATAAGACTTGAGAACGATATTTTGATGACAAAGAATGGTCCTAAGATTTTGACTGAATCAAAACCAATAACTATATGATGAAAAAATTTCAAACTTTTATTATGAAGTTTATACTGATTTTGATATTTTTTTCACTCTTACTTTTACCTACCGTACTTTCTGATATTGTGGATATCACGATCGAATACGGAACTACCACAACTCCTGTAGGAGAAACGACCACACCTAGTGGAGACGGTGGGGGGAACGGTGGAGGAGGTGGACCTGGTGTTACAACTATTCCTTCTGAAGAACTAGTACCGGGTTACTCACTAACATACTCGATGCCAGCTTCTTTTGATGTTTACCAGAATGAAACAGGTATTTTTAATGTAGAAGTAAACAACGAAGGTCAACTATCGTTAAATAACATTTTCATGACCGTGTCTGGAATAGCTGGCGGTTCATACTCGATCAACCCAGGGAGTATAAGCACATTAGAACCAGGTCATTCTTATACTTTTTCAGTATCTATTGATCCGGAAAAGGTTGATTTCGGGACACATACTCTAACTATCGCAATAACTTCCGATGAAAAAGATGAAGTCGCATCAATGTCATTAGATGTGAAAAGCTATACTAGAGAAGTTGCTAAACAAATGGAAGAACAAGAAAAAACTGAAGAAGAAATTAAACCTAGATTGGAAGCAATCAGATATTTGTTAATGGGTATAGTCCTAGTCACGGGACTGGCGCTTTTGAACTTTTTCCTCGGTCTCAAAAAGGGGGCATAAATAATTGGAGGTTGATATAATAAATATGAAACCAGAAAAAACCGACATCAAAAAAATAATAACTTTTTACGTATTAATCATGCTATTCGCATTTGTCGTAGCCTTCCTAACTCAGTACATCTTAAAGGGGACTAATTTGTT
>JABAOH010124826.1_pt1 | contig 17774 bp, 18 predicted proteins | sample 7062181 | NCBI WGS metagenome assembly JABAOH01 (sample SAMN14538630, study PRJNA623070) | marine sediment metagenome | biome: marine biome [ENVO:00000428]; feature: marine pelagic biome [ENVO:01000023]; material: deep marine sediment [ENVO:00002113]; isolation source: pool of 5 deep marine... | reverse complement strand
TGCGACGGCGGAGGCCTCAATGGACCGTCTCACGAGTCGGTGTGGGGATGGCGGCGGATAAAACCACTGAAACGATTATCGGAGGTGAAACGGATGCCGATGTCCGCTACTAGCTACACAAGCAAGTCAGGGCCAGGTGACGGCCGTAAGCCCCCTTATGTTCGTCACGCGGAGGGACCTCCCTAAAGTGGCCCCTGCGCCTTCCCAAGGTTCATGCCAGACACCCCCAATCGGGAAGTTATTTAACAGAGTTGCCTGATATCGAGCCAGGAGGGGGCGGATGCTAAAGGAATGCGGATCTCACGGTTTCTTCAGAGGGGAGGTCTGCCCCAATTGCGGCAGCAAAGGGAAATTCCTGTTGAACGAGCGAGAGCTGGACCTCCTTGGAAGGACCATGGCGGGAGTCCTCCGACACTTCCCCCAGAGGTACGGCCTCGACATGGACGAACGCGGCTGGGTCGACCTCCGCGACCTCGTCACAGCCATCCAAATCCGGCACAAGAAGTTTAGATTCTTGAAGCCACACCACATCATCGCCCTCATCCAAACAGATCCCAAGGGCAGGTACAAATTCGACGAAGGCCGAGTCATGGCCACCTACGGCCACTCTATAGACGTAGACCTCGACCTTCCCACGGAGGACATTCCGTCGATCCTATACTACCCAACGACGGAGGAGGAGTGCGCGATTCTGTTGGAGATTGGATTGAAGCCAGCGGACCGCCAGTGGGTGCACATGAGCGACACCTTGGAGAGTGCCATTGAAGCTGGGCAGGTCAGGACGGCCAACCCGGTCATCATATCCGTCGATGCGGAGAAGGCGCGAGGGGATGGCGTCGTCATCAAGAAGGCGGGGAAGTTCGTCTACATCACCACGGAGGTCCCTTCGGAGTACCTCACCCGCATGGACGAGTCCGAACTCAAGTAACTATTCTCTCCAGCTCTCCCTGATCGATGGCCCTCCTGATCTCTAGGGCCACCCTGCGGCCCGTGCTCATTCGAGACCTCCATAGGGTGTTGCCGTAGGGGTGTCCCATCGACATATGGACGTTGGTTCCTCCCCCGATGCGCGGGGATACGTCGTATATGTAGAAGTCCATGTCCTTGTCTACGCACGTCTGGAGCGTGAAGGGCCCGATGACGCCGGGAGGGAAATGCTCCCGCGTCGCCTTCACGTAGGCCTCCGCCAGGGGAAACACCTTGCTCAGCAAGGACTCTCTGAGGGTGGCGGAGTTGTGGCCGCAGACCACGTACTCCGGGTAGCGCTGCTTACCCATCAGGGTAAGCTGTTGCTCCGCTGGCAGACGAACGTGCCCATCCAGGGAGGTCTCGAATCGCCAGTCAATGCCCAGCAGCTCCAGCTTCTCCTCGGAGTCCCCCAGCGGCGAGTAGAAGAAGTCGAAGTTGAAGACGGGTCCCAGGATATACCTCTCCACCCGAGCGATGCTAAGGTCCTCCTGGGTTATGACGCCCTGCTCCAGGAGCTGGCGAGACTTCTCCTCATACTCCTCCCGGCTGGCGGCGGTGAAGAAGCCCCTCTCCAACCGCTTCACCTTGTGGGGTAGCTTCACGATGGCGAGGGAGTCGATCTCTTCTGGCGTCTCGAATACCTGGGGGTAGGGCAGGCCGGCCCTCTCCAGGATCCAGTAGTAGCCCTTCTCCTCCGTCCGCTCCTCCGACCGCAGAAGGTTGCGGCTGCCAACCATCGGCAGCAGGAACTCGTCCTCCACTTCCTCGAGGCCACAGTAGGATACGAAGGATCGGTTTGGCACGAAGAGGACGTTCTCCCTTCGAAGCCTGTCCTGCACCTCCTTCGTAATGGCCTCCTTGAAGGAACGGAGGACGAGAGCCTCGTCGACGACGCCCCTCAGAAGCTTGCCGTTCTCATCCCTCACAGCTTTGAAGTAGCGGGCGTAGGGCTCGTCCCGGCCCGCCTGACAGAGGGTCACCGTTCGGAACCCCTCCTCCACAGCTCCATCGCACACATCCAGGGCCGAGTGGGAGGCCAGGACGCCCACCTTCGCTTTGTCGATATCGTACTCCCTCAGCACCTCGAAGACAGCACCCCTTTGGATCATAGGCAGTCCCCGCGGCATCTCACCCGCGATATTAAAGCTCGGTGACCGAGACGAAACCTATTCTAGATGGGCCGTGTTGGCCTTCACAATGGGTGGGGAGTTCAAGCCATGGGGATGGGGCTCTGCGGGAGAGCAGTACTCGCGCCCCAGGCTGGACCGCCTCCTCAGACACCTCCGTGCCCGAGGCATAGAGGGGAGGGAGGCCCAGGCTGCACCGGCACTGCCTTCTGCTCCCGCCAGCAGGCTGACCCAGGAGGACCTTGAAGCCCTAGGAGAAATCGCAGAAGTTAGGACGGAGGAGGAGGACAGGATCGCCCATTCCGTCGGCAAGAGCTACCTTGATCTCCTAGCCTTCCGGGTGGGGCTTCCGCTGGAGGTTACGGATGCCGTCGCCCGCCCTTCAAACGTCGAGGATGTACGTCAGGTCGTGGCATGGGCGGTAGATGAGGGGATCGCCCTCATCCCCTTCGGCGGAGGCACATCTGTCCTGGGGGGTCTACGACCTCTGCGAGGGAACCACAGAGCAGTCGTGACCGTGGACCTCCGGCGCCTCAACCGAGTGCTCGAGATCGACGAGACCTCGCTCCTTGTCGTTGCCCAGGCAGGAATCCTAGGACCGGAGCTGGAGAAAATGTTGCAGGCGCGAGGCTTTACTCTTGGTCACTACCCCCAGTCCTTCCACTTCTCCTCGCTGGGCGGGTGGATCGCCACGCGATCCTCAGGCCATCTATCGGGAAAGTACGGGCGGATCGAGGACATGGTTCAGGCCCTCCGGCTAATAACCCCCGAAGGAGAGATTGAGACGAGAAGTGTCCCAGCACGCTCCACCGGGCCTGAGTTCAGGGAGATGATCCTAGGTTCCGAGGGCTTCCTCGGCATCATCGTAGAGGCCGTACTCCGCATCCATCGGAAGCCGGAGGCGACGGAGAGACGGGTTGTCCTCTTCCCAGACTTCCCGGGAGCCACGGAAGTCTGCCGACAGATGGTGCAGGCTGGGATCGTGCCGGCGCTAGTACGCATAGCCGACGAGGAGGAGGCGGCGACGATTCTGGCCGTGGCGGGGCAGGAGGTCGAGGACGTGCCTTCCCTTGTGCTCCTGGGGTTTGAGGGGCCCGGCAGTGAAGTGGAATCTGGCATGCAACGGGCCCTCGACCACTGGACAGAAAGAGGCGGCATGGAGTTGGACTCCGAGGCGGCTGCGCTGTGGGAGGAGGAGTACTACAGGACGCCGTACCTGAGGGACGAGCTCATGGATCGGGGATTCCTGGTTGAGACCCTGGAAACAGCTGCCGGATGGTCTGCCCTCCGAAACCTGTACAGGGATGTCCGAGGGGCTTTGCATAATGTCTTTGCGGAGCATGGCATCGAGGGCCTCGTTCTCTGCCACCTGTCCCACGCCTACCGAGACGGCGCTTCGCTCTACTTCACTGTCCTCGGGTCACAGCTCAGAGGCCACGAAGCGGCCCAATGGGGTGTCCTCAAGGAGGCGGCGATGAAGGCCATCTTCCGGTGGGGCACCTTGAGCCATCATCACGGCATCGGCCTCGACCATCGCGCCTGGATGAGGGAGGAGCATGGGGAGGCTGCCTTGAAGGCTTTGGCAGGCCTGAAGAAAGCCTTGGACCCCTCTGGCATTATGAATCCAGGGAAGCTCCTGGAGGAGGAGCGGTGAGCACGGAAGCACTGGGGCCGCGCTCACGGGAGGAGCTTCTGCGCAGCCTTGAAGGGGAGTACGATGTCATCGTTATCGGTGGTGGGATCGTCGGATGCGGAACCTCGCTCGAGGCCGCCAGGCACGGGCATCGCGTCCTCCTTCTGGAGAAAGGCGACATCGGTGGCGGAACAAGCAGCAGGTCCTCCCGCCTGATACACGGCGGGCTCCGATACCTCAAATACGGTAGGCTGAGGATGGTCTTCGACGGGAGTCGGGAGCGACACTGGCTCCGGTCGACCTACCCCCACCTAGTCCGCCCCATACGCTTCATCATCCCCTTCTATCAAGGAGTTGGGGAGGGGCCCCTGATTACCCGGCTCGGCCTGTGGCTGTACGACCTCATGGCGGGTTTCAGCAACGTTCGGATACACGATAGCATGAGACGGGAGCAGGTGCTGGCCGCCGAGCCCAACCTTCGTAAGGAAGGGCTCCTGGGTGGGGCCTCCTATTACGACTGCATTACCGACGACTTCCGTCTCGTCCTTCTCAACGCCAAGCTAGCAGCTGCGGCGGGTGTCCACATTCTCACCTATGCTATGGTAGAGTCTCTTCTGGTGAGTCACGGACAGGTANNTAAACGCTACGGGTCCGTGGGGCGACACCGTACGTGGCATGCTCCCTTCGAGTGAACGGAAGTTGAGGCCCACAAAGGGCGCTCACATATTCGTTCCGCGATCGCGTGTGGGCAACAACAATGCTGTGGTCATGAGGTCGCCAGCTGATGAGAGAGTCGTCTTCGCGATGCCCTGGCGCCATCTGGCCCTAGTCGGGACCACGGACACTGACTTCGAGGGCGACCTCGATGAGGTGGAGGCGGATGCTAGCGACGTAGAGTATCTTCTAGAAGCAGTCAACTTCACCTTTCCTAAGGCTCACCTTTCCTTGGAGGACGTAGTGAGCTCCTTCGCCTCCCTGAGGCCCCTCATAGGAGTCTACGGTGTGCCGGAGTCTGAGGTGACGAGGGACTTCAAGATTGTACAGGACACCCAGGGGCTCCTCTCCATCCTCGGCGGGAAACTCACCACGTATCGGAGGGCCGCCAAGAAGACGGTTAGGATGGTTAACAAGCTCCTCCCCAGGGGGCGTATGACCTCGGGACGTTCGGCGATTCCCGCTGGGGGAGTGCCCAAGTCAGAGTTCGAGGATCTGACGGACGCAATAGGCGAAGAGCTGGCCTCCCTGGGCCTGCAGGGAGACGTGGCGGAGCATCTCATGGCGTCCTATGGTGGAGATTGCGCCCGGCTTCTTGACTACTATAAGGACAAAGGACTCCGGCGAAGGCTTGTCCCAGACCTACCCTACACCTTTGGAGAGACGATCTACGCGGTGGAGCACGAGATGGCCCTGAGGCTGGAGGACGTACTGGTCAGAAGAACTAGTGTAATGTACGAGGACGCGAGGCACGGTTTGGAGGTGGCCGAAGAGGTCGCCCGGTTGATGGGAAGCCGCCTGGGATGGGACGATAATCAGATAAGTGAGGAACTGGAAGCCTATTCCCGATCAGTATCATCCGCGGTTGCGTTTCGAGGAGAGAAGTAGGTTGCTCTTCGTGGTGAATCCCAGAGCGGCGGGGGGCAGCGTCGGCCGAGACTGGCCAGCCGTAGAGCCTCTATTGAAGCAGGTCGTTGAGGATATGGAGGTGAAGTACACAACCGCGCCATGGACGGCCGTCGGCATTATCAGGTCGGCATTGGAGCATGGCGTGAGAGACGTGGCGGTTGTTGGGGGGGACGGCACTGTCAACGAGGCTTTCAATGGCTTCATCGAGAAGGATCAAGCCGTCCTTGGGACCTCCAGGCTAACCGTCATACCGGTGGGAAGCGGCCATGACTACGCGAAGACCTTGGGGTTGCCTCCCGGATTGGGCAACGCGCAGCGACTGCTCCAGTCAGAGAGGTTCAGGACCGTAGATGTGGGGAAGGCTACCTATACGAACCTTGCAGGTGAGTTGGAGACACGCTACTTCGCCAACATTCTGCAGGCCGGAATCGGAGGGGCGGTGGTTGATAAGGTGAACAGGAGTTCGAAGCCTCTCGGCGGAAGGGTTGCCTTCATGTGGGCCATCCTGACGACGCTCCCCTCCTACAGGAATGAAGAAGTGGAGGTGCAGGTCGACGGAGAGCTAGTAGCGAAAGGGCCTATGAACAGCGTTATCGTAGCCAACGGAAGGTACTACGCGAGCGGTCTGAAGCCTGCCCCAAATGCCGAACTCGATGACGGGCTCTTTGACGTCGTCCTGTTTGGTGACATCCACCTGGGAGAGGCCCTCAGCAACATGGGCAAGCTGAGGAAGGGATCGCTTATGTCTCATCCCAAGGTGACCTACTTCAGGGGGAAAACGGTCTCGGCCACCGGACGGGAGAGGGTGCTGGCGGAGATGGACGGAGAGTTGGTGGGGATGTTGCCAATGGATGTGAAGATACTACCCCGACTTCTAAACGTCCGCGTCCCAATGGGCACGTAGAAACGGGATTTGAATCGCCTTCCAACGAGATCCATAGGGGCGCCCTCTCGAACAAAACCATGATTCCAGACGGCATCCCCACGGTCATATTCGTTCTGGGACACTTCTTCAACCAACTACCGATCCTCGGCGGCGCACCCAGGATAACCCTTTTTACGTGGCGGCCTTTCTCAAGCTGTGCCCCTCCCATCCATCTACAGAGAGACACTTCCCGTGCTCCTGCTAGCGGGCCTGGGACTGGTCACGGCCGGTCTCCTCCTTGAGAGGATGGAAAGCGTCCTAGACCGGACTCCGGGACTACTGATCATGGTACCCGCCCTCGTTGCCCTCCGAGGTGGAATCAGCGGGGCCATGGGTTCCCGCTTGGGGTCCGCCTTCCACATGGGACTCATCGGAAGGGGCGACTTGTGGAACGAGGAGGCTTGGCAGAACGTGGTGGCCGCCCTCTTGCTTAGCCTAGTTCTATCAGCCCTGGCGGGAGTCTTCAGCTCCGTCATCGCAGTTCTCCTCGAACTCGGCTCAGTGGACCCCATCAGGCTCATCCTCATAGCGACTCTGGCCGGAACCTCTGCCGGAACGGTCCAGGTCGGCATAACATTCGGGATCATTCTCATAGCCTTCAGACGCGGACTCGACCCGGACAACGTCACCGCCCCCTCCTTAGCGACCCTGGGTGACATTATCACCATGCTGCTCCTCCTCCTAGTGGCCATCGGACTGGAGGGTATGCTGTGACCTTCTACAGCTACAAGCGGGTCATCAAGGAGAGCGCCCCCGCCCTGTCCTTCCTCCTAGCCCTGGAGCTTGTGGCCGGGCACGTGCTCAACCAAGCCGCCGAGACTTTCCTGACCTACTCCTTTCTGCTGATACTCGTTCCTGTCATCAATGGAATCGGCGGCAACGTGGGCACCGTCCTAGGCGCACGCCTTACATCGGGGCTGTACACAGGCACCATCACCTTCAACCCGAGAGACAGGGAGCTCCTGAGGAACACAAAGGACTCCATAGTGCTCTACGCGATGTCCTTCGCCCTCCTGGCAACGTTCATATACGGCATCGCCGTTCTTCTTGGGGTCGTACCGCCTTTCGGGTTGGAGGTGCTCCTCTTCGTCATGCTTACCAGCGGCCTGATGCTCGCTGCAGTTCTCATTTTAGTGACCATTTCCGTGGCCCTCCTGTCCTTCTCCAGGGGGTTCGACCCCGACAACTTCGTTACACCCATCGTGACAACGGCCGGAGACGTGCTGGGAATCGTTTTCCTTGTTCTCGTGGTGGGGGCCATCTTGTGAGGAGTGATGAATACGAGGAGGTTGAGTACGAGCCGACCAGCGTGAAGGACCTCCTGGTCGAGATGAAGGACACCAGCGAGCTCATCGTGGACCTCGCCTACTCGGCCATCATCTTCGATAGCGATGACCTCGGGGAAGAGGTGAGAAATCTCGAGAGTCGCATGGACTTCCTTCGGTATCAAATTCGGATGATTGCTCTTATGGCCAGCAGGACCCGGGAGGACTCGGAGAGGCTAGCGGGGATTCTCCAGGTTGCATCCGCAGCGGAGACGATCTCCAACGCTGCGGGGGATATGGCGAACCTCCTCGAGCAAAGGATAGAAGCCAGGCCCTTCCTGCCCTTCGTCCTCCGGGAGGCGGAGGAGAGAATAAGGACCGTTCATATGGGCAAAGATTCCTCCATGGTGGGGAGAAGCATCGGCCACCTGATGGTAGAGGCTGAGACTGGTATGAGGATTATCGCCATCCGTCGGCGGCACCGCTGGACGTATGACCCGGCTGATGACATGGTCCTGAAGCAGGACGACCTCCTCATAGTCCGGGGCACGGAGGACGGCTACCGTCGCCTGAGGAGATACGCGGCAGGTGAGGAGGCGTGGCCGAAGTGACTCCCATGGAGATAGAGGATATCTTGCTGGAGATGAAGGATACCTCCGAGCTCATGATCGACCTTGCTTACTCTGCCCTCCTCTATGACAATGAGGAGATTGCCCGGCACGTCATTGAGCTGGAGGAGAGGGTCGATGACTGGGACGAGGAGGTTCAACAGAAGGCCATTGAGAGGGCCCTGGAGGACAGGGACGTCCAGAAGGCCCTGGTGTTCATCAGGCTAGCCAACTCCATAGAGAGCATCGCCGATGGGGCTGTTCTCATTGCCGATGTGGTGCTGAGGGACATCGAGACGCACCCCGTCGTCGCCGCCGCGTTGAAGGAGTCCGATGCCGCCATCGCAACCGTTACAGTGCCACCTATCTCTCCTGCCGCGGGCAAGTCTTTGGGCGAGTTGAAGATCGCCTCAGAGACGGGGATGTGGATCATCGCTATCCGCCGGGGTGAGGGCTGGACCTACGGGCCCGATGAGAACGCGCGGGTGGAGGAGGGGGATCTCCTCATTGCCCGAGGGCCGGTGGAAGGGGAGAAGGAGCTGAGGGCCCTCATAGGCGGATAGCCCCGGGCAGATTCGAACTGCCGTCGCGAGGTCTCCCCTCGGCAACGCCAATCCAGAGCCTCGCATGATTGACCGCTACACCACGGGGCTGTCTTCATCAACTTCAGTTGCAGGGGCGTCTAAATACCTTTTCCCCTCTGCCATCGAGCGACGTTACGAGGAGCTAGACCACGGCTCCGCGCCTTGAATCGGGGAGCTTGGCCACGGCGAAGATTCTGAAGGTCGTTCGACGTGGCGCTTCCAGCACCTTCCTGTCCCAGTCCAGCATGGCCACGGGTTGGAAGCCTGCTCCCCTAAGATAGGCTCTCATCTCCTTCCGCAGGTATGTCGTCATCCTGTGTGTTTCCTCGAAAACGTCCTCCAGCTTTCCACCCTGCATGATGTAATGCTTCATGTTTATCTCAAGCACCCCTGTGTCGAAATCGACACCTGACTTGTCCAGTCTGAGCAATCTCAATTCACCGGACTCCCTCTCAAGCCACGACTTATGCCTGGGCTTAGCCCCAAGCCTGTTCCAAAACTCAAACAGGAGTAGACCCCCCTCCCGCAGCATCTCCGCGAAACTGCTCAATACCTCAGGCAACTTGACCCTGTGCACGTAGCCAAAGGCACCGAACATGGATAAGAGGGCGTCGAAGCGACCTTCGAGAGTCAGATTCGTCATGTCGCCGATGCGAAACTCTGGTGGCCTCTTGCTTGACCTTGCCTTCTCTCTCGCCAACTGGATGAATTGCTCTGAGACATCGATGCCGAGGACTTCGTAACCTCTCGAGCTGAGAATCGTCGCATGGTTGCCTGTGCCACAGCCAAGGTCCAGAACCTCTCTGACTTTCCGTCCGCCATACTCCCTGAAAATCCTTTCCAGGAGATTGCACTCCTGCTCATANNCAACTTCCCTATGCGCCGGCCTCCTTTAGTCGGTTCAGGACGATATCGCGCTCCAGAAGGGCCAGTAATGGCGCGGCTCGGGGGCCCGAGGACTTCCCCAGAAGCACCCTGTAAAGTGAGGCGAAGAACCTCTTGGTCGACACAGGAAGATCTCCGCCGCTGGTGAGCGCAATCATGGCCTCCTTGATGCTCTCCTCATTCCAGGGAACCCCCGACAATCTGGAAAGAAGCATGGTGAGGCCCGCTTTTTCCTTCTTAGACAATCCCTTCCGGATCTCCACCGGTAGGCTCTCGAGCAGCTCCACCCTGACTTCGTCAGGTCCATAAGTGTCTGCCCACAAGAGAGACTGATTCAGCCTTCGCTCAATCCTCTCCCTCTCATACGGGCTCAGCGGACGCTCCAAGAAACCGCTGTCTCTTAGCCTACCTAAGGACCACTCCAGAAGGTTCCCCGCGGGAGCGACCTGAGCCAGGAGGGCTGCGTGTCTGTACGCCAGTTGATACGGGGCCCCCTCTGGGGGAGGGCTTAGCTGAGATATCTCGTAGGACATGGCCTCGTCCCCCTTACTCTGGGCGTAGTGGGCCGCTTCAGCCTGGTCGTAGACCTGGTGATACGCGTCAACCCTGGCCAGATCAAGCATAATCCTCCTCTTAATCGGGGTCTGAGCGAAGAGAAAACGCAAGACCTCTGGGTCTGACACCGCCAACCACTCCTTGGGTCCAAAGCCGACGAAATCGGAGCTGTCCATGTCCCCCATGTCCCGCCCACCCTCGGCCAATCCCACCCACTCGTAGGGTATGCCGAAGGGAGCCTCGATCTTGAGGACCGTCTCAGCGATCACCTTGCAGCTCTCTCGCGACCCCCCAGGGGCGGCATGATCCTTGCCGAAGGGCTCTATGTCCACCTGTAGTAGCTTCCAGAGGGCGGGCCACTCTAGCCTCCAGTTGAGCTTCCCAAGGTGAAGGGGAGAGGACCCCACGTGGCCGCACGGACATTCAAAGTGGACCTCGTCGTTCTGAATGCGCAACGCCTTGGCATGTCCGATTCGCATACAGTTCTGGCAAAGCGGCTCGAAGGGGACCCAGCCCCGCGGGTAGGGGTTCCTTGGCCTGTATCTATTGAGCACAACCCGAACCTCCTCGGCCCGAGAGATCAGGTCGCGAGTGAGCTCAGCCATGTCCTGGCGGCTGTATATCTCCGTCGTTGTCGTCGCCTGAACACCAGGGGCGAAGATCTCCATAGATTCCTCAAAGTCCTTCCAGAAGTGATCTACCCAGTTCTCGTGACACCCCTGGGGGTCCGGGACATCGATGAGCCGGCGCCCCACGTACTCCCTTCCCTCACCGCCTGAGAACTGAGCCAGCTGCCTTGGGCTCCCCTTCCAGGGATCCTGGGTATANNGATCTCCCCTCTGAGCCTCCCCACGTGCTGCAGCCCGGAGACAGACAGGCCCGCATTGCAGACGACGCGTCTCTTTGACCTAAGGAAGGCCTCTATGGATCGGGCCAGTTCATCGAACCAGTGCATCCCATCTCACATGATTCCCCTGGACCTCACTAGGGCCCTGAGGGGCACGCCGTCAACATCGTCCACCTCGGTCTTGTTGACGAATACCACAGCTAAGACGGCCTGACCGCCAGCCTCCTGTACCTCCTTGATGGCGCCTCGGATGGTCTCTCCAGTACCCATTACATCGTCGACGATGATGATGTTCTTGCCATCAACGCCCGCGTAGTTGGAGCTGAAGGCTCCTCCCTTATGCCTTTCAGCGGCCGGCCTGTACACCACAAGCTCCATCCCCATATCCTCGGAGATGAGGGTGGCGAAGGGAATGCCGTTGATGGCGATGCCCAGGACAGAGTCCGCCTCCAGGTTCCTTTTCTCCATTTCCTCAAGGACGACGTCCGTCATGGCGGCAGCAATGAAGCCAACGCGATTGCCGAACACGCCGACGGACCTCCAGCCGATCTTGATGTCCCGTGGGGGGGCCTCGCCCTTGACACCGCGGGTGAGCAACCAGGTGACCGTTTCAGAGGACAGGTGGAGCTCATCCCCGATCTCCTTCTCGCTGAGCCCCTTCTCCTTGTACTCCAAGGCCTTGCGCACCAGGGCGTCGATGCTCTTCATATACGCACCACGGGCCCTATCCTATACCTTCATATTAAAGTTGGGCCCTCCAGCCTTCGGGTGGCCAGGCGGGGCGTTAGGCATGGTTAAACGGGTTCTCGTCGTCGAGTATAACTCCCAGTGGCCCACAATGTACGAGGAGGAGAAGAGTCGAATCCTTGAGGCCATCGGGGACGAACTGGTGGCCGTCGAGCACGTTGGCAGCACCTCCGTCCCTGGGCTGCCGGCGAAGCCTGTTATCGACATTATGGCTGGAGTGCGGCGGCTCGAGGATGCCGAGCGCTGTATCGGACCCCTGGCATCTCTGGGCTTCGAGTATGTTCCCGAATACGAGGAGTTCATTCCTGAGCGACGGTACTTCCGGAAGGGTCCTCCCGAGGCCCGCACCCACCATCTTCACATGGTGGCAGTGGGCAGCGAGTTCTGGGACGAGACCCTCCTGTTCCGGGACCTCCTCCTTAGCCGCGACGACTTGGCCAGGGAGTATTCGAATCTGAAGGTCCAACTGGCCCGCGATCATAGAGAGGATCGCGACAAGTACACGGAAGCTAAGGGCCCCTTCATCGAGTCCACACTAGCTATGGCTAGAGCGGACAGCGGTTAATGAGGAGGGTAATGGAAACCTACCTCAGATCCTCCACATCCTCCTCCAGTTTGGCAAGCTTGTCCTCCACCGCCTGTTTGAGGAGGAAGAAGGGTACGGAGCCGGCGTAGAGTATGGTATCGTGGAAGAATCCCAGGGAGAAGTTGTCTCCCATCCGCTCCTCGACATCCTTTCTCAGGCCCTTAATCAGGTGTTTCCCGAGGAGGTAGCTCAGCTGGTAGCCCGGGTACTGAGTGTAGCGCTTCACCTCGGCCAGGGCGGACGCCTTCTCCATCCCCGCCTCCCTGACCAGCATGTCAACAGCCTCTTCGAAGGTCATCCTCCCGCTATGTAGATCGACATCGATGATGATGCGACAGGCCCTCCAGATGATGTCTTGGAGCTGGATGAAACGGACCTCGGGGGAAGTGTTGAAGCCCGTCTCCTGCATCATGTCCTCACAGTAGTGGGCCCAGCCCTCCACCGTCTCGGCCGAGCCGCGACTGAGGAGCCTCAACAGGGATGGGTTGAGGTTGGCGGCAGAGAGCTGCAGATGATGTCCAGGATAGCCCTCGTGGACGGCAGTGTTCACAATGGAGGGATAGCTGTGTTCCCTCAGCAGCTCCTCCCCATTCGTCGGTGGGGTAACGATGTAGACACCCTCCTGAACCTTGTCAAACTTCGCCGGGCCGAAGTAGGCGGCGAAGGGGATCACGGCTCGAAGGAACGTGGGCGTCTCGGTCACCGAGAGCTTCTCTGCTGGGGGAAGGGTCGCCAGACGGTGGGCAGTTACGAAACCACGAGCCTCCTCAATGGCCTTCTGAACGGCCTCCATGACGCCATCGAAAGTGGCCGGGTGATCCGTCTTAATCCTCTCGTTGACCTCCTCTACTGAGGCTTCAGGATCGATGGACTTGGCCACCCGAGAAAGCTCCTTCTTCGTCTCCTCTAAGTACTGCACCCCCAGCTTCCTTACCTCAGCCGCGTTGTAACCGAGGCGCCTCAGCTCGAGAAGCCTCTCGAACTTCTCCTCACCAAGGATGTGGGACTCCGATGCCCCTGGAAGGATGTCCTTCTGCAGCCAAGCCACATATTCCCCCAAGGCGGCCTCGGCCCCTTCCTTTGCCTTCCTCAAGGACTCCCTTGTGCCCTTTGATACCTTCCCCTCCACAGTGTGAAAAATCAGCTCCATGAAAGCGGGCAACCTCTGGGCTGCCTCGATCTCCATGTCGGTCCACAACCTTACCGGGTGGCTGAGCCTCGTGTTGACGTCCTCCAGATAGCGCGCGGCCGAACTCAGCCTCCCGACCATGCTCTTCGTCCTGTTTTCCAAGGGCGCGAACTCTCGGGTGAAGAGAGGGAAGAGGGCCTCCCCTACGCCTTCCGCGCCCCCGGGGATGGACTCCCACCACCTAACTCGCTCTAGATGGAAGAGGTATAGGTCGGCAATGTGGAGGGCGAGGTCTCTGTCCAGAGGACGGCTGCCGCTGAGCTCCATCGGCTCAAACGCCTCGAACTTCGCCCTATAATCCTTCAAGAACTCTATCTCCTCATCGACGAACTGCCTTGAGTTTCTACCGAGAAGGTGATCGTATTCATGGATCCCCAGGAAAGTGGCCGCAATTGGATGCCTCTCTACGAAGCCGTTGAACAACTCCTGGACCGTCCGGTCGAAGGCCTCATCAGACATGGATGACCTCAGCGTCAAGCCGCTCATAAGTCTATCGGGAAGACGTTTAGAGCGGAACTCTGCGCCCCGCCCTGTCCCGGCGATATGACCCGAAGTCCCTCACATCTGCCAGCTGCTCTCCGGTGAAGACAGGCCCGTCAGCGCACACGAGGTAGCTTCCGAGGGAACAGGAGCCGCACAATCCCATCCCGCACCTCATGAATCTCTCCAGCGAGACCTGAATCTCGACGTCGTGTTCTTGGCACCCTTCAGTCAGGTTGCGAAGCATCTTCTCAGGGCCAGAAGCCAGGACCCCTTCGAAGGTCCTTTCCTCCATTAGTTTGAGGGCCAGATCGGAAACCGAACCGTGGTAACCCATGGAGCCGTCGTCCGTTGCGATGAGGGCCTCTCCACACCTCCTCACCCTATCTTGGAGAATCAACTCCTCCTTCGTTCTGGCGCCCAGGACCGTGGCAACTTTCTTCCCAGCGGCTGCTATTGCCTCGGCGGCCGCCACGATGGAAACTACTCCAGTGCCCCCTGCGGCCACCAGGTACCTGTCCCTAGAGAGATCGAAACCATTGCCCAAGGGCCCGCGAATCCCTATCTTGTCCCCCTGCTGAAGCCTCTTGGGGACGTTTTGACCTGCGTCCCGGAGGATAAACGCCTTTATGGGGCCTACCTGCGAGAGAGACACTGGGAACTCCTCCACTCCTGGAATCCAGACCATCGCGAATTGCCCCGGCCTTGCCTTGGAGTTGTCGCTGTACCGGAATGTCTTCGTGCGGGACGCCTCCGAGACCACCTCGTCCAGGGAGATGATTCGGAGCCTACTCGTGGGCAACGCCCACCATCTCCTCCACCGTGTTGTACCCGTTCTCCTCCATGAAGGCCTCTATCTCCGAGCAGACGCCTTTGAAGACGTCCAGGCCTCGGTAGTGGATGCCACTGGCGATCTGGACTGCCCTAGCGCCGGCCATTATGTACTCGATGGCATCCTGGCCGCTGACCACACCACCGACGCCCACCAGAGGCAGCTCCACCGCCTCGTATATCTCGTAGATGCATCTGACACCTACGGGCCGGATAGCGGGGCCGCTGAGGCCGCCTGTCCGGTTGCCCAGGACTGGCTTGGCCACCTCGGGGGAGATGCTCATGGCCCTCACCGTGTTGATAGCGGTGATTCCATCCCCATCCGCCTCCTCCACGGCCTTCGCTAGAACAGTGATGTCCCTCACGTTTGGAGAGAGCTTCACTAAGACGGGAAGCTTCACCGCGCTCTTCACCTCCGCCGTGATCTGCGAGACCAGGTCAGGGTCGCCAGCAATCTCCTCAAGACCCCCAGCGTGAGGACAGCTAAGGTTCAACTCCAACGCGTTGACGCCGTACACCTCCATCGTCCTGGCCAGGGGGCCCCACAGCTCAACATCCTCTGCGAAGATCGATCCGATTACGGGCACCTCACCCTGCAACGCCACCTCCACCTCTGGGCCATAGTCGTCGATGCCGGGGTTTGCCAGGCCGATGGCGTTCAGGAGTCCCTGCTCCAACTCGAGGAGAGAGGGCCCTGGGTTACCTTCCGTCGGCTCGCGGCCAATAGACTTTGTCACCACGGCACCAGCCCCGCTCTTGGCCACGCGAAGAAGCGACTCCCCCGTATCACCAAGTATCCCGGAGGCCAGTATCGTGGGATTCTGGAGCTTAAGCCTCCCCACGGTGGTAGGAATGTCCGCCATCCTGCGCTTTAAGAGTACCTTCGCCTTAAGGCTTTATCGGACCTATTGTTGAATCGAAGAGCGACCCAGAAGCGTCGCCCATTCCATCAAGAAAGTCCAGGGAGACGGAGCCTTTATCGCCCTTGTCACTGCACTTCCCGTCACACGCCATCAGGGTCAGCACGCGTTCTCGGCTAGCGCCTGGGCTTCGCTCACCAGACTGATATCTCCAGCGAACAGGGCAATCTCTCCGGCTTCAGCGTGGGCGCGGAACGTCTCCCGAAGCCAAGCAGAGATGTCTTCCAGGTGACCCTGGATTTCCTCAATCTCCTCGGCCCTCTCCTCCGGGGTTCGACATCCGAAGAGTCTGTAGAGCACCGCCATCACAAGGCCAAGGGTCCGCCGGCCTCTCGGTCCACGAACGCCCCACTGACTTCCTCAGCCTCAGAGTCTGCCTCAGGTGCTCGACTTTCCGGCACCTCAGGCATCAGGTCCTCCCCTGGTGTGAGCCATCAAAGATAGGTCCCCGGCAGGGGCCATCCCTATAAAAAAGGGATGTGTGGCGGGAGGAGGTTTGGGAATTGGTGCCTCTCTGAGCGGACCTTCCCGCATAAGCTTAATTGGATTCGGGCGATACTTTCCGAGATGCTCCTCCGGGACTTGGGGATCGACGATGGCGTGACAAGGATTCTCGAGTCCAAGGGCATTCATCAGCTGTACCCGCCTCAAGAAGAGGCCATTGGCCCCGCCCTCGCAGGGAATAACCTCGTCCTAGCCATACCAACCGCCAGCGGAAAGAGTCTGGTGGCTTACCTCGCCATCCTCAAGTCGGTCCTCCAGGGCGGCAAGGCCCTCTACATAGTCCCCCTCCGGGCCCTTGCCGTTGAGAAGTACGAGGACCTGAAGGAGTTCGAGGAGCTGGGGATACGAGTCGCCCTTTCCATGGGGGACTACGACTCCGCGGAGCCCACCCTCCAGAGCTTCGACATTATCATAGCGACCTCGGAGAAGGCCGACTCCCTTCTCCGTCACCGTTCCCACTGGCTGAAGCAGCTCTCCGTTGTGGTGGCCGACGAGGTCCACCTTATACACGACCCGGACCGAGGGCCCACCCTGGAGGTGACCCTAGCAAAGCTCCGGCAAGTGAACCCCAGCGCCCAGATTATCGCCCTCTCCGCCACCATCGCCAATTCATGGGAGCTGGCGGACTGGCTCCGAGCGGAGCACGTGGTGAGCGACTGGAGGCCCGTTCCCCTCAAGGAGGGGGTCTACTTCGACGGGGCCATTACTTTCGCTGACCTGTCATCACAGACGCTGCCCCAGGAGGGCGACGACATCGCTTCCCTGGTTCGGGACACGCTGAAGGATGAGGGGCAATGCCTCGTCTTTTTGAACACTCGCCGGTCCACGGAAACTCTCGCTCGGAAGCTGGTACCCACAGTCCGGCCGTATCTGACAGATGAAGACGCCCTAGTCCTGGCGAAGGCCTCCCACACTACGATAGGGCGGCAGGAAGAGCCCACCTCCATTGGGAGCCGATTGGGGAAGTACATCCGAGGTGGGACGGCCTTCCACAACGCAGGCCTGACGAACCAGCAGCGTAGGGTGGTGGAGGATCTGTTCCGGGACGGCCAATTGAAGGTGATCGCCGCCACCCCGACTCTGGCAAGTGGAATCAACCTTCCCGCACGCCGTGTCGTCGTCCGCGACACCCGCCGCTACGACCCCAACTACGGGTACGACTACATCCCCATCCTGGAAATCAAGCAGATGTGCGGGCGAGCTGGTCGGCCGCAGTATGACGAGTACGGGGAGGCCATCCTCCTGGCCCGGCACGAGGAGGACGTGGACGATATGTTGGAGAACTACATCCTGGCGGGACCGGAAGCCATTACCTCCAAGCTGGGCAGCCGACCCGCCCTGCGGATGCACCTCCTGGCGGCCATCGCCACGGGTCACGTCCAGACGGAGGAGGAGCTCCGCCGCTTCATGGACCGAACCTTCTACGCCCACCAGGGGGACATCTCCACCATCGAGGGACAGATCGACGCTGTCCTGGAGTTCCTGGATCAGGAGGA
>JABAOH010156609.1_pt3 | contig 17784 bp, 19 predicted proteins | sample 7062181 | NCBI WGS metagenome assembly JABAOH01 (sample SAMN14538630, study PRJNA623070) | marine sediment metagenome | biome: marine biome [ENVO:00000428]; feature: marine pelagic biome [ENVO:01000023]; material: deep marine sediment [ENVO:00002113]; isolation source: pool of 5 deep marine... | reverse complement strand
TCTGGAGGTCCTGACAAGATTGTTTTATCTTGGAAAGAACCTGAACCAAACAACGGTCCTGCTATTACTGGATATGAAATTGAATACAAAACTTCTGGAGACTTTGAATTACTAACCACTACCGGTTTTATTACAACATACACTCATACAGGCCTTTCTGAAGGGACATTGTACACTTATCGTATCTATGCGGTAAACTCTGAAGGGCGAAGCTCTTCATCAAATACAATCTTTGCAGAACCAGAACATACAACTGTTCCCACAAACTTACAAGCTGATGACATTTCTCCAACTTCAATACAATTGACTTGGACTGCTCCATCCCAAACATACGGTGGTTCAATCACTGGTTATACTATTTTAGAAGTAATAGCTACCGGAGTTTATGACACTATAACTGAGACAAATAATCCGCAAACTAGCTACACAGTAACTGGACTAAAGACCGGAGAAGACTACACTTTTGTCGTAAAAGCAAGATTCAATATTGGAAGCTCACCCGTATCTGATTCTGCAACAGCTACTCCCACTTTAGACTCTGAACCTCCTTCACAATATACTGTAGCTACTCCTCCTCGAGGTTTGACTGCAACTGCTATTTCTCCAATACAAGTTGATCTTAGTTGGAACTATCCATCTGATGATGGCGGAACTCCTATTACTGGATATAGAATAGATGTTAAAGTAGGAAATGCAAATTACATCACTCTAGTTCAAGACACCGATAGCTCAAGTAGAACATATTCTCATCTTGACTTGACAACTGATACTGAATACACATACAAAGTTTATGCAATTAATCCTGCAGGAACTAGCGGAAAATCAAATGAAGCCTCTGCAACCCCTTCGACAACTTCCTCTACTCAAACTAAAGAAAAACCTGGTCCTCCAAGATCACTTGCTGCCACCGCAGTTTCTCCAACTCAAATCAATCTATCGTGGAGAGCGCCTTCTGATGATGGAAATTCTCCCATTACTGGATACAAAGTCGATGTAAAAGAAGGCACTGGAAATTACAAGACTCTCTCATCAAACGTTGGAAAAAACACCCAGTATTCTCATACTGGAGTAACTGCTGGAACTAATTACCAATATCGAGTATATTCAATTAATTCAATTGGTACAAGTACATCCTCTGCAACTGCCAATGCCACTCCACAGGCGGCAGAACCTGAACCAAAATCTAACGTTCCAGACTTTGTTGATCCTGCACAAGGTGCACAATACTATCTTGACAGATACAACAATGAGCCAGCTTACAAAGAATGGTTTGATGGAAATTTCCCTGATTATACAATTGAAGAAGCAATTGAATTAGCTATTCCTGGAACCTTTACTGAAGAAACAACTGATAAACCAATTCTATCTTTTGTAGACCCTAATCAAGATCCTCAATACTATATTGACAGATACAACAATGAAGAAACTTACAAAGAATGGTTTGATGGAAACTTTCCTGATTATACAATTTATGAAGCAGTTGGAGTTGAAGAACCAGAAATAGATATGGGCACTTGTGGTCCTGGAACGACTTTCATTGATGGATATTGTGTTGCAGATAGACAATCAGGTGGCGGATGTTTGATAGCTACAGCTGCATATGGTTCAGAAATTTCTCCACAAGTTCAATCACTTCGTGAATTAAGAGATAATACTTTGCTTGAAACAAGTTCTGGAAAATCTTTCATGACTGGATTTAATGAATTCTATTACACATTTTCTCCAACTATAGCTGATTGGGAAAGACAAAATCCAGCATTCAAAGAAATGGTAAAGATAACAATTACTCCACTAATTACCACTTTATCATTACTAAATTATGTTGATATGGACACAGATAGCCAAGTTCTAACTTATGGAATAGGACTCATTTTGTTAAATGTTGGAATTTACTTTGTAGCTCCTGTAGTTGCAATAATTACTGTAAAACGACAAGTAATTTCTAAATTTTATAATGCGTAAAAGTTTACTTTTTGTTTTTGAAGTAAAACATCTTCTGGTATAGTTTTGATAATCATTTTTTGTCCTTGAGCTCTCATTTTAATTGAATCTTTTTTGAATTTAATTTTAGGAACTACACTGAGTTTTTTTGTAAACCATTTTCTTTCACATTGAGTGCACATTGTATGATGTGTTGTAAATTTAGCATCTCTTCTAGATTTTAGAATCTTGTTATGGCCAAATATCAAGCAGAATAGATAGGCTAATGGTTTCATAAATTATTTTGAGAATTCTCTTTTTTCTTTACTTGGGTAGTAAATTATTACTAATTTAGGCAAACTTGTTACACCTAGTCTCAACTATTAGTTTCAGCCTTGATTTTTTCTTTTTTCATCCAAGATGTTTTATTCTTATGATCAATTAACTCAATTCCCATTTCTGAAATTTTATCTCGGATTTTATCTGCTTCTTCAAACTTTTTTTCTGCTCTAAACGATTCTCTTTGTTTAATCATGCCATTAATTGAATTAATTTCCTCTTCAGTAATTTTTGGAATTTTTAATCCAAAAATGTATAGCATTTTTTCTAGAGCAGGAAGTGCAATATCTGAAATAGATTTTGTAAGTTTTTCAGATGCAGCTAACTGATTAATTTCATTTACAAATTTAAAAAATGCAGACAATGCTAAATGTGTATTAAAATCATCTTCTAGCGCTTTATCAAATTCACTTTGACATTCAGAAATAATTTTTTTAATCTCATCTGTAGGCCCTTCCCCTTGTGCTAAACTCATTTCATAAAAACATGATTCAACCTGTCTCCATTTTGTTATGTTTTCTTGTAACAAGTCTTCTGAATAATCAATTGGTTTTGAATAATGCCCTGACAAACAAAAAAGTCTAATTATGTTAGAGCCAAAATTTTCAAGTACATGTCTGATTGTTTTGATGTTTCCTTTTGATTTTGACATTTTTTCACCGTTAATGGTAATCATTCCAACATGCATCCATATTTTTGCAAATGTTTGCTCTGTTAATGCCTCTGATTGCGCAATTTCATTTTCATGATGTGGAAAAATTAAATCTCTTCCGCCACCATGAATCTCAAAGCTTTCTCCTAGATACTTTATGCTCATTGCTGAACACTCTATGTGCCATCCTGGACGTCCCCTTCCCCAAGGGCTTTCCCACGAAGGATCTTCGTCTGAAAACTTCCATAATGCAAAGTCAAGTGGATCTTTTTTTGATTCGTCTACTTCTACTCTTGCGCCTGACAGAAGATCATCAATTTTTTTCTTTGATAGCTTTCCGTATTCGGGAAACTTTGCTACTGAAAAATAAACTCCATTTTTAGCAGTGTATGCTACGCCTTTATCGACTAGACTTTTGATAAAATTTTGCATGTCTTGAATATGTTCTGTCGCTTTAGGATATTGCGTTGCATGGAGTACATTTAGATCATCAAAGTCATGAAAGTAATTATCTATATACCTAGAACTAATTGCTGATGCTCTAACATTTTCACGTTTGGCTCTTGTGATAATTTTATCATCTACGTCTGTAAAATTTTGTATAAAATCTACCCAAGCTCCTTTTGCTTCAAGATATCTTCTTAAAACATCAAAAACGATAATTGTTCTTGCATGCCCAATATGCGATTCATCATAAACTGTCACGCCACATAGGTATATCCCAATTTTTCCTGAAATGGAAAGCTCTTTCTCATTTTTGCTTAATGTGTCTTGAATTTTCATTACATCACTTTCATGGTTTAGCTGCAGTTATTCTCTTATGTTCGCTTGTTTTGTATAATTGGTAGATTTTCTCTACCGTGCTTTCTTCAATGTCTGCTTTCTGAGATGTTTCCTTAACAGATAATTTTTTATCAATTAGACAGTATAGTATCAAATCAATTTCTTCATACTTTACTCCTATCTCTTCTTCAGCAACATGTCCAGGCCACAAATTTGGACTACTTTTTTTCTTAATAATAGAGTCTGAAACTCCAAGATACCTTGCAAGCTCTCTTACCTGTGTTTTGTAAAGTGATACAATTGGAGTAATGTCTGAAGCCCCGTCCCCAAATTTTGTAAAATATCCAATCAAAAATTCGCTTTTATCACTGGAACCAATTACCAAAAGATTTTTTGAATTAGCATAGTAGTATAGTATGTTTGTTCTTATCCTTGCTCGCAAATTTCCAAGAGCAAGTTTGTTTGGTTCCAAATATTTTGAATACTCATACGCAATTAAATTAATGTCAAGTAACTTGTAATTAATTCCTAATTCTTCAATAATTTTTAATGCATCTTGAGTTTCTTCTTTAGGAGATATTTTTGTATCGGGCATAACTAATGCCAGAGTTTTTTCTTTAAAGGCCCTTGAACAAAGATATGTAATTACTGCTGAATCAATTCCACCACTTAATCCTAGTATTACTCCATTTGTTTTACTTTGTTCTACTTGATCTTTTAGAAAATTTTCAATTTTATTTGCAATCTCTGCATAATTTTGGTTAGTAATTTCTTTTAGCAGTTCTTCATTCATAATTTTTGTTTTCATTGTTTAGAATAAAAATTATGATGTCGAAAATTTTGCTAAAAATGATTTTTTTAGAAATTTCATCATTTTTTGGCAAAATTAGCCAAGATCGATTAAATCAAACACACACTTCCTATTATGATTCTTACAGGTGGAAAAATTATGAAATCCAGAAAAACCCTCTTGGTTATTTTCTTAGTAATAGCATCCGTAGTGGGAATTGCTACTTTACAAGATACTATGTTTGAAGGAGATCAATCTGTTACTGTGAATCAGATTTCACCAGACGAAAAGATAGTAACTGTTCAAATTGTAGATGGCATTGGTTCTGGTGACGACGGATAAAAATTAGTTTGCCATTGCGTGAATTACATCAGTTATTTTGTATGGTTTATCAAAAACAGCAGCAACATCTCTTTTTTCAAAATCATAATCTGGTCTATACGCAGTTAACACAATAATTTTTACATTTGCATCTTCTTGTTTTAATTTTTTAATTGCATAATTACCATCAAACTCTGGCATCATCATGTCTAAGAGTACTACCTCAGGTTGATGTTCACGAAATAATTGTACAGCTTCTTTTCCATCATATCCTTTTGCTTCTACTGTTATTCCTTTCATTTCTAATAATGTAGATAAAGTGCGCACTGCATCATGATCATCATCAATAACTATTACTCTCATCAAAATTTAAAAAAATAAAATTAGTTAAGACACTTAGTCTGTTCATCAAATACAAATCAGTAGTGAATGATTAATTTTGTAAAATTAGACATCAACATAGATGCCGTCGTCTCTAGCTTCAACTTTGTAAGTTTGAAGTGTTACGTCTTTTAGATAATCAATTAATTTTCCAGTTTTAATGTTATAGTGCCAAAAATGTAAAGGACACTCTACAATGTCTCCATCTAACTTTCCTGGAGCAATGTGTCCGTCTTGATGAACACAAATTGCATCAATACCATGGTATCCGTCTTGATTAAATATTGCAATTTTTTTTTCATCAACAGTGAATTCTCTTCCTTTACCTGCAGCTATTGAGCCCTTTTCTGCTACCTTTTTCCACGTCATCTCTAAAATTATCTAAAATTACTACTTATTTAGATTCTCTTCATCGTTTGATAGAATTTTATAGTACAATCCTATTGTGGTCAAATATTGAGTAAGATTAAGAATCCAAAACTTGCCAAACAAGGAAAACTATCCTACGAATGGGCAAGAAGTCATATGCAAATTCTCGATAACACACTAAATCGATTAAAAAAATCAAAACCACTCAAAGGCATTACACTAGGATTCTGTCTTCACATTACGAAGGAAACATCTGTTTTGCTAATGGGAGCAAAAGAGCTAGGAGCAAATGTTGCTGCTTGTGGCGGAAATCCCCTGACTACTCAAGACGATATTGCTGCATTTTTAGCCTCTCAAGGAATTCACATGTATGCATGGGCCGGTCAATCTGCAAAAGAGTATGATTGGTGCATTCAGCAGGTTTTAAATCATAAACCAAAAATTCTCACTGACGATGGTTCTGATCTTAACATCAAAGCACATTTTGGAAAACAAAATCAATCATTAAAAATTCTAGGAGCTACTGAAGAAACAACTGCTGGTGTTAATCGAATCAAAGCTGTTGAAAAACAAGGCAAGCTTCGTTATCCTGTAATTGCAGTCAATGATGCAGACACTAAACACATGTTTGATAACAGATATGGTACAGGACAAAGTACAATCGATGGTTATCTTAGAGCAATGAACTTGATGTTTGCATCAAAGCGTGTAGTTGTTATTGGATATGGATGGGTTGGAAAAGGAGTTGCAGCAAGATCACATGGAATGGGCTCTAAAGTAATTGTAACTGAAGTTGATCCTGTAAAGGCACTTGAAGCACACATGGATGGTTTTGAGGTAATGCCTATGGCTCAAGCTGCAAAAATTGGTGACATCTTCATAACTTGCACAGGAATGACTAGTGTTATTCGTAAAGAGCACCTATTGAAAATGAAAGATGGGGCAGTTGTAGGCAATGTTGGTCATTTTGACGTTGAAGTGGATGCAAACTTTTTGCTTAAAAAATCAAAATCAGTTAGAGAGGTTAGACCAAACCTTGATGAATGTACATTAAGAAATGGCAAAAAGATATACCTTTTAGCTCAAGGAAGAATTGCAAACCTTGTCGCTGCTGAAGGACATCCTGCAGAAGTTATGGCTCAATCATTTTCAAATCAACTTGGTTCAATTTTGTATATTCTTAAGAACCACAAAAAAATGAAGAACACGGTAATTCCTGTTCCAAAAGAAATCGACAGACAAATTGCATTTGATGCACTAAAGGCAATGAATGTAAAAATTGACAAGCTTACAAAAGAACAGATCAAATACATGAATAGTTGGAACTAAACCACATAGTATAGAAGCAAAACTTGGAACAGCTAATCTAGATTCAGAGTTTCCTAGGTAGTATATTTGTAAACCTCCTAACTACACTAATACTCCGCACAGAGCATCTCTCAATTTCGTGCCTTCGCAAAGTTCTCGTTTTGTGCGGGGTGTTAACTAAACTACTGGCAATATAGTTAATGTTAGAAATTTTCGAGCTATACCTTCAAGTATAGTTAGGCGTCATTTCATTACTACATGGCAAAAAAAGCAATTATCACTAGTGCGTTGCCTTACTCTAACGGTGAAATACACCTAGGTCATGTTGCATCAACATACCTTCCAGCAGATGTCACGACTAGATTCTTGAAGCAAAATGGAGTTGAAGCGTACTACATTTGTGCATCAGATGACTTTGGAACTCCGATTTTAATTCAATCTGAAAAAGAAGGAAAAAGTCCTGAAGAGTATGTTGCATATTGGAATAAAAGAGATTATGATGACTTTACTTCCTTTAACATTGATTTTGATTTTTTCTATAAAACAAGCTCAAAAGAAAACATTGAGTTTGTTCAAGATGTTTTTAATAAATTAAAAGATGCAGGACACATTTACGAGTCTGAAATTGTTCAATTTTATTGTAACAACGACAAAAAATTTCTTCCAGATAGATATGTTGTAGGTACATGTCCATACTGTAAAGCAGAAGATCAGTACTCAGACTTGTGTGAAAAGTGTGGACGTGTCCCTGAAGAAATTTCTGATCCAAAATGCTCTATCTGTGGGCAAACACCTGTAAAAGAAAAAACCAATCACTATTTTTTCAAACTAAAAAATTTCTCAGAACAACTAAATGAATATCTGGAAAACGCTCCATATCTTCAAAAAGACGTAAAAAAATACGTACAAAATTGGATAAAAACTGGTTTGATTGACTGGGATATCACACGAGATATCTCCTGGGGAGTTCCGATTCCTGGCTCTAAAGGCCAGGTGTTTTATGGTTGGTTTGATAATCACCTTGCATACATTTCATCTGCACTAAAATTCCTAAATGACAAGGGAATTGATGGAAAAGAATTTTGGAATTCTGCAGACATTTACCATTTTATTGGCAAAGACATTGTGTATCATCACTTTTTGTTTTTGCCTGCAATGCGAATTGGAATTAAAAAAGAGTACAAACTACCAGATTACATTCCAACACGAGGCCATCTTACTTTACAAGCCAAAAAAATTTCTAAAAGCAGAAACTGGTACATTGGCTTGAAGGAATTTTTGAATCACTATCCAGCTGATTATCTGCGATTTTATCTTGTTTCTATTAATCCATACTCGCAAGATGACATTAATTTTGATTGGGATGAGTTTGAAACAAAAATTAACTCTGAATTAATTGGTAACATTGGAAACTTTGTTAATCGTGCATTAGGATTTACAAAAAAGAGCTTTAATGGTACAGTTCCAAAACCTAATGATTATGATAATCTAGACAAAGATGCTGAAAGTAAAATTAAGAACTTTTCCAAAGATGTAGGGGCACTGTTAGACCAAAACCATTTAGACCGTGCTTTGAAAAAAATCCTTGAATTTTCAGCTCATTTTAACCAATATTTTCAGCACAAAGAACCCTGGAAAAACGAACAAGGCGCTAGCTCTTGCGTTTTTCTATCTGTAAATGCAGTGAGAAGCCTGTCAATTGCACTTTATTCGTTCATTCCAGAGTCATCTCAAAAAATTTGGTCACAACTAGGTCTTACTGGTAATGTTTCAGAACAAACTTGGGATTCTATTTCAGAATTAACAATTAATGCTGAACACAAACTGGGAACCCCTTCACCATTATTTACAAAAATTGAATCAGCTGACATTGAAAAACACAAGAAGAAACTAGGAACGCAAAACTAAATTGAACTCTTCTCATAAGAGCATTCCTAGAATTTCAACAAGGGGTTACTATGATCTTCTAAACGGGAAAAAACTGAAAAAAAATTCTTACTATGTTTATCCAAGCAAGATTTTTCAAAAATTAAACGGGAAAAAAGAGATAACAATAATGATTCATGGACTTCGAAACGATAATGCTGGAGCCATTGAGAAAGTTATTTTGGCAAAAAGAAGACTAAAACAACTTGGTTATACTCATCCTGTAATTGGGTTTAGTTACGATTCTAATACAAAAGGAGCTCACTTGAAAAAACATGAAAGACGAGCACTAAATGCTGGTCAAAAGATTGCAAAACAAAATGGATACAACTTATCTAAATTTATCATTGATTTTAAGAAAAAAAATCCTGCCACCAAAATTAGATTAATTGGTCATTCATTAGGCACTGAAGTAATTCTTAGTACAATAAAAAAACTTGCAGGCAGTTCTAAGAATAATGGAATAATTGAAGCCGTTTATTTTTTTGGCTCCTCACTAGAAAGCAATTTTGCTCAACCTAACAAATCTGGAAAGGTTTTACAAAAAATTGTTAAAACTAAAATTTTAAACTATTACTGTCCAACTGATGAGGTCTTAAAGCAAGCTCACCAACAAGGTTTGGTAAAAAATCCACTGGGATGTTTTGGCTCATCTGGTAAAACGGTAAAAAAATTCAATGACAGAAAAATCTTTCCAAAAAATCATCGGTTCGCAAGTTATTCTGTTAAGTTAAAATCTTTTCCCTAAGATCATCTTATTGTGTAGTTTCATTTATTATATTGAATTCTTAGGTAATCTTGTTGACATGCATTGAAAATTATTTTCCTAGTGGGGATTGTTTATGGGTCGACTAAAAGAAGAATCCTCAAAACGAGAATTTGATGAAATTGATTCTGTAGACCAAACCTTTTCTGCAGCCTCTAATGAGGAAAAATGCAAAAAAATCCTTGAGATNNCACAATACAAACCTGGTATAGAACCATTTTTTGAAAATATTGATACTGAATTTTCAATTTCAAAACAAATTCTAAACGCTATGGAAAGCACTCAAGAAAAAGAAAAGCTTGGCCATTTAATGTATTCAGTAATGGCTTTTGAAAACCTAAAGCGAGCTACTTTTGCACTTGATGATGGAGTTTTGCTTGTTTCATTTGATAAATCAGGCGATGAGAATGAAATTATCAATAAAATAATCTATGATGTAGGTTTAGGATAAACCACACAATTATAATCATCTTTAAAATTTTTCAAGTTGTGAAATCCATTAATTTTGTTGTACTAGGAGAGCAAACAATTGCTAATGATTTTGGCAAAAAAGGAACATCAACGGATGTTACCCTATATGACAAAAAAGAATCCGATGTGATAAGAACCTGGGTTGCCCCAAATGGTTTTCCAGATAAAATACAACCACTGTTTCAAGCGATTAATCTTGCAGAATATGTAATATTTTACGTATCGACTTTGGACAAATTTGTTGGCGAGCAAATTATCGCATTAGACATGCTAAAAAAAACAGATGGAATAATTAGTCATACTTATGAAGTTGATGAAAACCGCTTATCTGCAATGATTAAAGGAACAGTTCTAGAGCGATACAAACGTGTTAATTCATCAGACATTAAGGAAGAGATTAACAAAATACCTCCAAAATCAAATGAAGGCAAAACAAAAATTGTAATTGATCACTGCTTTGATGTCAAAGGCGTAGGTACCGTTGTGTTAGGTAAAGTTGTACAAGGTAAAGTAAAGCAGTATGATAATTTGAAACTATTTCCGGGTGGAGCAGATGTCATGATAAAATCAATTCAAATGCACGATGATCCAGTAGAAGAAGCAGTATCTCCTGCAAGAGTTGGCTTGTCAGTTAAAGGAGTCAAAGTCGATGAGGTAAACAGGGGAGACTATCTTTGCGAAGATGACTCACAAAACACTCAAACAGAAATCAAACTAGACTTTGCACAAAACCCGTTTTACAAAAACCCAATAGCAGAAAACCAAATGTGTCTAGCTAGTGTTGGAATGCAAATTAAAGCTGCAAAATTCAAATCAATTGATCCTGTTGTTTTAGAATTTGAAAAGCCAGTTGTCTGTGATAAAAACGAAATCTGTGTTATACTAAAACCAGAATCCTCAACTGTAAGAATTCTTGGGCATGGCAAAATCCTGTGATGTTATTGCCACTATGGAACCTATTCTTACCATAATTTTCCTTCCTGCTTTAGTAAAATCCCTACTTTAGTACCAACATGGGGCAAAAATCTCGAATCATTGGTATTATGATTCTAGCATTGGGCATTGGGATAGTTACCTCAGTATCTACTGTATTTGCTGATGAATCNNCAAATCCATTCAGTATGATATTTAGCTTCTTTCAGGACCTCAAATATGGCATAATTTCAGATGGATTTGCTTCATTGGCTCCTTCTGAGAGCAACTCTGCTGCTGTAATTGTTCAGCTAAAAGATGAAGTTGAGGATTTAAAATCACGACTAAACTCACTTGAAGACCCAGTTAAGGTCTATTCAACTGAGCTTTATCCAGTTACTGACATTGATTGCAGTGATAGAAACATGATTGAGGCATTTCTTAGCGGATGGTGTCCACACCAATCAAGAAACATCTACTTTATTGAAGATGCACGAGTTGATGCAGATTCCGTTATAGCAATCACATTGGACCAAAAATATGATGATGGAATGGCTGACCAAACCGTATGTGGCGTAATCGACCAAGACCTGTTTAACTTTAGCTTCTATGACCAAAAAACAGGAAAGGCAAAGCTTCTTGAGGATTTGCACGGATTTGTTATGAAATGTGATAACAGTCCTGTTGATAGCCGCTCTGTTCTAAAATATACCATAATTAACTCCTAAACGGAATTTTCATATTTACTAAATTAGGAATAACTAGTATGCGAGGTTTAATGATTGGCAGGTTCCAACCATTTCATTTGGGACACTTGGAGCTAACAAAACAGATTCTGCAAGAGTGTGATGAGGTAATAATTGCTTTAACTGGTGCGCAATTCAATTACATCAAAAAAGACCCATTTACCTCTGGGGAGAGAATCGAGATGATTCATCAAGCATTAAAGGAAAACAACATTGATTTAGCAAAATGTTATGTCTTGGCAATTGATAATCAACCAAACGTAGCTATATGGGCATCATATCTTAAATCCTCATTACCACATTTTGATAAAATTTACAGCGGAAATGATTATGTTATAATGTTACTAGCAGACTTTGGATACACTGTTGCTGAACCAAAGTTTTTTGATAGAAAAAAATACAATGCAACAAGCATTAGGCAATTGATCGCAGATGGTGGTCAGTGGGAAGAACTAGTTCCTTCTGCAATCTCTGAATATATTAAAAAAATTAATGGCGTTAAGAGAATTCAAACAATTTTTAAATCTGAAACAAACCCAAGGGAGTTTTAATTGAAAGGACTTAGAGCATGTCCAATTTGTCCTGACTGTGGCTCTAAAAAATTTGAAAGGGTTGGAAGCCAAGATGTTCAGGTCAAATGCCTCAACTGTAAGAAAATAATCACCATCTGATCCTAGTCAAGTAGAATTTGATAGAATGATCTATAAAGGATGAATTTTTTGCTGCTCTATGGCAGAAAAATGGTGGGAAGGAGTCGATACACTAGAGTACGACATTGAGTCTATTGATTATAGAAAATATCTTAATTGTCCTGCCTGCAAAGACGTGGAGCTATATTGCTCTGAGCATAGAGAAGAGGTTGAAATGATAGTGGCTTCTCAGTCTTCTAAAAACCCAAACCGACCATTTTAAAAAAGAAAAAACAAGGAACAAATGAAAAACAACTACTGCTGGTATGACAGGTAGCGTGTAAATCCTTGTTCAATATTCTAATATCTTCAAAAATACATAAGAAATTGTTTGTAATTTCTTCCAAACAATGAATACCTTAAGAATTTTTTAGAATTTTTCTAAGAATTAAAGAAATCTTGCTTTGCAAAAGCCTTGTTAATCTTGCTCATTGCCTCATCATTTGATATTTTGCCTAGATTCCATTTTAGAACGACTTCTGCTACATCATTTAGAATAATGGTAGTTTTCTCTTGGAATTTTCCCTCTTTGATGAGACCGGCCAATGGTTATCATTTTGGCTTAAAATTAGTTAAGAAATTGTTTGTAATTTTTTCCAGACATTTCAAAGCCAAAAGACTTTAAATTTGCTATAATTTGATGCCTAGCATGGCTAAGACCTGGAAAGACGATGATGTGAGCCTAGATCCTATCAAAAATGAAACAATTGCTGTACTAGGTTATGGGATTCAAGGTAATGCTCAATCAAATAACATGAAGGATTCTGGTCTTAATGTAATAATTGGATTAAAGGAAGGCGGAAACAGCTGGAAAAAAGCCGAAGCTGATGGACACAAAGTAATGTCTGTAGCTCAAGCATGCAAAGAAGCTGACATTATTCATGTGTTAATTCCTGATATGATACAATCACAAACTTTCAAAGAAGAGATTGGTCCAAACCTTTCAGAAGGAAAAGCACTTTCATTTTCTCATGCAGCTGCAATTTATTGGAAATGGATTGAAGCTCCAGACAATGTTGATGTAATTATGGTTGCACCAAAAGGTCCAGGCTCTAAGGTTAGAGAAACTTATCTTGATGGTTTTGGTACGCCATCAATTGTTGCAGTTGAACAAGATTACACCAAAAAAGCCTGGGATAGAACACTAGGAATTGCAAAAGCAATTGGTAGTACAAAGGCAGGAGTTATTCAAACAACATTCAAAGAAGAAGTAGAAACTGATTGGTTTGGTGAACAAGCAGACCTTTGTGGTGGTTCTGCATCAATGATTACAAATGCATTTGAAACACTTGTTGAAGCAGGATACCAACCAGAGATTGCATACTTTGAGGTCTTACATGAGCTAAAACTAATTGTAGATATGATTCAAAGATATGGAATTGCAGGAATGTACAGACGTGTTAGTGAAACTGCAAGGTATGGTGGACTAACACGAGGACCAATGGTTATGAATCAATCAAACAAAGAAGAGATGAAAAAAGTTCTAAAACAAATCACTGATGGAACATTTAATGAAGAATGGATTAGTGACTATCAAAAGAATGGCAAAAATGCTTTTGATAGATACATGAAAGAACTTGAAGCGCATCAAATTGAAAAAGTTGGAAAAGACATGCGCAAAATGATGTGGCCAGACTCTACTGAATAATTATTTTATATTTTTCTTAACTTTGAAACACCACTTGTAATGTGCTCAATTATTGATGGTAATGGTGTTCCTGGTCCAAAGACTCCTGAAATTCCAGCTTTGACTAGTGCTGACTTGTCTTCTTCAGGAATTACTCCGCCGCCAACTACTAGAACATCTTTGATTCCTTTTTTCTTTAGTGCCTTTACAACTCTCGGGAAAAGTGTTCCATGTGCTCCATTTAGCAAACTCAATGCAATTGCATCAACGTCTTCATCTTCAGCAATTTGAGAGATTCTTTCAGGCGTTGCAAACAATCCAGAGTAGATTACCTCCATTCCTGCATCTCTAAATGCCCTACACAAGACTAAAGCTCCCCTATCATGTCCGTCTAGTCCAAGCTTTGCTACTAGGATTTTGACACTTCGTGAGGCAGCCTTTTGCTTCATAATTATGATATATCGTGTGAGATCTTAAAAAATATTTTTTAATTTTTAGTCAAGACTAACTTCACCTGAAAGGGACAAATAGAGCCACTTTTTCATTTAGCATGACTAATGATTAGACCAATCAACTATACTTTAGAATTTGAACCAAACTTTAGAAATTTCACCTTTTCAGGCAAAGAGACAATTGAAATAAAATCATCTAGTCCAACAAGAACCATTTCACTCAATGCAGCAGAGCTGAAAATAAAAAAATGTCATATCGTTTACAAAGATACAGTAATCAAGGCAAAAACAAAACTTGATGCAAAAAACGAACTACTAACAATTACTTGTTCACAAAAAGTTAATGGAAAAATAAAACTGTACATAGAGTTTACCGGAATTTTAAATAACAGACTGTTAGGATTTTACAAAAGCCAGTACAAAGATCCTAAAGGGAAAACAAAATATCTTGCAACTACGCAATTTGAAGCTGCAGATGCACGACGTGCATTTCCTTGTTGGGACGAGCCTGCAGTAAAAGCAACTTTTGATATTAGCATTATTGCTGACAAACATCATACTGCAATTTCAAACATGCCACAAGTATCCAAGAAAAAAATCGGAAAAAAGTTTCGTTATACATTTTCTAGAACTCCAATCATGTCAACTTATTTGATTTATCTTGGAGTTGGAGAATTTGAATTTCTTACAAGCAAGCTAGGAAAAGTACTTGTAAGAATTGTAACTACAAAGGGAAACAAATCAAAAGGAAAACTTTCACTTGATTTAACAAAAAAGTTTCTCAGACGCTATGAAAAGTATTTTGGAATAAAGTATCCATTACCAAAGCTTGACATGATTGCAGTTCCTGACTTTGCAGCAGGTGCAATGGAGAACTGGGGTGCAATTACATTTAGAGAAACAATTTTGCTTTATGATCCAAAAACATCTTCAACTAAGACAAAGCAGTTCATTGCTGAAGTTATTTCTCATGAGCTAGCACACCAGTGGTTTGGAAATCTAGTCACTATGAAATGGTGGAATGATTTGTGGCTAAATGAGAGCTTTGCCACATACATGGCTACAAAAATTGTAAATGACTTTTATCCAGAATGGGACCTTTGGGACCAATTCTTACAAGATTCAATGACTGCTGCAATGAGTTTAGACGGTCTTAAGACATCTCACCCAATTGATGTAAAGGTTAGAAAGCCTTCAGAAATTCGAGAAATTTTTGATAGCATTAGCTACGATAAAGGCGGATGCATTTTGCGAATGCTGGAATATTATGTTGGCTCTAAGAATTTTAAAAATGGATTACATCACTATCTTACAAAATACAAGTATTCTAATGCAAAAGGACAAGATTTGTGGAATTCAATTGGAAAAATTTCAAAAAAACCTGTTGAATCTGTAATGAATAGTTGGATTAAACAAGTTGGTTTTCCTTTAGTTAAAGTTGAGCAGAAAAACTCAAAGCTTGTTTTATCTCAAAAAAGATTCTTACTTGAAGAAAACAAAAAACACCAAAAAGGTTTGTGGCAAATTCCAATATCAGTTGGCACTAAACAAAACACTTTCAAGCTTATGAAGAAAAAAACTGAATCATTTTCTTTGCAAAAAAACATACCTGTTGTAAACTCTTCTAAAACTGGATTTTTTAGAATTAGATACGATGATGATCTGCGTTATGATCTAAAATCTTTTGTTGAAGACAATACTTTAAACAATATTGATAGATGGGGCTTGCAAAATGATTTGTTTGCAATTTGTATTTCTGGAAATGAAAATATTTCTACATATCTTGACTTTACTGAAGCCTATCATCAAGAAACAAATTATTTATCATCAGCTAATGTTGCAAACAATCTTAATTTTTTGTATTTAATTTCATTTCATGAACCATTTGTTGATGATGTAAAACAATATGCGCATGAATATTTTAGAAATCTTTTTGATAGATTAGGATGGGATGCAAAAACGAATGAAAAGCATACTGATGCATTGCTTCGCTCAACTGTATTGTTTGCTCTAGGTAAACTAGATGATCAAGAGATATTAGAGGAAGCAGAAAGAAGATTTGAAGACCATATTAAAAATAAAAAAACAATCAAACCTGATGTAGCTGAATCAGTATTTTCACTTGTAGCATGGAATGGAGAGGAAAAAACTTTTGAAAAATTAGTAAAATTATACAAAAAAGCACCTAGCCAAGAAGAAAAACTGCGAGTACTTGCTGGAATTTGCTACTTTAAAGACGAAAAATTACTCCTAAAAACTCTCAAATTCATCCTAACTGACGAGGTAAGGTCTCAAAATCTTGCTTTGCCAATAGTTCGAGTAGCTAACAATCCCTATGGCAAAAAGATAATGTGGAATTGGATGAAAAAGAATTGGAAGATTTTAAACAAAAAGTTTGGTCATGGAAACCCAATTGCAAATAGAATTGTAGCTACCATCTCTTTATTTGCAAATGATACTATGGAAAAAGAAATCAAAAGCTTTTTCAAGAAAAATCCAACTCCTGGAACAGAAATGACACTAGCTCAAACATTAGAACGAATCCGAATTCACTCTAGTTTCTTAAAACAGGTAAGAACTCAATTTCTTAACTGATTCTTATGGCAAAAAAAATTATTTCCATTGTTGGAATAATTGTAATTACTGCTCTAGGCGGATTGTTTTTAATTGAATCTGTTTCAATTGATAGAGAACTATATGCTAGTACATTTACTGTTGATGCAATTTATTATGAAGAGCAAGGCTATGTAGAAATTTCTTTTTTAGACAACTCTGGTAAAACGCAGTCAGTAGTGCTTGAAATCCTTGGACTGTCTGAATCTTTTCAAAAAAGCTTTGTAGGCCCTGAATTTTCTGAAAAAGTATCTTTTTCTTCTGTTCCTGAATTTGGATGGAAGACAAATCCTGTAACTTTTGTTGTAGAGCATGAAGAATTTGGCACAATTGGAATTAAGACTGAAATTCATGGCATAAACGAGCCTTCTACTCCAGTTATCTTTAGTAATCTGTGATTTTACCTGCAAGATTTTATTGTAGGACAAAGAAATACAAGATATTGGATCTTACTAGCGAGCTAAAAAAAGGAAAAAGAGGGGCAATAGCTAAAGCAATTTCTTTAATTGAAAATGATCCAAAGGGTGCAAGAGCACTAATTAAAAAAATATTCAAAAGCTCAGGCAAGGCAACAATTATTGGAATTACAGGACCTGCAGGTGCAGGAAAAAGCTCACTCATTAACAAAACTGCAATGCAGCTAAAAAAATTAGGAACAAAACCTGCTGTTTTAGCAGTTGATCCTACTAGTCATGTAACAGGTGGTGCCATTCTAGGTG
>JABAOH010098472.1_pt2 | contig 17788 bp, 14 predicted proteins | sample 7062181 | NCBI WGS metagenome assembly JABAOH01 (sample SAMN14538630, study PRJNA623070) | marine sediment metagenome | biome: marine biome [ENVO:00000428]; feature: marine pelagic biome [ENVO:01000023]; material: deep marine sediment [ENVO:00002113]; isolation source: pool of 5 deep marine... | reverse complement strand
ATCCTGTTTTTTAACACGTTCCATGTTCTTTTCCGGAAATAGGATACCGGTATAATATCTTTGCAGCGGATAATCGGAGATAATTTCCTCTTCATCCGGTACGCCCCAATTGTCCGAGCCGGGCCCCAACAATCCCCTTTTTATACGCAAATGAAAAATATTCCTTACCTTTTGTTCATTCACATCCATCATAATCCTCCACGATCTCAATCTTTCTAATTTTTCGCATGGGTGCATTGGCATTAATAAACTTCGAAATCTGGAGATCAGAAAATTGCTCTAAAATCTTTCCTTTTACTTTTGGTTCTGTAATAATATATTCCATTATTTCGCTGCTCATATCTTTTCCAAGGGCAATCATAATACTGCGGTATGATTTTCTGCTTCTCTTGATCGAATCAAACTTTTCATCCAGTTCAAAGTTATTTATTGTCTTTTTAACAGCAATCAGGTTCTTTATGGAAGCAGGAAATTTTTCCCTGTCTTCTTCACTTAACCATCTTTTAAGGGTAGCCTCACTCTTCAGCGACAGCCCATTTTTCTTGAGTAATTCATACAATTTTTCGAAATCACCAGTGCAAATATGTTGGAAAAATTCCCTTAACAACAACTTCCAGGTTTTAGAGTCTTCTTCAATTTGCTGGAACCTTCCCTCCTTATCTTCTTTTACGGCAATATCATACAATTGCTCCCTGGTGGTATTTTCGTATATTATAACTTCATCTCCTGCAATAAGGTTGTGTATTCGCTCATTTCTCTTTTGACCTCCTTTTAAGAGAATTACGCTCCGATGGGAATCGAGAATTTTAAATTCTCCATCCTCAAAGGTAAGTTTATAATCGATGCTCACTGTTTGGCAGGAATCATAATGATTTATTGAATCCTCTACATCATCATGATAATGTCTTTCGATTATATCGCTAATCTCTTCAACCGGACTTTCTTTTGGATAGTCAATCTCACAAAGCTTTTTCCTGTCAGATGATGAAAATTCTTTCTCTAAGTCTCGTTTAAACCGCCGCAAATATGCCTCAAATCTTTCTTTTTCTTCCTTATAAAGCAGTAGTGAAAGGTTATGTTGACTACTTAATATTGTCTTTAAAAATTCGTTACCATAAAAAGCCAGGAAAAAAACCTTTTTGGGATTTTCTTCAGACATTTGTTTAAAGTATTTATAGGAAATGATTTTAACTTTTTTTAAATCAAATGTACCGATCTCTTCTTGCCAGATTTGTATCAAATCTTTAGGAACAACCAAAGAGTACTTTTTAACTTTCATCAGTTCATCAAGTTTTCCACGATTATTTTCAGTGGCATGCAAAATTTCGTTGTAACATTCTTTTAGTTGAAAATAATGGACGCTGTAATCTTCATTTACCCTGTAAAATTGTTCCTGTAAAATTTCTTTGCATTCTCTTTCGAAAACTTTCCTGTGATTGATTATTTGGTTTTTCAGTCTGCTTTCTGGGAATGGTATCACCACTGGGAATAGTAGTTTTGTGTATAGATGTAGATCATTCAACTCGATGCTGAAGTCATGTTCAATTTTCTTTACTAATACCTCAAATTCTTTTAAATTGCGGCTCAGACTTTCATTTTCTACTTCAATTATATTGACAGACCCAGATTCAACATTATGGAGTTTTTCTAATTCCGGTGACGTCCAATTCCATTTGTGTAAATTGGGAAAACTATCGATATCCGACTCACCAATGAAAATGGCATTGTTAAGCTTTCCTCTCATTAAGTCCTTTGAAATACTTATCGGCCAATCTTTATATTTGGTTTCACCAATAAAAATAATGGTATCCACTTTGACATTATCTTGATTGAATATAAACTCTCTGACGGTTTCGTAATCATTGACGATATAGATCATCGGGTCAATAGGCAAATTTTCATTACGGGTGTTATTTTTGGAAATATATTGAAAAGGAATTGATGAATATATTTTTCTTGAACCTATCTTGAATTCCTTTAGTTCCTTAATTATTTCAGTTTTTGCTACGATAACCGATTTATGCTCAAATTTTGAGGGCAATTTATTCCCGATGCCGGAAAAAATCGAATCGAAAAGCTCCTTATAAAGATCAAACCTTTGTCTTACTCTTCGTTCGGATAAATCACCAGTTGTGACAAAAAAGGTTTTTATACCCTCTTCGTCTGTCTCCTGAAACGTTTTTTGTTTATCAATAGATTGGAGACGATATCTTTTCTCATCGGTTATTTCTATTACTTTTAAACGACGCCCCCTTTGCTGTACTATTTCTCCAACAGAAGGCAAATAGGGATGATCCAGGTTGTGGATGTAATTTTTGTAGAAAGAAAAAATTGCTGTGATCAGGATAGCCGGTACATACAGTTTTCTTCTCTCTTTCTTGTCTAAAATATTAATCAGTAGATTGAAATCGTTGTTGAAGATTACTTTATTAATTAAAAAGGCGTTGATCATTTTGAAATCATTAAAATCAAATTGATTCAGGTTGTACTCTCTCTGCAAGGATTCTCTGCATTTTTTTCTCAATTCATAGAGATATTTTTCATTGATAAGATTTTTTTCAATCAGCACTTCTCCTCCTCAGTAATCACGGAATTCCCTTAAAAAATATGGCATTTTGAACTACAACCAGTTCGAGGAGAATTAATGTAATTAAAAATACTTCCCTCTTAACGTGAGAGGATAACTTTCTTATCCCATTTTGTATCTCTGCCATCTTCAAAATCCAATAAAATTTTTCTAAATATTAGATTTAAATATAGCATAATTGAGAATATTCTGTCAAATGCTATTTCTTCCGGCTGACCATTCTCATTTTGAAATATTTGATCAAATTCTTGAGGACCTTGGTCTGCGAGGAGTACTTATCAATCTTAGATTTTGGATTTTGGTGACAGGCAAAGTTTTTAGGTGCCACCATTCACAACAAGGAATCGATTTATCATACTATTACTACCGGAGAACTATTTTCAGCGGCGGCAGGCATAAAAGGTATAGTAGTAACGAAGCTTTCCTGCGCGGCTGCGAAGCTTTCCAGTGCGGCAATTAAACTTTCCGGCGCAGCAAAGAAATTTTCCAATGCATCACAAATATTTTCCGATGCAGCAAGAATTAATTCCAGTGCATCACAAATATTTTCCAATGCAGCAATAAAAACTTCCAGTGCAGCATAGATATTTTCCAATGCATCAAGAATAATTTCCAGTGCAGCAATAAAAATTTCCAATGCATCACAAATATTTTCCGATGCAGTAAGAATCATTTCCAGTGCGGCAATAAAATTTTCCAATGAAGCCATAACAATTTCCAGTGTAGCAATAAAAATTTCCAGTGCGGCAATAAAATTTTCCAATGCAGCCACGACGATTTCCAGTGCAGCAAAAATATTTTCCACTACGGAAACAAATTACCCTCAATAGCGGTTTCGGATTTCGTGACTGCCCCCCTTTTCCACCCTTTTCCACCAAATAACAGCCTTCCTGCCAATAATAGTTTTACCACGAAGACACGAAGGACCTTAGCTAATCTCTCGTACCGCACGGGCACTTTGAAAAAACTGATGCCCTCCGTGCGGATCTACTACACCCTATTTTTTATCTCCAGGATGGACAGTTAAAAAAAAAGAACTTAGAAAGCTTTCCGTCTGTCCATCCTGATCTCTTATTAGAACTCTGTCAGAACTTTTATATGCCTTCGGCGACCAGGGGGTTCTTTTGAAAACCCCACTGCGTGGGGGAGCATTTGCAGTGCACGGACGGCGTACAATGTTTCAAACGATGTATCGACTCCATGGATATTCCTTAATACCGCACTGTAAGTGCCCCCCTGGACCCCCGCAAAACTTTTTATTAGAGGGTGTTTTTCTTAAGTCAACAGTATTGCACCTCACCTGGTCGCCGAAGGCACAGCTCTACTCTCCAAGATATATAATCAACTTATCGTGGACCAGGATGGCCATATCCTGGATATTATCTCCGTTAAAATCACCAGTGCCAATGCTGTGGGGTTCATAACTTTCTATGGGTTCGTGAAAACCAGGGTCCTGGAAAACTTCAAAAACCAATTCTTCCACCAATTTCTGATTTCTCAAACCCACCAACTCCAGAGAACGGTTATTGGAATCAAGCAGCGCCAGCATGTTGCGGCCAGGGCTTCCCAGGGTGACCGGGAATACTGCCCAAAAAGAAGGTTTCTCCACCCTTGAGGTATATTCTGCCAGTGTTTTTAATTTCAATGGAGCAGCACCTTCCAGGAACCATTGAATCTCTGATTGGCCGATTAATAAAAGCCCACGCCGGTTCTTTAAGCGGAGGGGGACCAGTCCGGCTATCTCTTTCAACCCTTCCCGGAAACGGACAGGCAGGGCATATTTTTTGCCTGATCCCGATGCGGAAAACCAGATCAAATCCTGGCCTAATTCATCGTAAACCAGGTACCCGGGTTTTTTCCCCTGGTCCCAGAAAAGGCAGGCAGTAGATAGTTTAGCGGATTCTCGACCAGGATTGAGTTGGCGTTTGACCTCGAATTTGCCGTTTTTCCATCGATACAGCCGCGCTACTTTGCCTTCGCTTACTATCAGCTCCGGGTTATTGGTGTCCGTACCGGGGGATGAACTCACGGCCGTGACTGCCGCGGCATTCAGGGTTAAACTCATGGCCCGGAAACTTTCCGGTCCCATTAAAGAAAGCTTTCCATTGTACAGTTGGTACACCACGGGTCGGTCGTAAGCCATAAACAGCATGATCATCCAATGACTCTTTCCTCCCAGTGAAAATACGTTGATTTCCTGGGGAGCATTGGCAATGGTAAGTTCATAGCTTTGAGCCGCTCCGGTTCCAGGTTTCTGGGCATCAAAGAGATACAACCGGTATAAGCCTTTGTCTTTAAATATTCCAAATACGGTTGACGGTTGTCCCACGTCCATGGCAATGGGATTTCCCGGTGCTTTAAAGAACCGGGGAAAATTCCCCAGGTTTTTATTAGAATGTAGAGCAATGGCTTTTTCTGCCGCGCTGAACACCACCAGGTCTCCTTTCCGGGTTTGTTTCATTTTTTTAATAGAGGTGAGGGAATCAATGGTTTGAGGTACGGGGTGCAGCCCGGAAGGTCCACCCCTATAGAGATGCACCTGGCTTAAAAGCGGTGCAGCCACACAAAAGTCATTGTAGTCATCGTTATTAAAATCAAACGCAGCCCAGGTGGGTGTAATTTTACGGTCCATACCCATCAAGGGCAGCCGCTGAGGCTGAACCGCCACCTGGTTCATGAGGTGGCTTTGTTTTTCCCGTTTAAACCCGTAGAGGCGCAGCACCATACCATTCTGAAGCATAACCGCCAACTGCGACTCCTGGTTATTCTCAGATTTTGCCTGAAATTCCAGGTTGACTTTCCTGAGGGAACGCAGGGCAGGAATGGGTAAGGTCTCTTCCCAGCCGAATTCTCCATTGCCAATACCGGGACGTACCCGCAGCGAGGGTATATCACTGCTAAGATAAAACAGCAAGTCCTGCTTGTTGTCACTGTCGATATCTGCCACCTGGGCACCACGGCATCCACCCCCGGAGAAATCCAGGAGAGTACTGTTTTTAAACTGGCCGCTCCCATTGTTCCAGAGAATCTCGGCATTCTCTTTGCGGCAAACCAATAGATCGGTGTAGGTGTCGTCATTCAGGTCTGCGGTTTCGATATTGACAAGGCTGGCGGCATCCTTCATATAACGGGTAACCGGTTCCCCAAAAGAACCGTCCGGCTGCTGAAAATGAATCACCAATCCCAACCGGTCGCCAATGCTAAGGATATCGGGCCGTTTGTCACCATTAACATCCGCCACACGAAAACTCTTGGCCCACTGGTCCATTACAAATCCCCGGTTAATAAACCGTTCGTTTAACCGGGGAAAAGCCAATGAACTCTCTTTAGTTTGTCTGCTTTTACGATTCAGGACTTCCAGGCGGGACGCTTTGTTATTCATAAACAGGATGTCCTCGAGACCATCCCCGTTCATATCGTGAACGATAAGCAGGGCCGTGTCATGTTTAAATTGAAATATCTCCATGGCCCCAAAGCCAAAATCCCGTTGGAGGTTTTGCTCCTTTTGTCCACGTTCACTCCAACAGGTGAAAAACCCGATGAATAATAAAACAAAAATAAATAAATATATTTTCATTTGCTTCATGGTTGTTTTCTTCTTACTTGCCAACTGCCAACTGTCAACTGCCAACTTTACCTTTTCTCCGGGTATTTGAAAACAGCCTGGCTGATCAGGTCCATACCCTGAAAGCGGTTATAGCCAATGCCTTTTCCAAAGAACGAAGAAATATATTCAAAGTCCGGGAGCCGGTCATAGCGAAGATTATTAAAAAACTCGGTTAATGGTGAGGATGAACGCTTCTTGGGGGGGGTGAGTTGATCTCTACTGCTTAGTGTCCGGCTCAAAGCCGGATTTTTGAGTATTCCCATAAATGGTTTAAGAAGCTGTGAGATATCTACAATTGAACACCCCACAGCATTCTCTGGCATGTTGCGTATCATTTCGGTATAGAGTGGGGATGTATAAAATCCGTTGGAGCTGATTTTACTGGTACTGGAAGTAGCCTGGATCATACCCCGGACCAGTTTATCTTCTCCGAATACCAGGGCACCATCAACCACTGAAAGGCCTGTATATACCGATTCAATGTTGGGTGGCTGCGGCGGCTGCTGGCCAGCTTCCGGCGGCGGCGCCGGGATAAGTTTGGGATTCTTAAAACTGTACAATTTGTGTCCCCTCAGCTCATGAACTTCAAGGGCATCTTTCAATTGCGATTTTAACATAGAACCTTCACCAAAAAGTTTTGCCAGTAATTTTTCCATTGCTGCGGGGGTCCGCAATTGCAGGGCCATCAATTCCTGTTTTCCCATGGCTTCCATCCGGGAGTAGGTAGTGAACAACGTACCCAGGTTCCCGAATATGTCCCTGGACAAATCCAACTGGTACATTGCCCCAAACATGTTTACAAACGCCTGAAATTGCATGGCTTGCTGGGGGTTAATGGCTTTTAAAATTTCCGGGATTTCTCTCCACAGTGCATCAAAATCCAGGCGCATAACTTGATAGGTATAGACATCCTCCGGTACATAAGCCAGCCGATGATTGGAGGGCAAAGGTTCCTTGCCCAGCAAAGCCCACACTCCTCGGTTACCACCAGTGGGAGGATTCAATTTAATACGAAAGAGGGACTCCATGGCCTTTGGTTTTAACGTTAAATCGAAAGAAATGTATTGCACCCGGTCCAGACCCATTGCTTTCATTATTACTGCAGGTGAAGGTGGAGGAGGGGAAGGGGCGTCAGGGGGAGGCGGCGTTGGCGGCGTCTGGGATCCAGGCGGTTCTGTGCCGGCGTCGGGTGGATGTTGATCCACCGGCCCTTCTGGCTGTGAGGCTTTGGGTTTTTTTTCAAACAAACCCTTTATAAAACGCTGGGTAACTCGCAGGTGCAAGAGAGGTGCGCCGGAAGGAGAGGTTGGCGGCTGTTTCTTGAGCTGAACAATGGAGTGTTCCACCCATTCGCGGTTGTCACCACCGACCATTGTGCCGTTATAAAAAGCATCCCAGGTGGAATCAGGACCTTCAGGCCGTTTCATAACAGAGTGATAGATGTCCACCCCCTGGAAACTCTGACGCTGAGGCGCACCAAGATCTTCATCCAACTCCGACATGCGTTCCGACAGCTCCATCGTTTTTAAAAAACCGGCCTTATCTATCTCTGCAATCACGGCAATATCGATTTTATCACCTTTACCAAAGGAAATCCCGATTATTAATTCACCTTTTTGCAACTTTAATCCTTCCCACATTAAATGGGAAAGTTCTTTTTGTTTGGCTTTTTCACTGAGAAACGAATTCATCAAGGTTTCTTTAAGGGCCTCTCCCAGGCTTTGGTTATTAAGAAACGGTTTCATGGCTTCGCTGTTCCACAATCGTCCCGGACCCGATTGTTCAACGGCTTTGAGAAATTCCGCTACATTAGAAAACCGGATGATGATACTCTGCTCTTCAGGGTCCAGTAACTCCATGCGCTCATACGGCCAAAGCGGAGATAATGATAGACTTATCAACAGAACAACCGCAGATAAGATTAAAAAGGAATTCCTGGTTTTTACCTTGCTATTTGCATTCACCTTTGTTTTATCTTTCATTCTTTACTCCTTTTTTAGCCCACGAATTACACGAATTTACACGAATTTTTTTATAAATTGTAATTTGGGACTTATAATTTTCATTTTACCTTCTCACATACTTCTCTTCCTACTTCCTACTTCCTACTTCCTACTTCCTACTTCTTACTGCCTACTGATTTCTTCGGTTTCGGCGGCGGTGGTGAATAGACATAACCGCTCAGGGGATTGCTTTCATCGTAAGCAAAGGCATCGATATGATCCAGGACAAATTTAACGTGATCAACCGGGATGGCGAAATTCAATCCCTGCATAGAGCGGATGCCCATATTAATGACGCCGATGACCTGGCCCCGGGAATTAAACAAAGGGCCACCGGAATTGCCCGGGTTCACAGATGCGTCCACCTGCAAATAGAGTTTCCCGGCAAAATTTCTGCTGGTATGGCTGATCACACCTTCGGTTACGGTGCGTTCCAATCCCAGCGGGTTACCGATCACAAATATTTTCTCTCCCATCACTGGTTCTTTGTCATCGCTGAATACCGGCGGTCGAAAGGATGGGTCAAGGGATGCTTCCACCTGGAGAACAGCCAGGTCATGAAACGGGTCCAGGGCAACGATCCGTACTTTCTTATGAATGATGCGTTTGAATTCTGCCCCGGATTTCTTAAAGCGGGTCACAGATATGTGTTTCTGTCCCTGGATCACATGAAAATTGGTAACCAGGTAACCGTCTTTGTTGATAAAGAAACCGGAACCCAACCCGCCAGGGGACCGGACCACCACCACAGCAGGGGCAAAGATTGAAACGCTTTCCACCGTGGATGCCTCTTCCATACTCCCGGTTGTGTACAACCCATGTCGACGGGTACTGGTCTTACCCCGGGGTTTGCTTTTCTTTTGTGTATCAATTTCGCTGTCTTTAATAATATCCAGTATCTCGGAGCGGGGAATACGAAGCACATCATACCCCAGGTCCAGGATAACTGTGGAATGATCCTGTTTGAGAATGGATCCCTTTACCTGCGCACCGCCTTTCAGCTTGATCACTTCCGCTTGACAAGGCAGCAGCAGACAAAAAATCAAACCGGCTGATAAAAGAAAACCGGGAAATTCTTTTTTTCGTTTACCCATGCCTATATTTTAATAAATATAGTTCCATAAGTAAAGAGGAAAGTAAAGCAATTCGTATTTCTATTTCACCACAAAGGCATTTCCAATGCGGTAAAGCATTTACAATGCGGTAAAGAGCACGAAGGAAAAGGAGAAAGTAGATAAAAAAAGAAAGTCGGTTGAAATACCGGTATATTTGGTATAAAATCTTATCATGGAAGTGAACGAAAACGTAAAAAATTGGACATGGACAGATGAGTATTTAATCACGTCTTATGAAGTGGATGCCAAAGGAAAGGTACCTCTTCCTGCTTTATGCAAATTTATGCAGGAGACCGCTTACAATCATGCCAATCACCTGGAGTTCGGTTACGAACAGTTGAAGGCCCAAAACCGGTACTGGGTGCTGTCTCGTCTGCTGATAAAAATTGAACGATATCCAAAATGGGGAGACCGGATAAACCTTCGTACCTGGGCATCGGGTGTGGATGGCTTATTTGCCTGCCGGGATTTCCAGTTTGTAGATGAACAAGAAACACCGTTTGGTGGGGCATCCACTTCGTGGTTAATCATGGACGCAGAAAAGCGCAGACCCCAGCGGCCAGAGGAATTAAAGGGAAAAAGCCACCTATTCCCAAAAGAGCGTGCATTGGAAGAACGTCCAGCCAAATTACCAAAACTGTCCCACCCGGAAGAAGGACCATTTTTCCCTGTCCGATACAGCGACCTGGACCTTTACGACCATGTCAACAATGCCAAATACATCCAGTGGATACTGGACAGTTATCCCCTCAATATGCACCACGATTTTGAGGTTGAGACGTTTGAAATCAACTTCCTTGCCGAAACCAAAATAGGGGATGAAGCAGCAATCCATACGCAAACAATAGATGGTTATGATTATGCTTTTCTACACAGCGTCAAACGAAAAGCAGATAACCGGGATATCTGCTTAGCCAAAGTAATATGGAAGGAGGTAAGATCATCAACATCACTCTGACACATAATGACATCGCCTCCATGATTGGTTCCACGCGGGAGTCCACCACGGTTGCATTAAACACATTGAAGAGTCAGGGTTTAATTGATACCCGGAAGAAAAAGATTATCATCAAGGAACTGGAAAAACTGCAAAATTTCACGGGCAAATAAATACTGACCTAACCTATCGGCCTTAAAGTGGCCTGGCTTTTTTTTCCGCATCCCTGATAAAATTACAGATGTAGGAAAATCATCCAAATTGTAAGATAGATTACAGAAAAAACCGAAAACCTATGCCATCATATTATGGTTTGGGTAATTTTAGGCTTAAGGACCAAGGAGGACCAGAACCATGAAAATGAAAAAGAAAAAACAATTAAATATATTAAGAGTTAGGATAAATGCCCTGGTGATGATATTGATGCTGATGGGAATTGGTTTCCACCTGGAAGCTCAGAGGTGCAGTTGTGCAGGTGCCCCGATATTTAACCCGCTGGAATTTTCCACCTCCTCGATAGATAAGGACAAACAATGGCATTTTGAGCTGTCCTTCAAATACCATGCGATTAACGACCTGGTCAAGCCCACTCCCCGGCGCTTCCAAATCATCAGCAAGTTCAGGGTCCCGGAACGATTTGGCTATCATCTTTCACACCTGGTCATCAACAAAGGCCGATTGTATGTACGTGCTGGCAAATCTTTAATGGTGTATTGGATCTCCAGGAGTTCAGCCCAATAAGATTAGTTCTCTTTTTCCTCTTTTTGTTTGTCCCCTTAAGCTTCTTCTTTCATCTTATCACCTTTTCAACTCCTTCTCTTCCTCGTTTCTTCGCTTCCTAACTTCCTCGCTTCCTCTTTTGCCAACTGTTACTGATGCCACATTAAAGTCATATTGTCATGCACCGTGCACATTTCCATTTCGCGACACAATGTTGACGGCAGACAGGAGGATGGTTCAGTTCCCTTATCGGCTAAGTATTTTTACCTATTTTTCAATAAGTATTTTTACCTTTTTTTCAGAAATATCTTGAAATTTCCTTTCTGGTGTGATAATCTATAACTTTGAGAACGGAAGAGTTGAAAAAAAGTTTGTAGATGCTGAAAGCTTCGGGAGTTGGAAGAGAGGTAGTGGTTAAGTTGAGATGGACAAATCAAATTAGTAGTGGTAGAAAAGGTGAGTTGATAGTACTTAGCCCTCAATGGCGGGAGCATGTGCACAATTAGAGCCGGCGATGTTTACATGGAGAGAAACTGAGTTGGCAGGGCAATGAAGGGTAGAAGAAAAAGAGGCCCTAATGACTAAAGCTTATTTTTTATATCCCCTTTTCAAATGTAAAAAGATATGACAGNNAGTGTGATTGAATCGATATCGAAAATACTAGGTGATACTTCTGAGGGATTCACAGGTTCAGAGATTGGAAAATTACTGAGCGAATCTAGAATTCCAGACCCTAATCCAGAGATAACCAAGTGGAAGAGATTATTTGAAGCTCTAAAACAAAAACAAGAGCTAGATGATTGCTCAAATAACGTATGCGTATTTGTACAAAATGCCATGAATCCCGCACGACATTTTAATAAACAGGAGTGGTTTTCATCTAATAGAGATAAGTTGAATCAGGTACTCAGCTTTGAAGGTTTATCTCTTGGCGAAGACGGGAAATTAGGAAGAATACAAAAAGCATCACCACTTAGCGAAGCCGCTGTTCGTGCTAGCAAGCTTCGAGATAGCCTTTTAAACCGAAATGTTCATGCAGACGTATTGAAATTTTGTAAAGAAGAATTGCTTTTTGATAATTATTTCCATGCTGTATTTGAAGCTACAAAGAGCGTTGCAGAGAAAATACGAAGGAAAACGGGTTTAACTTGTGATGGTTCGACATTAGTGGATGAGGCATTTTCATTCAAATCTAACATCCCTCATCTAGCATTGAACACCTTACAAACAGAAAGTGAACAAAGCGAACAAAAAGGTTTTATGAATTTGCTGAAAGGTCTGTTTGGAACTTTTAGAAATACTACGGCACATGCCCCCAAAATAACATGGAAAATTGAAGAACAGGATGCTTTAGATATTTTATCTCTGGTTTCTCTGGTGCATAGAAGATTGGATGCTGCTGTGGCGGCAAGAAAAACATATAGCAGAGGCTCCTAACAAAAAATGAGAAAAACTTGACTGATTTCTTTTCTGATCAGGCAGTTGAAATTTTCATTCTGTTAAAGTAAAAAGAAATCTTCCGGGAAAGACCGGCGATAGTTAAATGGAGGACATCTGAGTTAGTAGGGTTTAAGAGGTTAAAAGAATGAGCACTTCATAAGGAGGGTAATAAGGAGGAAATAAAATGAAAAATGGAAGACAGATTGATGCTAAAATGATTGATTTTCGAATATTTTTAACATGGCTACTTTGTGCCTTTATTTCCCCTTTGTTCCATTTCCCTATCGAATTTTTAATAATATTATTAAAAATTGACATTTTTTGGGTCCATTCTACCTTCTGTTATTTTTAATGTAGTCTTCCTACCTTTCTATACAATTTTCTTTATAAATCTGAGTTACAATATGTTTTTGAATTTCAAAATTAAGAGAATAGCTATAAGGTATATTGCTTTTGCACTTCTTCTTGCTTCCTATATATTACTTTCTTTTTTACCACTTTTTGTGAATTCTCAAATTCAGGAACAATACAATGACCAATACATAAAGATGTTAATGTTAAATATGACTTTAATACTAGATACATTTTATTTGGGGAGCTTTATAAGTTTGGTAATCGTTTTATACAAATTCACCAAACCTAACCAAAAAAGAGAGAAACCAAAAAAAAACATATTATTCTTGAGAAAGTTCAAAACGGGTGGAGATTATAGGTTTCCAATTATTATATCTGGAATTATAGGTAAACGGGGGCATCTTGTCACCCTTTCGAGTTCATATTTTCGAAGTACTCTATTTTTTCAAGCAATCAGTATATTCGATATTCCAATCCATAAAAGAATACTAAATCCTCTCTCATACGAAATTGAATTTAGTTATGCAGGGAAGCAAAATTGGTTTAACACTTTTAAGGAGCTATCTAAAAATGCCTCTTGTATAATAGCAGATATATCAGAATTATCGGAAAATCACATAACTGAATTAGAATTTTTGAGTCATTCACAAAAAAAGGATTCAGCACTTTTTCTTATTTGCGAAGATTTGAAGGGCACACCTGAAGAAGTTAATATAATTAGCCTTCTCGAAAAGTTTGAATTTGATATCGAAAAGAATCTCTTCTATTATCCAAATTACCTGAATGTGCCTAATATTATTCGCTTCATACCATATGTAGGTTTTTTTTATATGCTCTTTTTCATGTGGAAGAAACGGGCCATCAAGAAAGGACTAAAAGCCAGGTTATCTAAATTTTTATGAAAGGGGTTTAGACAAAAATTGCACATTGCACAGCCAATTTTGTCACAAATCAAGAAACTTTGAGGAAATAAAAGGACAGACAAGACAAGAATGTGCTCCTTTATCTAAAAAAATTGAAAGGCTAAAGGCTGTCTGTTGCCAAGTAGGAATAGCCATTTGCCTGTTGCACTGTATCCCACATAGAGAAATTTAAGAGAACTCTTCCTCTAGCAATTAGCAATCCAAAGCGAACGTGACGAAAACGTGACTGGTTTATACCAATTTATAGTAATTTATAGTGGTTTTTAGTGGTTTATAGTAACTGAAAAAAATCCCGGGAATAACCATCTGAAAATGGTTTAGCCCTTGTGATGGGCCTTTCGGGAAATAGGGCGGAAGTACGTCTGTTGTTTGATGAGAACAGCGGTTTAACCTTCCGGGTAGATTGTAGATTGGTGTTTGATATTTTCTCCTATTTATGGTATATAAAAAGCATGGACTATGCATTAGAAGAACGAATTGGCAGCCCGGACCTGTTTACGGGGAGAAAAGAAGAACTGGCTTATTTTCTCAAATGGATCAACGATATCAAGGGAAAAAAATCCCAGAGTACCGCCATACTGGCCCGCCGCAAAATGGGAAAAACCGCCCTCATGGAGCGGCTGTTCAATATCACCTTCTACAAAAACGATGGGGTGATCCCGTTTTACTATGAGATCAAAGAAGTCAAGATGTGGGTGGGGGATTTTTGCAAGGATTTTTTCCTGACCTTTATTTACCATTATATTGCCTTCAAAACCCGTAAAAATGAATACCTTGACCCAATGGGAGGATTTGATTTTGAAAAGGTGGTGGATATTGTTAAAAAAGAAGGCTTGCTGTATTTGATAGATTTAATTAAGGGCGTGGAGCACGAGTATACCCATGAATATGTGGATACCCTATGGACGATGGTAAGGGATGCCCCGCGGAGGTTGGCTGCCCGGCAGGGCGAATTTATCCTTCAGATGATCGATGAGTTCCAGTTCATGAATGCGATGATCTACCGGGATAAAGATATGAAAGTCCCGGCAGATACCCTTGCTGGTGGTTATTTAAGTACGGCCGAGAGTAAAATCGCACCCCTGCTGGTATCCGGCAGTTGGGTGGGCTGGCTCATGGATGAATTGAACAACATGCTCCCCGCACGGTTCCGGAACAAATACCTGAAAAATATGCCGGAAAATGAAGCGTCGGAGGTGTTGTTCAAATACTCCCGGTTCTTTGATGTCCCGGTGACGGAGGAAACCGCTTTTTCCCTGGTTCGCATTACCGAAGGGAATCCATTTTATATCAGTTCTGTTATACGCTCTGACTACCCGGACAAAGACCTCACCTCAATTGACGGTTTGACAGACACCCTGGAGTTTGAGACCCTGGATGACCAGGGGCTCATCAAGTTGAGTTGGATGGAATACATGGCCAGAGCGTTCCCGAAAATTAACGATCAACATGCCAAAAATATCGTGCTGTACCTTAGTAAACACAGGGACCGGGAGTGGACCCGCGATGAGCTGCGTGAGGCCTTAAACCTGGAAATGCCGGATGGGGACCTGGAGATAAAGCTCAATGCCCTGGTGAAATCGGATATTATCAACAAGGGGAGGTCATACTATTGCTATCGTGGGGTAAATGATAGTATTTTCGATAAGGTGTTTCGCGGCGTTTACCAGGAGGAGATCCGAAAATTCGGTACGAAGGTGATCCGCAAAGAATACAGCGAGGAGGTGAAAAAGGAAAAGAAGCGGTATAAACGCTTGTTAGGAAAGTACAATTACCAAAAAGGCTATCATGCTGAATTTTTGATCTTGAATCGATTATTATTTCACGCCAGCAAGAACAATGAATTATTAAAGTCCGTTACTCGTTATTTACCGGATGACTTTGATTTTTGTGATTATTCACGGGTGTGGAAGTACCATAGTTCACCGGAGTATGCGAAGGTTTTCAGCGTGGATATCTTTGCCCGTTCTGTAAGGGCGGGTGATTATTCCATTATCGGGGAAGTGAAGAACCGGGAATTTAAAAAGTTTTCTCTAGATGAAATAAAGGATTTCGAGGCAAAATTCGCGGAAATCAAAAAGCGGGAAAACCTGGAGCGGGTGGTTGGTTTTATTTATTCCCGCAGTGGGTTTACCGCGGAGGCGGAGGGATATTGCCGGGAGAAAGGAATTGCTTGCAGTGAAGATGAGAGGTGGTTGGAAACCGACAAGTAAAACCAGCCCCTTGTCTGATGAGAACAGACTGCTCGAAATCATGTCAAAAGGGGAAAGGGGTCAGGCAGGTTGCTCTACTTTCTATTTTCTCTTTCTTTTTCAAATAAAAAGTTTTGCGGGGGGGCCAGGGGGGCGGTTTTTCAAAAGAGCCCCCCTGGCCGCCGGAGGCTAAAATATCAACGCATCGGCGGCGATTTCGCACACGGTTTTTATTTCCACTCCCAGTTGATAATGCTTATTAAGTTCCATGAGCTGGTCGATACAATTGTGGCAAGGGGTGGCAACGATTTTAGCGCCGGTGTCTCGAATCTGGTCTGCTTTTACTTTACCGGCTTTTATACGCCGCTGGCTGAACCGGGTCATAGCCAATTGACCACCGCCTCCACCGCAGCAGAAATTCTTCTGCCTGTTGGGAGTCATCTCTATAAAATGGCTGACCGCATGTTTCAAAATATAACGCTGCTCTTCTATGATACCACCCAACCGCACCAGGTTACAAGGATCATGAAGGGTAACCGGCTTTTGGTTTTTTGCCGGGTCCAATTTTATCCGGCCTTCCCGGATAAAATCGGCAACCACTTCGAGAATGCTCTTAACCTCGAAGCCGTATTTCTTGCTTAACCATTCTGGTGCCTCCCAGCGGTTGGAATTAAACCCATGACCGCATTCTGCCAGGACCATGGTTTGACATCCCAACTTTTCCATGGACTGAACCAGGCGGTCCGAGATCAATCCGGCAACTTTATCATCGCCGATGTAAAGTCCATAGTTGGTAACATCATAATTATCGCCGGAAAATGTCCAGCTTTCTCCTGCCGCATGAAATAGTTTCCCCACTGCCTGGATGGATAGAGGGAAAAACATGGCCTCCCTGGGGTTAATGGCATAAAAATAAGTTGCTCCTTCTTTATCCAGGGGAAGTCTGGCTTCCGGGTCATCGATATCGTCTTGAAGTTCTTCTTCTATCCATTCCACTGTTTCCAGCCAGTCATCCTTTGCAATGCCCATATTGTTCCCTTTTTCTATGGCGGTATCAACGGTTGACTGGAGACCGGGGGGGACAAGGTCAATCGCGGTCAGTGCACTCCTGGCCACCCGCATAAGATAAGGAATATTTAAACCGATGGAACAATTTATCGAACATCTCCCACAGAGCGAACATCTTCCGAAAATGGAATCCACCCATTCCCTTATCATCTCTTTGTCAAGCTTTCTCGCTCCTACCCAGCGGGGTAGGATTTTTCCTATAAAACTGAAATATCTTTTAAATACTGAAATCACCAGGTTCAACTTATGTGCAGGGATTGATTGGATATCTTCATGGGTTAGATAGTAATGGCAAGAATCGGAACAGAGACCGCAGTGGACACAGGAATTGAGATGGGCTGCATACTTGTGATCTATATTTTCTTTAAAAACCTTTAGCGCTTTTTCCAGGTCTTCCGGCGTCAACTGTTGGATTCTTTCTTCTATGGGGTCCTTGCTTTCAGCTTTTTCATTTTCACTCATGTTTGCACCTTTGTTTTATGTTTCATGGGTTTTGGATTTTGGCGGAAAAACATCTCGTCTACCGTAAAAAATACCGAAGAGAATCCTGATATAAAAAAAGAAAAAGCAGTGCCGGATTTTTCCCAAAGGCATGTACAAAAACATGATGATGGCAGCCAGGAAGAAAAATGGGGTTATTCTCGGAAAGAAGGTATGAAAAAGCGCTGATATTACAAATATATCGACAATGATATTGGCGGCAAAATCATCCGGGCAGCTTAATGTCCTCATTGCAGGAGAAAAAATCCGTTTTAACAGGAGAGCAACCCCGGAAATAAAACCCACCTGGAACAGCGTCCGAAGAAAAAGGATAACGAGATTGGGGAGATCAATCGATACAA
>JABAOH010113386.1_pt6 | contig 17794 bp, 13 predicted proteins | sample 7062181 | NCBI WGS metagenome assembly JABAOH01 (sample SAMN14538630, study PRJNA623070) | marine sediment metagenome | biome: marine biome [ENVO:00000428]; feature: marine pelagic biome [ENVO:01000023]; material: deep marine sediment [ENVO:00002113]; isolation source: pool of 5 deep marine... | reverse complement strand
CCATGCGGACATCGCGGTCAGGGGCATCAGCGATGATTCGCGACGCGTCGAAGCGGGTGATCTGTTTTGCGCGATTCGTGGGCACGTCCTGGATGGTCATCGCTTCCTGAAGCAGGCGGCCGCGGCCGGCGCGGTCGCAGCGCTCGTTGAAGAACCGGATGACACGCTGGACCTGCCTCAGTTCAAAGTCGCCGACTCCCGCCGCGCCGCCGCCGTCGCGGCGCACGTCGTTTTTGGTGACCCGGCCGCCGGGCTGAAGCTCGTCGGCGTGACCGGGACCAACGGCAAGACCACGACGGTTCACCTGCTCTGGCACATTCTGTCGCGGCGGGGGCCGAGCGGATCTCTGGGGACGCTCGGCGTTCGAGCGGCCGGGGGAAGCGTGGCGCCGACGCCGTTGACCACGCTGGGCCCAGTCGAGTTCGCCGGGCGACTGGCCGAGTTCAAGTCGAGCGGGGTGGAGTTCGTGATCAGCGAGGTCTCGTCCCACGCGCTGGCGCAGGGACGGGTGGACGGTGCGCGCTTCGGTGTCGGCGTTTTCACCAACCTGAGCCGCGACCACCTCGACTACCACGCGGACCTGGACGAGTACCGTAACGTGAAACTCAGGTTGGCGGAGCTCGTCGCCCCGGACGGCGCACTCGTGATCAATGCCGATGATCCTGCCTGGACCGGCTTGCTGACCGATGAGCGTACCGTCCGCTTCGGTCTGTCCGCCCCGGCGGAATACGGGGCGCGCGATGTAAAGCTCGGCCCACGCGGCTCGAGCTGGACCCTGGCGACGCCGACGGGCTCGGCGCCTGTGCGGCTCCCTTTGCTGGGCGGCTTCAACGTGATCAACGCGCTGGCCGCCGCGGCAGCCGCCGGAGCGTGCGGCCTCGAGACCACGGCGCTGGCGGAGGCTCTATCGGTCGCGCCGCCAGTGCCGGGGCGACTGGAGGTGTTGAGCGAGTCGCCCCGAGTGATTCGCGATTACGCGCACACGCCTGACGCGCTGCAAGCGGCGCTGGCGGCGCTGCGTCCGATCGTCGCCGGCCGGCTCATCGTGGTCTTTGGGTGTGGTGGGGACCGGGATCCGGGAAAACGACCGTTGATGGGCCGGGCGGTGGCGGAGGGCTCGGACTACGCGATCGTGACGTCGGACAACCCCAGATCGGAACCGCCGGCCAAAATCGTGGCTGATATCCTGCCGGGGCTCGAGGGTGCGGCCTACGAGCAGATCGTGGACCGCCGGGCAGCCATAGCTCGCGCGCTCCAGCTCGCCCGCGCCGAGGTCGCCCGCGCCGAGGATGCGGTGCTGCTAGCGGGAAAGGGTCACGAGGTGGTGCAGATCATCGCTGGGAAGCGGCTCCCCTTCGACGAGGCGGAGATCGTCAAGGAGCTTCAGGCGAAGCAGCCCAAGAGTCCGTGATGCCGGACTTCACCTGGACCAGCGAGCGAGTGGCCCGGGCTCTGGGCGTGTCCGCTGAGGGGCGAGCCGCCGGCACGTACTCGGGGATCTCGACCGACTCCCGTAGCGTGCGGCCTGGTGAGCTGTTCGTCGCGCTGCGTGGCGCTCGTTACGACGGTGGAGACTTCGTGGCGGCCGCTCGCGAGGCTGGAGCGGTCGGCGCGGTGGTGGAGCGACGCCCGGCGGAAGCCGTCGACGACTTGGAGCTGTTCCTGGTCGACGATGCGCTGGAGGCGCTGGGCCGGCTGGCGGCGGCGCGACGGAGAGCTTTGGATCCGAGGGTGATCGGCATCACGGGGACGAGCGGCAAGACAACGACGCGTGAGCTGACGGCAGCGGCCATCGGCCCTGACGCTTACGCAAGCCCCGGCAACTTCAACAACCTCGTGGGACTGCCGCTCTCGGTTCTCGCGGCGCCCGAGACGCGGCAGATCTGGGTCCTCGAGATCGCGTCCAATCAGCCGGGCGAGGTGGGGAAGCTGGCACGCGTCGCGGCGCCCAACTACGGCGTGATCACCGCGGTGGGCGCGGGCCATCTCGAGGGTCTGGGAGACTTGGCGGGGGTGATGGAGGAGAAGCTGACATTACTCGATGCTTTGCCGCGAGACGGGCTGGCGCTGGTGGCGGACGAGCCGCCTGAACTGGTCGAGCGCGCTCGAGAGCGTTGCTCCGCCGTTCGTGGCGTCGGTCTGAGCGAGGCGGCTGATGAACGACCCGAGCGCTGGTCGCAGTCGACGGACGGCGTGGAGTGGGTCTACCGCGGGGTCGAATTCCGTTTGTCGGGCTTCGGCACTCACCTGATCCGTGATGCTCTGTTCGCCGTCTCGCTCGCCGGGCAATTGCGGATCGATCTGCGGGAGTCGGCGCGGCGTCTCGGCGACTTCCGGCTGCCGCCGATGCGTGGGGAGGTGCGGCGCTTGGACGGACTCACGCTGGTCATCGATTGCTACAACGCGAACCCGTCGTCGTTTGCGGCCGCGATCGAGTCGCTGCAGGCGCTGGCGTCGGGCCGGCGGCGGGCTGTGCTGGCGGGCACGATGCTGGAGCTAGGCGTGCGATCGGCCGAGCTGCACGGGGAAGTGGCGCGCCGGACCGTCCAGTCCGGGGTCGAGGTCGTGGCGGCGGTTGGCGAGTTCGCGGCGGCGTTCGAAGAGCTGGGCGAGCGTCCGAGCGGCGGGCTGATTATCGCGGAGGATCTGGAAGCGGCTTACCGGGCGCTGGCCGCTCATCTCCGCGGCAACGAGGCGGTACTACTCAAGGCCTCCCGCGGCATGCGGTTCGAGCGGGCGATCCCCTGGTTCGAGCGCGACTTCGGGAGGGCGAAACCACCTGAACCCGGGACGGAAGGCTAGGGGGCCGGCTTGCTGTACCACGTACTGTTTCCGTTGGCGGACGAACACATCGTCTTCAACCTGTTCCAGTACATCACCTTTCGGGCCGGTGGCGCGATGCTCACGGCCCTGCTGATCGCTTTCGTCTCCGGTCCGCCGATCCTGGCCTGGCTTCGCCGCATGAAGATCGGGCAAGTGATTCGACTGGATGGCCCGCACGCGCACCTGGGCAAAGCGGGCACTCCCACCATGGGTGGGCTGATCATATTAGCTGCGGTGCTCATACCGACGGTGCTGTGGGCGCGTCTGGACGATGCGTACGTCCTCATCGCCTTAGGCGTGACCGCGTGCATGGGCGCGCTGGGTTTCGTGGACGACTACTTGAAGGTCGTTCAGCGGGAATCGCGGGGTCTCGTGGCGCGTTACAAGCTCGTCGGTCAGCTGGCCTTGGGCCTACTCCTCGGTTATCTGCTCTGGCAGTATCAACTCAGCGAGTATCCCGCAAACCACACGACTCTGCCTTTCTTCAAGGACTTGAGGCTCGTGGTATGGGCACCGTTCTTTGTCCCCTTCGTCGCCCTCGTGATCAGCGGCAGCGCCAACGCCGTCAATCTCACCGATGGGCTGGATGGTCTGGCGGCCGGGCTGTCGGCGATCGCCTGTGGGACATTCGGGGTCTTCGCTTATCTGATCGGGCGTGTCGACGCCTCCAACTACCTGGGTCTCTTCTATCTGCCCGGGGTTGGAGAGCTCGCAATCTTCTGCGCCGCCCTGGCCGGTGGCGCGCTGGGCTTTCTCTGGTTCAACAGCCACCCGGCCGATGTTTTCATGGGCGATACGGGCTCGCTGGCGCTGGGCGGCGCCTTGGGGGCGGTGGCGGTCCTGATCAAAGGCGAGTTCTTGCTGTTGATCGCCGGCGGCGTTTTCGTGGCGGAAGCGTTGTCGGTCATCCTGCAAACGAGCTGGTTCAAGTATACGCGCAATCGGTACGGGCAGGGGCGGCGCATTTTTCGAATGGCGCCGCTCCATCACCATTTCGAGCAGCTCGGCTGGTCGGAGTCGAAGGTCGTGGTTCGGTTCTGGATCGCGGGCGTGCTCTGTGCTTTGTTGGCGCTGAGCACGTTGAAGGTGCGTTGAGGGTCTCGGAAGCGTGGTCGGACCTCGAGGTCGGGGTGCTCGGATTGGGCCGCAGCGGGCGCGCGGCGACGCGTCTGCTGTCTCGCGTCGGCGCTTCGGTCTATGCGAGCGACGTGGCCGACAGCGAGGCGTTGCGACAGCTGACAGCGGATCTGGCCGGGCCGGGCGTCGTCGTGGAGCTGGGCGGCCACGATCTCGGCAGACTCGCGAGCTGCGACTTGCTCGTCTTGAGTCCCGGAATTCCACCGACCGCCCCGGTACTGCAGGACCCCAGAGTCCGGGGACGGCCGCTGATCTCGGAGCTCGAGCTGGCGTTCCGTTTCCTGGAAGCGCCGGTCATCGCGGTGACCGGCACCAACGGCAAGACGACGACGACGGCGTGGATCGGCGCAGTCATGGAGCAGGCGGGGGTGAAGGTGGGTGTGGGAGGTAACATCGGCCGGGCGCTCTCGGAACTCACCGAGGAGAGCTACGATTGGATCGTGGCTGAGGTCAGCTCGTTTCAGCTGGCTCACATCGAGCGCTTCAAGCCGGCGATCGGTGTCTTTCTCAACCTGAGCCCCGATCATCTCGATCGCTATGTGAACCTGGACCAGTACTACGCCGACAAGGCGCGGTTGTTCGATAACGCGGACGAGGCAAGCCGCTGGGTGTTGAACGGCGAGGATCCGGAGGTGCGGCGTCTGGCGGAAGCTCATCCGGGCGGCCGCCGCTACTTCAGGGTTACCACGGCGCTCGAGGGCGATGAAGAAGGCGCCTATCTGGCGCCGAACGGCATGCTCACTGTGCGCGGAGGGGGCGAAGAGGTGGAGTTGATGGGGCGGGGCGAGCTCCGAACCCTCGGACTCCACAACGTGGCCAACGCCCTCGCCACCTGCCTCGCTGGTGCTTACGCGGGGATTTCGCCGGACCAGGTTCGGGCCGGACTGCGCGGCTTCGCCCCGCTGGCGCACCGCCTGCAGCCCGTCGCCGAGAAGAACGGCGTGTTATGGGTGAACGACTCGAAGGCGACGAACGTGGCCAGCGCCCGGGTGGCGCTGCAGGCGATGGAGCGGCCCGTCGTCTTGCTCCTCGGTGGTCGCGCCAAAGGCGAGTCGTTCGCCACCCTGATCCCGGAAGCGAGCGGGCGGGTTCGCGCCGTCGTCGCCTTTGGTGAGGCGGCAGGGCAGATCGAGGCCGAGATCGGCCGATCGGTTCGCCTGGTGCGCGAGGACGGACCGTTCGAGCGGGTGGTTAGTCGAGGGGCCGAGTTGGCGCGCCCGGGCGATGTTGTGTTGTTGGCGCCGGCCTGCGCGAGCTTCGACATGTTTCGCGACTACGAGGAACGTGGGGAGCGTTTCATCGATCTGGTGAGGGGCGGAGCGTGAGAGATCTGGCGGCGCCACTGACGGTCGACGCGTATGTGCCGGCGGCGGGAAGCGCCCGGCGCGACGCCGGCGTGCTGCTGGCGGTGGCCGTATTCCTGGTTCTGGTCGGATTGATGAACGTTTACAGCGCCAGCTCCTTCCTGGCTCAGAAGCAGGGGCTACCGGACCACTTCTACCTGCGGATGCAGGCGAGCAAAGCGCTGACGGGCCTGCTGGTGCTCTACCTGCTGGCGCGGGTAGACTATCGGCTGTTATCGCGACTTTCCTGGCCGTTGCTGGGGCTGACGATAGTGGCGCTTGTCATCCTGGTCATCCCGGGTACCGAGGCGATCGCGCCGCCCCGCAACGGCGCCCGGCGCTGGCTCGAGGTGCTGGGCGTGCGGGTTCAGCCGTCGGAGGTCGCAAAGCTGACGATGGTGATCTGGGTGGCAACGATCGCGGCGAAGAAAGGCGAACGCATACGGAGCCTCCGTTGGGGTCTGGCGGCCTTTGCCGTCATGTACCTGCTGGTCGGGTTTCTGATCCTGCTCCAGCCGGATCTCTCGTCGGCGGCGCTCATCGCGCTGCTGTGCGGCATCGTAGTCTTCGCGGCCGGTGCACGGATCGGTCACTTCATCCTCGCCGGCATGCTCGCCGTGCCGGTGTTCTGGGAGTGGATCCGCATGGCCAGCTATCGTGTGGCCCGTGTCGTCACGTTCTGGAACGGTGAAGCCGATCCGACGGGCGTTGGCTACCAGCAGCACCAATCGCTTATCGCCGTTGGCTCAGGTGGTGTGTTCGGGGTCGGCTATGGTGAGAGCGCGCAGAAGTTCTATTTCCTGCCCGAGCCTCACAACGACTTCGCATTCGCAATCATCGCCGAGGAGTGGGGGATGATCGGCGTGGCCGTTGTCGTGCTCGCCGTGGCAGTGATCGCGGTCGTCGGCCTGCGTATCGCCCGGCGCGCGCCCGATGCCTTCGGGTTTCTGCTCGCCGTGGGACTCACCGCGCTCCTGGTCGTCAGCGCGTTGGTTCATATGGGCGTGAGCCTCGGGATGTTGCCCACCACGGGCGTCACGTTGCCGTTCATCAGCTATGGCGGCTCGAGCCTGGTGGTCTCTCTGGCGGCGGTGGGAATCCTGCTGAACGTGGGCAGCTGGAGAGCGTGATGTCGTGGATTACCGGGCGATTTTCGCGGGCGGTGGAACCGGCGGCCACCTGTATCCGGCGATCAATCTGGCGGAAGCGCTACGTCGGCTCGCGAGAGGAGATGTGCGAGTGATGCTCGTCGGCGCGCAGCGAGGGATAGAGTCGAAGGTGCTCCCCGACCTGGGGGTGCCATACCGGCTGCTGCCGATGGAACCGATCTACCGGAGTCGTCCGTGGCGGAACTGGCGGTTAGTGCCGTCCGCCATCCAGAGCAGTCGTGCGATCTCTCGGCTGTTTGACGAGTTCGCGCCCGACCTGGTGGTGGGTACGGGCGGTTACGCGGGCGGCCCCGTGGTGGCTTGGGCGTTGTTCCGGAAGCTCCCCGTGGCCATTCAAGAGCAGAACAGCCACCCGGGACTGACGACGCGCTGGCTGGCACCTTACGTCGATCAACTCCACCTGGGCTACGCAGAAGCCCTCGATCGGCTCGAGCCCGGCCCCCGAACCGTGGTGCGCTCTCATGGGAACCCGATCCGCTGGCCCACGTCGCCACCGGACCCTCACGCGGTGAGGCGCGAGCTGGGTCTGGAGGAAGGCCGGGTCGTTTTGGTGGCGGGCGGGAGTCAGGGCGCGGCCTCGCTGAACGCGACGCTGGCTAAGGCTCTCGACGGAGTGGTCCGCGGATCGCTGGCCGCTTTGCCCGGCGATGTGCAGCTACTCTGGTCGACCGGACCCTCACACTTCGCCGCGGTTGAGAGAAAGATCGCAGAGCTGGGCGCGGCGGTGAGGGTGCGGGCCTTGCCCTATATAACCGAGATGGAGAAGGCGCTGAGCGTGGCCACCCTCGCCCTCTCCCGCGCTGGCGCGCTGACCCTCGCCGAGCTTTGCGCCTGGGGCGTCCCCGCCTTGCTCGTTCCGCTGCCCTCGGCGGCCGCCGACCACCAGCGGCGCAACGCCCGCGCTCTCGAGGCCGGTGGTGCCGCGATCGTGCTGGAGGAGAGCGAGATCCTTGCAGGCCCGGAGCGTTTGTGGACGGCGCTGCTGGGATTGCTGAATGACCCCCATCGCCTCGAGGCGATGGGCCGGGCGGCGGGCGACCGTGGCAACCCGCGGGCCGCCGACGACATTGCGGCGGACCTGTGGGATCTCATGGAACGACGATGAGCGGGCTGAACGAGCTGGTAGCGCGGGGGACGGCGATCCATCTGATGGGAATCGGTGGGGCTGGCATGGCGGGCCTGGCGCTTCTGCTGGAGGCCCGCGGGGCGAAGGTCAGCGGTTGCGATCGTGAGATGAACGAGGCGACGCTAGAGCTCGAGCGGCGTGGTCTGGACGTGCGTGTCGGACACGACGCCGCGCATCTGGACGGCCACGAAGCGCTCGTTTACACCGCGGCGATTCCGTCCGATCAGCCTGAGCTGGTGGAAGCGTGGAAGAGGGGCTTGCCGGCGTTCAAGCGAAGCGAGGCTCTGGCCGAGCTGGTGAACGCGGGTTTGCTCGTGGCGGTAGCGGGAACGCACGGCAAGACCACCACCACGACGCTGACGGCTCTGGCCTTGCAGTCGGCCGGCCTCGATCCGACGGCGCTGGTGGGCGGGCGGGTTCCCGCCTGGCGCGGCAACGCCCGAATCGGCGAGAGCACCACCTATGTGGTCGAGGCCGACGAGTACGATCGATCGTTCCTCACGCTGCGCCCGCGCGTCGCGGTCGTCACCTCGGTCGAGGCCGAGCACCTCGACACTTACGGAAGCCCGGAGGCTCTGGAGGCGGCGTTCGCTGAGTTCGTGGGGAGTGTGCCGGCTGAAGGTCGGGTCGTCGCCTGCTGGGACGATGAGGGCGCGCGGCGCTGCCTGGAGCGGGCGGGAGCGAGGGCGATCGGCTACGGATTGGACGAAGGCGCCGCGCTGCGCGCCGAGCAGGTGGTCTACGAACCCGGGCTTACCCGGTTCTCGGCTCGCTGGAACGATCGGAGGTATGGCGAGTTCCAGCTTGCCCTCGGCGGTGCGCACAACGTCCGCAACGCGCTGGCGGCGCTGGGCGTGATGGCGGCGCTGGAGGTCGACACACGGGCGGCGAACGAGGCGTTCGCCGAGTTCCGGGGGGTCGAGCGGCGCTTCCAGGTGTTGGGCGAGGCTGGCGGCATCATTGTGGTGGACGACTACGCGCACCACCCCACGGAGGTGAGCGCCACGTTGTCGGCTGCCGCCCAGCAGTTCGGCGAACGGCGGAAGGTGGTGGCGTTTCAACCGCACCTTTACTCCCGTACCCGCGCCTTCGCCGGCGAATTCGGGCGCGCCCTCGCCGCGGCGGACCTGGTGTTCATCACGGCCATCTACGCCGCGCGCGAGAGGCCGATCCCCGGTGTCGGTGCGGAGCTGGTCGTGGAGTCCGCCCGTGCCGCGCTGGGTGAGGATCGTGTCTGTTACACGGAGCGCCTCGAAGATCTGCGGGCGGCGTTGAGGGGCGAGCTGCGTGCCGGCGACGTGGTCATCACGCTGGGGGCAGGCGACATCGGCTCGGTGGCGCACGCGCTCCTGGCCGATCTCAGGCGGAGCCATGTGGACGCGTGACGTTCCTCTCGCCGCACTGACGCGCTGGAAGATCGGCGGTCGCGCGCCGCTCTTCGCGCGCGCGAGTTCCGTTCGGGAACTGCGAGAGCTGCTGTCGGAGCTGGAACAGGGGCCCGTCAAGGTGCTCGGGCGCGGCGCCAACCTGCTGATCTCGGACGATGGGCCGGGGAGTCCCGTGTTGTTGCTGGAGGGTGAGTTCAAGACGTTCGAGCTGCTGGGTGAATCGATCCGCTGCGGCGCCGCGGCGCTCATCGCGAGCGTGGTGGGTGCGGCTCGACGGGCCGGGCGCTCCGGGCTCTGGATTCTCGAGGCGGTGCCGGGAACGATGGGTGGGGCGCTGCGCATGAACGCCGGAACGGCGGAGGAGGGGATCTGGGACCGCACCTTGTGGGCGGAGGCGATGTGGCCGGACGGCGAGGTTCGGCGTTTGACGCGCGAGGAGGTCAGACCCCGCTACCGGGGAATCGCGCTGGCCGAGGAGGCCATCTTTCTAAGCGCCGAGATCGCCGCGCCGCCCGGGGAGTCCCCCCTGGTTGACGAGGAACACCGGCGCCGCCGGGACGCCAAGCTGGAGGCGCAGGTCTACGATGAGCCGACCTGCGGGTCGACATGGAAGAACCCGGACCCGCCGGCGCCGTCGGCCTGGCAGCTGGTCGATCGTGTGGGGTTGCGAGGAGCGCGGCGCGGCGGTGCGCAGATATCACCCAAGCATGCGAACTTCATCGTCAACACGGGGGGTGCGCGAGCCGAAGACGTGGTCGCGCTGATGACCGAGACGCGCCGTCGCGTGCTCGAGGAGACGGGCATCACACTTGAGCCCGAGATTCAATTCTGGGGTTTTGCCGACGACGTGCTGGCGGAACTGGGGGTCAAGAATGAAGGGGCGTAGCGCGTTGCCGCGCCTGGCTTTCGCCCTCGGCCTGCTGACGGTCGTCGCCGGCGTCGCCGCCGCCGTCTGGGGGCGGCCGCTTCTCGCAGAGCTCAGCTACTTCAGCGTGCGGCGGGTCGAAGTCGTCGGTTCGCGTTGGCTGGCTCCGGACTCGATGCTTCAGCTCGCCGCGATCGGGCGTCAGCGCTCGGTGTGGGAGGACTACACGATCGAGGAGCGACGATTGGTCGAACATCCGCTGATCGAGGAAGTGCGGATCAAGCGGGCGGGTTTGCACGGGCTGCGGATCGTGATCCGGGAAGTGGAGCCGATCGCGCTCGTCGGCGTACCTGACTTGCGGGCGGTTCGCGGCGACGGAACGCTGCTGCCCATCGACCCGGCCGGCGCCGCGCTCGATCTGCCGGTACTCGCCGCGGCCGGCCAGCTCTCTGACGACTCCACGCGGCTGGCCGACGGACCGGCGCTGGGAGCGCTGACGGTCTTCGCGCGTGTGCGCGAGCTGGATCCGGGTTTGGCGGCGATCGTCTCCGACTTCGAACTGCTGGGGACGGAAGGGCTCGGGGCCAGGCTAGTGATGTCCCAGCCGGTAGAGCAGCTAGCGCTTCCAGTCGGGGTGAATGAGCAGCTTGTGCGGCGCGTGCGCGCGACGCTGGCAGACTTGAGGAAACGCGGCGTGGATGGGGGCGAGATCGAGGCACGCTTTGCGGATCAAATCGTGGTGCGGAGAGGGCGGCAATGATCCGAACGAACTATCTCATTGGTGCGCTGGATATCGGTTCGACGAAAACCTGCGCGGTGATCGGCGAGCTTGTACTGAACGGTGAGCGCGCGGCCCAGGTCAAAGTGCTGGGTGTGGCCCAAGCACGGCCGAACGGCGTGCGGCGCGATGCCGTGAGCAACATCGAGGAGACCACGGAAGAGCTTCGCCAGGCCTTGAAACAAGCCGAACTGATGGCGGGGGTTCAGCCGCGCTCGCTCTACGTGGGACTCTCCGCCGAGTATGTGCAGACCAGCACCTCGAGCGGTGTGGTGGCGATCGGCGAAGACGAGATCGACGAGGCGGATGTCGAACGTGTACATGCCGTGGCGCGGGCGGTGGTCGTACCGCCCGATCGAGAAGTGTTGCACGTGATTCCTCAAGACTACGCGGTCGATCACCGCGGTGGCATTCCGCGGCCGATCGGGATGATGGGCACGCGTTTGGAGGCAGAGGTCTTCATGGTGCTCGCGGCCAGTGCGGCCACCCGAAACCTCCGCAAGACGGTGGCGCGCGCCGGCTACGACGTGGCGCAGCTGGTCTTGAAGCCGCTGGCGGCCGGTCTGGCGGTCGTGACGGCCGAGGAAAGGGAGGTTGGAAGCGCGGTGGTGACGATCGGCGGCCGCACGACCGAGATCGCCATCTTTCACGAAGGCAAGATCCGCCACGTGGCCGTGCTCCCCTGCGGCGGGGTGAACTTCACCAACGACATCGTCAAGGGCCTGGGAATCCCGTACGTCGAGGCGGAACGAGTCAAGGAACGTCACGGTGTGGCCTCGACCGGACTCGTGGACGCCGACCAACTGATCGAGGTCCCCGGTCCCGCCGCAGGCTCGCAGAAGCAGATGCCGCGCGAGCTACTCGCACACATCATCGAGCAACGTATGGACGAGCTGCTTGCCCTGGTCAATCAGGAGATTGAGCGCAGCGGCTACGCTAACCGCTTGGGCGGGGGAGTCGTGTTCACTGGGGGAGGCGCGAGCGTCGAGGGCCTACTGGAGGTGGCGAGCGCGATCTTCACGATGCCGGTCCGCTGCGGAACGCCGGGCACCGGGCTGGGCGGCCTGGCTGACTCGGTGCGGCGTCCCAAGTTCGCAACGGCGGCGGGGCTCTTGCTGTTCGGCGTGGAGCGGATCCGCGATGATCTGGCCAGCGGGCGTGGAGCGACTCGGCGGGCGCTGGCCAAGGTTTGGTGCGGACTGCGCGATTTCTTTTAGAGGCGGGTTGAAAGGCAAAAGTCGGTGTCGAATAGGAAGTGCGTTCGAGTATCCGATGTTCAATGTTCAATGTTCAATGTTGGAGTGAGGAAACGGGCGTTGAGCGTTGGGTATTCATCAAGCGGGGCGCGTCGACGCCCTAAACAGGGGAGGGGACGAGGATGATGATTCGATTCGAGTTGGCTGAGACCCGCGAGAACAGCGCCATGATGCGGGTGATCGGCGTGGGTGGTGGTGGCAACAACGCCGTCAACCGGATGATCGAGGAGGATCTTCCCGGCGTCGAGTTCGTCGCGGTCAACACCGACTGCCAGGTGCTGGGCAATTGCCGCGCGGCGGTCAAGGTCCAGATCGGCAAGAAACTGACCCGCGGTCTGGGTGCGGGGGCTCGGCCCGAGATCGGCCGCCAGGCGATCGAGGAGAATAAAGACGAGGTGGTACAAGTCTTGCGCGCAGCAGACCTGGTGTTTGTCACCGCCGGGCTCGGCGGCGGGACTGGCACGGGCGCCGCTCCGATCATCGGTCAATTGGCCCGGGAACTTGGGGCTCTGACCATCGCGATCGTGACGAAGCCTTTCGAATTCGAAGGTAAGAAGCGGATGCACCAGGCCGAGATCGGCCTGGCCGAGCTGCGTAAGGCCGTCGACACGGTCATCGTGGTCCCCAACCAGCGGCTGCTTGCCGTGGTCGGGAAGGGGACCAGCTTCAGGGAGGCGCTGAAGCGGGCGGACGAGGTACTGCTTCAGGCCACGCGCGGCATTTCGGATCTCATCAGCGTGACCGGTGACGTGAACGTCGATTTTGCCGATGTCCGGACGGTGATGGCCAATCGTGGGCCGGCGCTGATGGGCACGGGTCGGGGGCAAGGTGACAACCGGGCGCAGGAGGCGGCTCAGGAGGCGATCTCCTCGCCGCTCCTGGACGAGATCTCCATCGCCGGCGCCAAGGCCGTGCTGATCAATATCACGGGCGGCTCGGACTTGACCATCGACGAGGTCACGACGGTGAGTTCGATCATCCACGACACGGCCGGCGATGAAGCGGAGATCATCTTCGGAACCGTGCACGATCCGAAGTTGGACAACGAGCTTCGCGTGACCGTGATCGCCACGGGTTTCGAGCCGGCGGAGCAGAACAGTGGGGCCCGGGTCATCCGGCCGCAGTACCGAACCCGGCGTGCCGCCGCCCTCGCCGGCGTAGGAGCCACGGAGCGCAGCCTGATGGCGCTCGACTTCAGCGATCCGCGCGAGCTGGAGATTCCGACGTTTATCCGACGCCAGATGGATTGAGCGCAAGAAGGTGATGTCAGTGCGAGGACCGGCGCGGCCGATCGGACAACTCCCTCCCCTGGAGCACCATGGGTAGAGGCCTGTTGGTATTTGCGATCCTGGTTACCGCTGGGTTGACTCTGATCCTGGGTCGCCCGGCCAGCTCGGAGCGTCATGTGCCGGAACTTCCAGCGATCGTCGTCTCGACGGGCGCGGCCGAGACCACCGTCAGCGCCGACACCCTGCGCCGCGGCGAGGTCCTCGCACAGGTGCTGTCCCGGCAATCCCTCCCGGGCCCGGACGTCGCGAACGCCGTAGAGGCGCTGCGCGCACACGCCAACCCGCGGCTGCTGAGAGCGGGCACGCCGTTGATGGTTCAGCGGACCGCCTGGGACAGCCTGATCGATATCACGGTGCGAATCGATCCCGACCGTCAGGTCCGACTCTTCCAGGACGAGCTGGGCTGGACCTCTGAGCTGATCGAGCTACCCATCCGCGTGGACACGCTGGTGCTGGCGGGCTCGATCTCTAACAGCCTTTACGGATCGATCATGGGGCTGCCATCGCCGGCTCTGAGCCAGCAAGAGCGAATCGAGCGGGTGATGTGGGGGATCTATCGCCCCTTCCAGTGGAGCATCGATTTCGGGATCGATATCCGGGGTGGGGACAGCTATCGAGCCGTGTACGAGCGAAGCGTGCGGCCCGACGGTTCGGTTCGTGACGCCCGCGTCGTGGCGGCCGAGTTCGTCAATGGCGGCAAAGTGCACCGCGCCTACTGGCTGCCCGAGCGGCGCGAGTATTTCGACGATGAGGGGAAGTCGATGCGGCGAGTGTTTCTGAAGGCACCCGTCGATTTCCGCCGTATCTCCTCGCGCTATAGCCGCCGGCGCTACCACCCCAGACTTGGCATCTATCGAGCTCACCTCGGGACGGACTATGCCGCCGATACCGGAACCCGTGTGTATGCAACAGCGGACGGCACCATAACGCGGGCCGGTTGGTGGGGCGGCTACGGTCGGATCGTCGAGATTCGCCACGTGAATGGCTACCGGACGCGCTACGCGCACTTGAGCTTCGTCGCCAAAGGCATGCGAGCGGGTGTGCGAGTTCGTCAGGGACAGCTCGTCGGCCACGTCGGATCCAGCGGCCTGGCGACCGGCCCGCACCTGCACTACGAACTCTTACGAGACGGCGTCGCCATCGACCAGCGAAGGGTGAACCTTCCGTCGGGTAATCCGGTATCGGCGAGTGAGCGCCCCGAGTTCGAACGGCAGAGGCTGGAGCTAGCCGGTCTGCTCGACCGCGCTTCAGCCCCGATGGTCTTTCGAGTGAACTAGCGCGCCAGCGGCTCGCTCCGCGGGAATAAGGGCGGCGCCGGCGCGGTGACGGGTTCGACCCTGAGAGGGTGCATATATGGGCCCTTTCCTTCGCAGCTGGTCGCTGCGTCTCGGCGTTCTGCTTCTCATACCCCTGTGCGTGTACGTCCCCTGGAGACAAGAGCTCCTCTGGCGCAGCGGCGAGGTGGTCGTGCCGATCAGCGCGCTGCGCTATCGATTCTTCTGGGATCGTCCCTGGAACTCGAAGCTCGACCGCGGACGGCTAGCATTGGAGCTCGGGGTGCTGGCGATCATCGTGGCGCTGGCCTACCAGTTTGAAAAGTCGCGGCGGCCGCAGCGCGTCATCGTGCCGGCGCTGACCCTGACCTACAGCGAGGACGATTGGCAGTCCGAGACGCAGCAGCTGGAGGCTGGCGCCGATCCCGGCGCCTGTCCCATCTGCGGACGAACGGGATTCTACGGCCCGCGCGACGACGGAAGTGGCCGCCGCTTCCGACAGTGCACCTATTGCGGGCTGCGTCAGAACATCGGCGAAGCGCCGAGTCAGCTTCAAGCCTGTGTCCACGACTGCGGCTCGGTGCCGACCGTGGCGGGTGCGCCCGTGATTACCTGGGTCGAACCCGACAAGCACTTCTACACCTGCGTGGGCTGTGGCCGAGAGGTGGACGTGGATGTCAACCTGGCCACGGGTCCCGCCGATGACCCCGAACACCCGTGGCGATTGGTGCCGCAGGGTGTGTCCCAGCGGGCGTACTTGCGGTTCTGGCTGGCCAATGGCGCCCCGGGGCGCATGATTCTCTGACCCGCGACTGGATCAAAGAGCCTGGGGCGACCGGAGGGCGCCTGCTTGCGCCTGGACCTTTGCCGGGGCATCGTCATCGCCGGTCGTCTTGATCTTGGCACAAGGTTTCGAGTTAGAGTCTGAGTGACCGTATTCGAGTCGCTTCTCTTGGCCGCCGGCGCCGGTGCCATCGTCGCGTATGTGTTCTGGTGGATCCGCCCGCGCGAGGAACCGGTGCCCGGTCTTGGTTGGGTGGCGGCGCTGCGCGGGTCGGCACTGCTGCTTGCCTGGCTGATCCTTCTCAACCCCAAGCTGCCTGTGGCGCGCGACGACCTCGGCGACGGGGAGGAGGTGGCGCTCCTCGATGCCTCGTACAGCATGTCACGCCCGCTCGTTGAGGGCGGACCCACGCTCTGGCGTCTGGCGGTGGATTCGGCCGCGCGCTTCGATGCCGTCTGGCTCTTCGGTGAAGCGGTTCCGCGGTATCTGAGACGAGATTCGCTGCCGGCCGAGCCGCTGTTCCGCGAGTCGCGCATCGTCCCGGCGTTGCGCGCCGCCGCCGAGGCGGGCGCCCGCCGGCTGACCGTGATCACCGACGGCGCGATAAGCGATGGCACGGAGGCGCCAGAGGAGGCGCAGCGCCGCGGACTGACCCTCTCGCACGTATCGCTGACGCCCGGCTACCCGCGCATCGGCCTCGCTCAGCTCTCCGCTCCGGCCTGGGCGCAGGCGGGGGACACCGTGGAGGTGAGAGGCGAGGTCGTGGCGGCCGAGGCCGGCTGGGACAACGTCCGCGTGGAGATCCTCGATGATGACGGCCGGGTCGTGGCGGCCGAGCGCGTCGGCGTCGCCGGGGCCGGTCGCTATACCCCGGTGCGCCTCAACCTCCCGACCCCAAGCGCGTCGGGCGACTACCGCTACCGGGCGCGGATCGCGCCGCCGACACCGGACCCGGAAACCCGTGACGATACGCGCCCGTTCTACCTCAAACTGACGGAGCGGCCTGCGGGGCCGATCCTCGTGTCGCTGCGGCCCGATTGGGAGCCGTCGTTCCTTATCCCCAACCTCGACCGCCTCACCGACGTTCCGACCCAAGCCTATCTTTGGCTAACCGACAGTTTGCTCAGCTTGCCTCGCTTCGACCGGGTCGATCCCGCGACCGTGAGACGGCGAGCGCGGGACGCACCTCTCCTGGTGATCCATGGGTTCGGCGCCGACGCACCCAGGTGGGCGCGCGAACTGGTCCAGGAGGCGAGACGGCTGCTGGTCTTACCGGCTGGACCTCGGACCTTCACCTTGCCGGGCTGGGACCTGCGGGTCAGTGCGCCGGCCAGTGGAGAGTGGTACGCCACGGGCGGCTCCAGCGGGTCCCCCCTGGCCGTCGAGCTCGGCGGCCTTCCGCTGGAGGGGCTTCCGCCGCTGGTGCGCGTTCGCTCTATCGATGTCGAGGCCGAGTGGGTGCCGCTGGTCGTGCGACGCCTACGGCGCGGTGAGCCCCGGCCGATCGTGATGGTGGGTCGGTCACGAGAGCGGCGCTGGGCCGTCGCCGCGGGAGAGGGGTACTGGCGCTGGGCCTTTCGTCCCGGCCCGGGGCGCCAGCTCTATCGTCGCATGTGGACGGGTGTGGCCAGCTGGCTGATCGAAGAGGGTGGCGCCTCGGACTCGGGCCTCGAGCCGATTCAGCGTGTGGTCGCGTGGGGCGAGCCGCTCCGCTGGCCTGTCCGCGTGCAGGCCGATTCGCTCGGGGTCACGCTGCTCGATGAGGTCGGAGACACACTGTGGACCGGGAGCGCTGGGCCAAACGATTCACTCGCCGTGCGTCTGCCGCCCGGTCGCTATCGCTACCTTGCCCGGGCTTATCAGGAAGATCGCATCGCCGGCGCCGCGGATGGTCCTGTGGAGGTCGAGACCTACTCTCCCGAGCTTTTGCCCCGTGCTGGAGTGACTCTGCCCGAGGAACTGACGGCGGATCGCGAGCGCCAGGCGACCCGGCGCGACGGCGGGCGCGGCCTGGCGACCTTGGGGTGGCCCTACCTTTTGCTCATCGCGGTCTTCTGTGCGGAGTGGGCGCTGCGCCGCTTCATCGGTTTACGTTGAAGAGGGCCCAGTGACCAAGACCGGCACCCTCGATCGACCCGTGCAGTTTCTGAAGGGAGTGGGCCCACGCCGAGCGGAGGCGCTGGCCAAGCTCGGAATCCAGACGGCCCGAGACCTCATCTATCACGCCCCGCACAGATATCTGGACGCGACCACGGTGACGCCGATCGCCAAACTGGCTCCGGGGATGGAGGCCACGGCGATCGGTGAGGTGGTCTCGAAGGGCGTCATTCCGACTCGGCGCGGGCTTCGCCTCTTCCAGGCGGTGATCCGCGACCCCAGCGGGCTTATTGAGTGCTCCTGGCCCGGTCAGCCCTTTCTGGACCGCGCGATCCGCAAGGGCGACAAGCTTCTGGTCTCCGGGCCCGTCCGTTTCTTTCACGGCCGTCAGATCCAACCGCGCGAGTTCACCGTTCTGGCTCGGGCCGGCGACGAGGCGGCGGATGAGGGGACGGTGTTCCCCGT
>JABAOH010087041.1_pt1 | contig 17799 bp, 19 predicted proteins | sample 7062181 | NCBI WGS metagenome assembly JABAOH01 (sample SAMN14538630, study PRJNA623070) | marine sediment metagenome | biome: marine biome [ENVO:00000428]; feature: marine pelagic biome [ENVO:01000023]; material: deep marine sediment [ENVO:00002113]; isolation source: pool of 5 deep marine... | reverse complement strand
GATGTGGGCCAGATTGAGAAGATTTTGCAGGGGTTAGAGAGTGGTTCCTGAATATTAAAAGGCTACAAGCAAAGGGAACAAGGAAAATCCGAAATTCGAATATCGAAATCCGAAACAAATTCCAAATTCAAAATCACAAATTCCAAACCGGCCCTTAAGGGCCATCTCTGTGACAGTTAAGCTCCAGCCACAAGCCGCAAGCCACAAGCAAAAAGATGAGAGGATCAAGTGCCAGGAAAGTTGTTGCAGATGGTCAGAAGGTCAGAAGAGAAGAAACGAGGAAGCGAGGAAGAGAAGAAAATTACAAAACAGTGTCTGAACCGCTGATAAACGCTGATTGTTATGATAGACTATGATGTGATGTTTGATTATAATATGAGAGTTTACTTGACAAATCTTAAAAACTAGTGCATATATAGCAGCAGTAGGAGGAAAATATGCTGAATGTACAGGTTAGAGACGATAATGTCAATATTGTCTTTAGTAGAGATTTAATGAAAGATGATGAATTGATGGATTTTATCGAAAGAATACGGGTAAAGCACCTGATTTCAGAGAGCAAATTAACAGAAGAAACCGCCCTAAACCTGGACAAAGAGCTGAAATCTAATTGGTGGAAGCAGAATAGAAATAAATTTTTGTCTAAGATTAAATGAAAATAGTCGAAATTTAACTGTCACTTTTTTATACCTGAGGACTTTTTTCGCATTTATGTTGACATAAATAAAGAAAACCGTTATTATTATGATGCAGAAGGTGAAAAAAATGGCCTTAACTCTTCGTATACCTAAAGAAGTCGATATCGCATTAAAAATCCCGGAAAAAGAGAAAGAATTATTTCTTCTAAAAGAATTGGCAATCTCATTATACCAGCGAGGGGTCCTCTCCTTTGGCAAAGCAAGAGAACTTGCCAATATGACCAAATGGGAATTCTATGATGAACTTGGGGAAAGAGGAATTCCCAGGCATTATACCGTTGAAAACTTCAAAGAGGACCTTCTTTATGGAAAAGAAAAAGAAGATTAAAGTCGTCTGTAATTCTTCTCCTGTAATTGGATTAGCCAAAATCAATCGTTTGGATATAATAGAGAAGCTCTACCAGGAGATAATTATACCTGAAGCAGTATTTGATGAGTTAATAACTAAAGGCAAGGACAAGGATAAAACCGCTGAAATAAAAAGGTTGATAGATCGAAATATTGTAACAGTTCAAGAAGTTAAGAATCTTGAGTTAATAAGATTATTAAGGAAAGATCTTGATTATGGAGAATCTGAAGTTATTGCCCTGGCACTTGAGCTTCAAGCAGATTTAGTGATATTGGATGAAAAAGATGCGCGTGATATAGCTGAATTTTATAATTTAAAAAAGATCGGGCTGCTGGGTATCTTAATTAGAGCAAAAGAAAGGGGACTCATCTCGTTGGTCAAAGGATATATGGATAAATTGATAAACGCTGGTTTCAGGATCGATGATAGTCTGTATGAGTTAATTGCTGCCTCCCTTGAAGAGGTTTAAAAAAATTCTTTTGGTATTCTTAACGGTCACCATTTTTTCAAGAGAAGTCTCGCCATCGGGAAAGCAGCCCAGTTTCCAGACGTTGAGGAGATTGAGGAAATGCTGAGGAGAGTTGGCAGTTGGCAAGTAGGAAGAGAAAAAGAAAATTACAAATTACAAATCACAAAGGGGGTGGCACCCCCGGCCCAATAAGAATTCTAAATTCCAATGACCAAAATTCCAAACCAGGGAAAGAATGGACAAATGCAAATAAAATCTCCCGAAAGCCTTGATAATTCAACATTTATTTTTTATTTGCAGCCGCTGTTTGCAAATAAACTATCCAATTTTCCGCGCTTGTCTCCCTTTTCCGGTAGAGTATCGTTAATTCGGTTATTAATTAAGACATGGTCAGGGTGTGGTGGGCCTGCTGCAGCAGCACCTGGATGGGGACATTATAAGGACAATACCTTTCACAAAAACCGGCACAGTTTTTGCATTCATCAGCTTTTTTTCCCTTCAGTCCGGCATACTGTTCCATAGCCGCTTTCTCCCGTCCCTGACCCTTGAAATAAAAATTGAAACGCATAATGGTATTAACCGGAACTCCCTGAGGGCAATGGGATTCACATTTGCCACAGGCATGGCGGCAGTAAAACTCCCCACATTGGGTTTCATATATAGAAAGAGCTTTGCTGTCCACTGTATTAAGCCGGGTACCGGAGAGAGAGACATACGATTCCAGTTGGTCGAAGTTCTTGATGCTGAAGGTTACGGTATGAACCCCAGGATGACTCAATACAAACCTGATGGCAGCATCCCTCATTTGAGGATAACCATTCAACCCATACTTTTTATTAAAAAAGTCTGCCGATTCAACTCGTTCCTTATATAACGCCAACCTCTTGCGGAGAGAATCCGATACCGGTTCGCCCTTTTTCTCTCTTTCACTAACATATTCATCCAGCTCTATATGTTCTAAAACGGGATTGACCTTCATCAGGGTGGCACCGATATTCTTTTCTTTGAATACCTTTAAAATATTTTCACCCATGTCCCGGTTTAAAAAATTGTAAGCGAACAAAGCTGCATCGAAGCGGCCATCCCGGGCAGCAGCAGTCATTATTTTTTCCATATCCTGGTATTCTTCGCTGTATTGGCTGCCATGGTTGGAAAGTCCACAAAAGCGGACCTTTCCTTCTGCCTTGAGCTCTTTAACCGCGGCATGAAACCCCTCGGCTTTCAACGTCTCTAAATTTGGAGTGCCGTGGATCATTAAGCAATCGATGTATTCGGTCTGTAACCTTTCAAGGCATTTCAGGGTCCTGGATTTTATTTCTGATTTGGTAACGTTGGGGCGGAAAAACAGCTTGGTAGTAATAAAGATTGTTTTTCGGTCATAGTCCTGGATGGCTTTGCCAATATTCAGCTCAGATTGACCCCTCAGATAACCTTCTCCTGTATCGATGTAATTAATCCCGGCATCAAGGGCCGCCTTTACCAGAGCCGGAGTGGTCAGCTCTACACCTCCCAGGCTGATATCCGATACGTTAAACCCTGTACGCCCCAACGTGCGGTACTCCCTGATTTTTTTCCCTTCCTTTCCAGGAACCTTTCCCTGGGTTGAATGGGCTGGCTGTCCCAGGAATCCGCAGCCCAAAAGGACGGGAAAAGAACCAAGAAAACCCCGCCGGCTGATGCTGTTGTGCCGGCTGAAATTGATGTTTGTTTTTGCTTTCACTTTATACCTCCTTTAATGTTTTTACCTAAAAAAATATTTTTAAATCCATTATATCCATTGATAGGAAAATCTTTATTTTATTGTAAAGAGAATATATTAGGGGAAATACCGGAGAAAGTCAATACCTGTTATTCGCAAACTCAGAGATGTTTTTTGTTGTTATAAATCTATTTCTCCGCGATCTCTGCGATCTCTGCGGTGATAAAAAATAATCAAATCTCAACTTCGTTGGGATCGTGGGGAGATGGGACCACGTGCCATTCCTGTTCTTGGGCATCAAAATCCCCGAGTTTTGAGATGTCCATTTTTAAGTATTTACCGCGCCCTTCAACAGCAATTGTTCCGTCTTTGAGAAGGATTTCGCCGCTCCCTTCAAACATCCGGCTTGAGTCCCTGGTTATGCGGCCGATGACACGTATCTCCGCGTCAAGAGGAATAGGCTTCTTGTAACGGGAAGTGAATTCCACGGTAACTCCGAAGCACTCATGGGAATATTTAATCATGATGGCGCGAAAAATGGTCTCATCCAGGATTGACGCGGCAATGCCCCCATGAAGACGGTTGGGATAACCCTGGTGTTCTGCCCTGGGAGTAAATACGGCCATCAGTTCATCATTTTCAAGTTCATAAAAAGCCGCACGCAATCCAAACGAATTCTTTAAACCGCATACCATACACATCTTGCTGTTTGGTTGTTTTTTTTTCACAGCATATCGCATGTTAGCTCCCTTTTGTTCTTAGAGGATTATATTAGAAGAAAAATTGGAGAATGTCAAATTGAGAGGGTTNNTTAGAAGAAAAATTGGAGAATGTCAAATTGAAAGGTTACCTATTACTAAAATCTTGCCATTATCTGGCAGAATATTTTTTTACCACAGAGACACTGAGAACACTGAGAAGAAATTTTTATATAACAAACTCTGTGTCCTCTGTGCCTCTGTGGTTAAAAATAATCTTTTTGGTTCCGGCTTGNNAGAAGAAAAATTGGAGAATGTCAAATTGAGAGGGTTACCTATTGCTAAAAAAGAATGGCCACAAAGGCACAAAGACACAAAGAAAAACTTTTTATAATAAAAATCCTTGGTGTCTTCGTGTCTTAGTGGCAAATTTTCCTTTCTTGTTCCGGCTTGGCCGGGTTGTGTTCAGACCGGAAATCCTCACCGGCCTCGTTTTTTACTCCAAAAGGATTTTCTCGATAAATTTCTCCCCTTCCTTGGTGCGCATTTGACTTATCCAAAAAATAACCTTCTTCTTCAGTTTTAAATTCTTTTCCTTCCGGTATATTTTTATTAATTCCTTGACTCCATCGTCACCACCTTTCTGGGAAATGGAAAAAATGATTTTTTCCTTTAGTTTTAAATCATCTACCCCATCACCCAGGGCGTTATAAATTCCCACCAGTTCCTTCACGGGGTCTCTCCCTTTAGGGCCTCGCACCTGACCCAGCCAAAAAATCGCCTTCTCCCTGGTTTTTCTATTAGTATCCGTCTTTGCCACCTCCACCAGCAGCGGTATGACCCTGGGGTCCTGTATCTGGCTGATCACAAAAATGGCTCTTTCCCTCAGCCTGGGATTTTTATTCTTTCGTATAATCTTTTCCAATATCGGGAACGCTTTTTCCTTATCCACATGCAGCAGCGCGTCCAATGCCAGCAGCTTTATTTCCATATCCGCCTCTTCAGCGGCACCGTTGACAATATATTTTTTATACTCCTTGAATCCCTTTTTGACCAGGTCTTCGGCAATCCCCACCCGCAGCCATTTGGCGTCATCTACCCATTCGCTGCCAGGAAATTTTTTTATTATGGTTTCCAAATGAGAGAGTGCCTGCTTCTGGATCGATAAAATTTCATCAAGATTCTCAAGAACCTCACTCCTCTTTTTCATGCTGTAACTCAACCAGTAGAGTGACTCATCAACATATTTGCTTTTTGAATAGGTGTCTATAATATAGCGAAATTGATCCATGGCCTTTAACCACTCTTTGCCATAAATCGACTGCTTCGCTTTTTTGTATAGGCTTTCTAACTCTTTCTCCTCTTTACTGGCGGGGCCCTTGTCCTGCGCCGCTCCAACCAGAGACGCCCCCAGTAACAAAAAAGCCGACAAAACAATAATGATTGCTTTTATAGATTTCATTTTCATCGCAGCCTCCTGTAACTTATAATGCAATCTTTTTTCGTTTATCTTTATTGGTATCATAGACTTTCATTTTAAATAAAATATCATTCTTATTTAAAATAGTCTGAACAGAGCGGATGGTTTGCAGGCGGTCGGTTTTTTTACCATCGGGTTCTGCATTGGAAAGTTCCAGTAAAACCAGCTCCAATTCTTCCAGCAGTTGTTTGAGAGCAGCATCGTTACTCCTGGTTACCATTTGTTTCAGCAGGTAGTTTTGCATCACCAGTTTTTTTAATGTTGTTTTATCCACCTGGACCATTTCCCCGGTGCCGCCGCCGTTTTCTTTATGGGTGTAATTGGCATAATCTATAAGTATGGGGCGAAGGTTTTCAAAATGCTCGGATACGATGGGGCTAACTTTTGCCACTGAGGTGACCTCTTCAATCCGCTCCATCAACGACTTGCCGGAAGGGAGATAGAGATATCTGCCGATGCCGATCCCCAACGCCACCAACAACATGGCAGCCGCCGGGTATAATATCCAGCGAAGATCAAAATGAAACCGCTCCCGCCACCGTTTCAGCCATTCACCGGCCAGCAGGCGCTGCCCGGGAGTTTTAACCTCAGCAGCCATTCTCTCCCGGAGCCGCGGCAGATAAGTGTCCCAATAACTCTCACTCATCTCCGGCTGCTGCCGTTGATCCATCACATTCAGCACCGCAGCCATTTCCTCATACTCCACGGCGCAGGAAGAACACGCTTTTAAATGAGCCTGAAAGGATTTCTTATCGCTTTGAGATAACTCATGGTAAAGCGCGTCTACCATCAGTTCCTTAAAATACGTGCAATTGCTTGTTTTTTTCATTTTCATTGATAAACCTCCTTACCCCGGGAACCGTGAGCCTCATTGTAATCCTTTAATAGAGGCTGTAACTTCTTTACAGCCCGAAAGAGCAAACTCTTGACCGTTCCCTCGGAGATGTTTAACAGTTGCCCTACTTTTTTCCCGGGCATTTCCCGGTAGTGTCTCATCACAAAAACCGCCCGCTCCCTGGGAGTTAAATACGCCAATGCTGCTTCGATATGCATCTGTATTTGCCGGGACTCGGCGTAATTCTCAGGGCCGGCGGCGGTGCTGCGGTCCGGGACGGTCTCGTCTTCTTCAAAGGGAGAACCGGCCGTTATCTCTTTTACCTCTTCCAGCGGCTGGTATTCCCTTTCCTTTCGGAAAGATAATTTCCGTTTTCGATCCAGGAACGCATTCAGGGTAATCCGGTAAAGCCATGAGCTCAGCGATGCGTCACCTTTGAATTTCTTCAATGAGCGAAATGCTTTGAGAAACACCTCCTGGGAGAGGTCTTCGGCATCTTCCCGGGAGCCTGTCAAATCAAAGGCCAGGTAAAAAACCTTTTTCTTATTCAGTTCGACGATTTGCTCGAAGGCCCCGGATTCACCGCCGCATGCTCGCTTAACCAGGTATGTGTCGCTGTTCATTACCAATTCCATACACCTTTAGACGTGAGACACTTCTATATAGTTTACAAAAAAAATGAGTAAATAACCAGCCATAAAAAAATCCGAATATCGAAATCCGAAATTCGAAACAAATTCAAATGACCAAAATTCAAAATTCAAAACAAGAGCTTAAGGAGCATCAGCTCTTTTATTAGAGGTCTTTAAAGATGTTTTGGACATTTGAACATTTGAATTTCGGATTTGTTTCGAATTTCGATATTCGAGTTTCGAATTTATTATTCTTATCCGTCATTTCAGCGTTGATATGACACTATTAGGACATCGTGTCTGTAAAGTGTACCAAAAACAGGACGATTATTCTTTATAAACATGGCATGCGAATTGCTTCTCTACTAAATAGGAGGTCAAAAATGAAAAGACTAATGATTGTAATGTTATGTGTGGTTTTGTTTACGCCCCTTGCTTTCTCTTATGATGATGACTCCGACCCCGAAGAGTTCAAACCTAAATCCTATGATGATGCGAAAGTCCTGCGAGTGAAATATACACAGGGAGAAGCGTATGTCAGGCGCAGCTATGACGATGGATTCGAAGAAGCAACCATCAACCTCCCGATCTTTGAAAAAGATAAAGCCGGAACCACTGACGGCAGATTGGAAATCTACCTGGGACGATTAAATTACCTGAGACTGGATCAGGATACGGAAGTGGTGTTTGACAAGGTCCCGGAGATGCGAAAAACAGATTTGACTCTCAGAGTTATCAAAGGTGGAATATATCTTGATATCGAAAACATCGATTTTGAGCGGGATATTGAGATTCAAACGCCGGACTGCGGCATTTTCGTGTTGGATAAAGGGATGTACCGCATCAATGTCAGTGAAGGCGGACGCACGGAATTTTACGTTTTTGATGGAATCGCAGAAGTGGCTGGCGACAATTACAACCGTAATGTCAGGGAAAACCAGAAGATCGTCATGTTTGACGGTCGGGTCAAAGAGCGGCCCTTCTATTTCTATTCATCCGATACCGATGATTTCGATCAATGGAACCGCGAACGAACCAATGTCATAGGTTACGCCCGGTACAGTTCCTCCCGCTACCTGGACAGCGGATACGAAGAGTATGAATATGAACTGTCCCGAAACGGCAGGTGGGAATACAACCCCACTTACAGTACCTATATCTGGATACCCTACCATGTCGGTGTTGACTGGAGACCCTATTACCACGGCCGCTGGGTATATAATCCCTATTATGGGTATGTATGGTCGTCGTTTGATACCTGGGGATTCTTTACTCACCACTACGGCAGATGGCATTGGGACCCATATTATCGCTGGTATTGGATTCCCGGTTATCACTGGTCTCCGGCATGGGTGTCCTGGTTCTGGAATGATTATTACTATGGTTGGTGCCCTCTTAGCTGGTGGAACAGGCCAATAATTATTTATGATGGTACATGGTGGAGACACTATCGCTACCGGCGAGGAATTCCCTTCCACTCCCGCTCCACTACTATCATCAAAAAGAGCCACCTGGCCGTATCAGGGGTCCACAAAGCTGCACTGAAGGGCAGCAGCCTTGCCAAGCTTTCCAAAGACAGACTTCAATTCAAAGGACATTCACCTAACCTCAAACCCCATATATCAAAGGTAAATGTGATTAACGCCAGGGGTAAAACCGTTGTATACAAGAAAAATGGTCTTGTCACCGCTTCTAAGTATAAAGTAGTCAAATCCGGGATCCCCGGTAGTTCCAGGGTAATCGGTAAAAAGGATATTGTGTACAAGTACTCAGGCAAAAAGGTCTCAAAAAACAAAGTCTCCAGGTACTCCAAATCCACCTACAAAAAGTCAAAAGATTCCAGCGACAGCCGCGGCACCGGCACCCCTTATTATAAATCAACCAAATCCTATAAATACAAATCCTACAAAACTCCGGGAACCTATAAAAAATACTCCAGCTCCTCAAAAAGGAAATCTTCCACCTACACGTACAAAAGCTCCAAACCTTACTCGAAATCCTATAAATCATCAAAATCAAAATCATACCGTTCCAAATCACCTAAATCACGTTCCTCTTCCAAATCAAAAACAAAATCCAGTAGTTCCAGCACATACAAAAGCAAAAAGAAAAAAGAAAGCCCCTCCTATTCCTATTCTCCTTCTTATCGTTCCTCCAACAGTAATTCCTCCGGTTCTTATTCCTCATCCTATTCTTCCCGGGCCCGAAAGCAGGGTTCATACAAACCCTCTTCTTATACAAAAAAGAGAACCGCTTCCTCTTCTTATAGAAGTTCTTACTCCAGTTCCAGGTCTTATCGCTCCGGCAGCTACTCTTCTTATAAATCCCCGGCAAGATCATCTTACAAATCATCGTCATCGTACAAATACAGACCCAGTAAATCCTATTCCAGGCCGTCATACAGATCATCTTCATCTTATAAATCATCTTCAAAATCCTACAGCAGGTCATCCTCGAAATCTTCTTACAGATCCAGCAGCAGATCAACCAGGAGTTCCTCGAGTCGTTCATCTTCTTCCCGGAGCTCCTCGTCCCGCAGTTCCGCAAAGAGAAAGTAATAATAAACAAAAAATAGAAAAAAGTGAACAGTATTAATGTAGAATAAACTAAAAACCTTTGGAAGACGTTAACGGCTGTAAAAGGGAGTCAGCAGTTAAAGCTGCTGGCTTCCTTTTTTTATATTACTCACAAATAGCCCGGGCGCACTGACGGGCGCTTTGAATGTCATTACTCATGTATGAATAATTCCAGGAACCATACCGGCCAATAGAATAAATATTATATTTCTTAAGCTCTTCCAGGAGGGGAGGTACCGTTTTTTCCCAGTTCCTGTCAAAAAGAACATAAGAAACAGGAATGCGCCGCACATCCAGGTAAACAATTTCATCCTTGCTCTTAATAACCTGTAACTCTTTGAGAGTAAAAGCCACTTCAGGGATTAATCTTTCTTTATTCATCTCAACAGGGGAACCGGGAGTCACGTTCCGCTCCAGGTAGCAGGCAGGATAGGGATGAACCGCGTAAAACCCCATCCGGTAAAAGGGAAATTTCTCCTCCGCCAGGTAGACCCAGTGAAACAGTTTCCATCTCCTCTTTAAAATCACATTCGTCAAAATAGTAGATACGTATTGTAATTGCTGGTGAGAAGGAAAACGATCCGACGGTTTAATGATTTTCAAGAGTTGGTTCAGGGGCATGGAGGTGACCAGGGTGTCATAATAATAAGTACCGTTAAACGTTCTCACCATCTGTTGATTGGCGTCGATTTCAATGACTTCCTCATTATAGCGGATACGATCGTGGACAGGTGCTGCATATTTTTTTATAAAATCCCGCAGCGAGACCTCCGGGTAGTAAATGACCGGGTTGTAACCGGATTCAAAAGAAGTTCTACCCTTAAATCCTGCAAACACCTGGTTTTTATCCGGGACCGGTATACTTCCCTTATCCATATTAGCAGCAAGGCGTTTCAGTTCCGTGTTATAGTACTTGGTCAAAAACGGTTGGAAAAACAATTGGAAAAGAGTCGTACCAAAATGGGCCTCCAAAAAATCATGCAGGTTCTCTAGAGGAAGATGTGAGGATTTATGTTTATCGCTGCTGGAAAGAATCTCATCGAGTATGTTGTTCTTCAGCGGCGCCGGCAAATACGAGAGATGGAATTGAACAGGAAACGGGATATACCGGCCCAACAAAAAGGTTTTACTCTTCCGGTTAAATTCTTTAAATCGACAAAAATCTTCAAGGTAAGATTTTATTCCAGGTTTATCCTGGAAATGAAAATAGTGGCCGCCAAAATCAAACCAATAGCCATTGGCAGAGTACTGGGTAGAGAGCCCGCCGATGAAGTTCTCTTTTTCCAGGATGATGAAATCATTGACAGGAGGCAGGTTGTTAGCCACCGTTAAACCGGAAATCCCCGCACCGATGATTAAGATCATTTTTTTGCCTCCGGCCAGGGGCTCTTTTTGAAAAAACCGCCCCTGGACCCCGCAAAAACTTTTCATACATGGTCAGCCTGTGTTACGTGGCTTCTAAAATCGTGCCCCATTCAGCCTAAGAAATCCCCTCTTGAGAGGGGTGGCCGCGAAGTGGTCGGGGTGTGTCATCTTCGCTACTTCTCTTCTTCTTTGCCAACTGACTTCGTGCCCCATTGGAATCAATTCCTCACTCCATTTTCNNTTGTACCACGCTTCTCAACATATTACCCCATTGGGATTATCTGTACTCCGTTTCCAAAGAAAGGTTTGTAATTTGGAATTTGGAATTTGGAATTTTCATCTCTTCTTCTCTTCTCACCGTCTGACCTTCTTTCCATTTATACTTCATCATTCATAATTCATGGCTATTCCATCTTGACATTTGTCAGTATTAGCCCAAATATCGAAAAGAAAAGTACAATCGCTGTGGTGGATACGATGGTAACCAGTGGGAACGTATAAAAATTTAAAAAAACAACGCCAGATAAAAATATTTGAATCCAAAGAATAATGGTTACGGTTTGGGCAGCAGAGAGGTTGTACTTTTTTTTCAACCGCAAGGAAAAATGATCAGGACTTCCGAAAAAAGGGTTCTTTCCTTTTATTAAACGCAAGATAATTACATAGACCATATCAAAAAGAGGAATGGAGAGGATCAGGATACCGGAGATAAAAGCAAGGTCATTGTAATTGGTGTATTCGCCCATGATGGCTAACGCTCCGATTACCAACCCGATAAACGTACTGCCAGCATCCCCCAGGTATATTTTGGCCGGTTCCCAGTTGAATCTTAAAAATCCCAGCAGCGCCGCAGCCAGACTCAACGAAAGAATAGAGATCAGGAAGTTATTGTTGTAAAGAGAAACCAGGAATATGGTTAAAGAAGCCAAAACCCCCACAGAAGCAGCCAGTCCATCCATGATATCGATGATATTAAAGGCATTGATAACAGTTAATATCCAGAAAAACGAAAGAAGAGAGTTTAACCAGGGGGGAAGGATAACCAAATTTATATAAATACCGCTTTTTATAAGGATATAAGTCGCTACCACCTGGAACAGGAATTTGATCCCGGGTTTGATGGCCTTAAGGTCATCAAATAATCCCACCACCAATAATATCGACGCGGCAAACAGGATACCCAATAATTCTTTGTTAAATTGAAACAACAGACCCACTGGTGAAATAAAAGCAAAATAGATGATTACCCCTCCCATATAAGGCACAGGTTCTTTTTGTTTTTTTAACTTGCCGTTCGGGTAATCCAGCAGTTGATACCTGTGAGCCACTTTTTGGATTACCGGCGTACCATAAATGGTTAGCAAAAACGACAGTACAAAAGATAACCCCAGTATTAATTCGTTCATTTGACTGGTTAGATTGGCTGTTGGCAATCGGTTTTAGTGGCAATCGCTCTTAAACGTATTCGTTCACATATTTGCTTTCGCTTTCTTATGGCACGTTTTATGTATTTTTTTGACTTCATCAGGGGTATTATAATTTTTGGGGAACTGATTGTCAACAGTGTAACCCATATAATATCTTTTAAAAAAATAAAGGGGATGGACCAATAGTTTTTTTTAAAGCGAAAATTTTTGATTAAAGTTAAATATCGATTTTTGATTAGATGATATTTAATAAAGGATGGGCGTGCCAGGGCCAAAGAGAATCGCGAAAAAAAATTTTTCTTTAAGGTGCCGCTTCGGTAGTGGTACACCACAGCTTCAGGATAAAATAGGATTTTCAAACCCAGGAGATTGGCCCGCCAGCCAATATCAAAATCCTCCCAGAACATAAAAAAATCTTCATCGTAGTATTCACAATCTATTTTTAGCTGCTCCAGCGCGCGTTGATTGAATACCGTGGCTGCCCCACACACGGAAAACACACGTTTTTCTTTGATATCAACAGCATCCACCGGCTGATTGAACCCGGTTTCCGACGGGTGAAGCGTAATGGAGCATGCCTGACCGGCAGAATCAACGGTTTTCTCATCGAAACGAAGAATCAGCGGAGAAAGCATCGCAATATCAGTGTCTTCCCGGAATTTTTGTTTCACCCTGGCATTAAAGTTCTCATCCAGGATGATATCGGAATTGGCCACCAGCAGGAGATGTGACCTGGAACCAGGATGGGAATAGACGTGTTTGATTCCGATATTTGCCGCCCCGGCATACCCACAATTGTGAGACAGCGGGATGATGTGGATATTGTCCTTTTCCTCCCGGAATGATTGGATAATCCTTAAAGAATCATCCGACGAATGATTGTCCACAACAACGATCCGGTTGAATTGGACAGTCTGGTGGACCAGGGAACGTAAATTTTTTTCTAGGAATTTTTCGGAATTATAACTAACAATAACAACAGATATATTCAATGATAGATCGTTACTTGTCAAATAATCCCCAGGGCTTTTCCGCCTTTTTTGAATCCTTCCAGGATAAATTCCAGTTGTTCATCGGTGTGTGTAGCTGTAAAGGAGGTGCGGATCAGAGCATCTTCCGGTGGTACGGCAGGAACAACCACAGGATTGGTAAATATTCCGTAATCCCTTAAAAAAAGCCAGAGTTTAAACGTTTGTTTTTCATTCCTGATAAAAACCGGGATAATAGGGGTTTTGGTATTACCGGTGTGATAGCCCATATCGTTCAATTCTTTATTCACGATGCGAGTAATTTCCCACAGTCGTTCTCTTCGTTCGGGTTCGTTTTGAATTATCTCCAGGGCTTTATTCACTGCGCCCAGGGCTGCAGGGGTAATTGAGGCGGAAAAAATCAGCGACCTGGCCATATGCTTGATGTACTGGATAATTGTACTGTTCCCAACTACAAAACCACCCAATGAGGCGAAAGATTTGGAAAAGGTAGTCATAATTAAATCCACCTCATCAAGTTTGTCGTAGTGCTCGCAGGTACCTCTGCCATTTTTACCCAGCACACCTACACCGTGGGCATCGTCTACCATCACGCGGGCGTTGTATTTTTTGGCGATTTTTACTACTTCGGGAACATTAGACATATCGCCTTCCATGCTAAACACGCCGTCCACAACGATTAATTTCCCTTTGTCATCCGGCACCCGTTGGATTTTTGCTTCCAGTTCCTCCATGTCGTTATGCTTGAATTTGACTACATCGGCGTAGGATAAGCGGACCGCATCCATAATAGATGCATGGACCATGCGATCGATAAGAATGACATCGTTTCTTCCGGCCACCGCCGATATAGCTCCCAGGTTGGTTTGAAATCCTGTGGAAAAGGTGAGGGCTTCTTCTTTACCCATAAATTCGGCCAATTTTTCTTCAGTCTCTACGTGAAGGGAATACGTACCGTTCAAAAACCTGGAACCACAAGTGGAGGATCCGTATTTTCTCACCGCGTCCATGGCAGCTTCCTTTATTCTCCCATCGTCAAACAGTCCCAAATAATTGTTGGACCCCACCATCAGGATCTTTCTGCCATTTACCCATACATAATTCCCTTCAACCTGCTCAATTTCGGTGAAATAGGGATAAAGTCCCATTTTTTTTGCATTTTCCACTCTTGTGTACTTGTAGCACTTTTCAAATAAGTCCATACTTCACTCCTAACTCCCAATTGATTTTTTTGCAATGGTAATCACTGTTGCTTTTTTACCTATAGCGCTTGTATTTGCTCTTCATTACTCGTTTACGGGTTAAAATAACCCACTGCACTACGACCACAGCCATCATTGGTCAAACACCGCTCCGCATCAAAAAGAAACCACAAGACACGATTATCTCTTTTTATTTTTTAATTTGTAGTTTCTCTTTGATTTAAAGTTGGCCGTGAATTTTTGATAGGTCTTCAGACACCAATTGTCTTTCTTAAAGACAGCAGTAAATACGATTTCTCCACTGATTTTATGTTGCCCCAGCAGCGAATCTTCATTGACCTTAAAGGGAACACTTACTTCTTTATCCAGATCAAGAAAAACAGCTTCGTTTTCCTGCCTGGTAGGGAGATCAAGCTCAGAAGCTGTAAAAAACAGTTTTGGGAAGGAAATGTTGTTGTTTTTATCCAGCTTGATCATGAATTCAGGGTGGGAAGATATTTTTAACGCGTTACTTGGGGTGATTTTAATTTTTAGCGTACCTTCCTCTCCCTGTTTGATACTGCGGGGCTCCACATTGGCGCTTATCCTTAAATATTCCTCCTGGGAGGGAGCGTTAACCAATATGACGGTAAATAATAGTATCAGGCCAAAATAAATCTTTTTTTGCATGAAGGAGTTATATACTACATTTTAAAATTTTTGTCAATATTTGCCAGCGTTTCCGAATTCTTCATATATGAAAGCAAAAACTTGTTGAAAGGTTCAAGCTGCAGGTTTTCAAGTTGAAAGCCGATGATGAAAAAGTGCATTTTTTTAAAATTTTTTTTCTGACCTTTAAGCTGCAAGCCCCAACTTCAAGCCCCAGCAAAAGCTTTAAACGGCAGCGAATCTTCGCTTAATGTACAGTTTATAGTTTTCATCTTTCTGTTTGTGGCTTGCGGCTTGTGGCTGGAGCTTAAATGTTACGGCAACACATTCTACTGACAATTTTTAAACAGGTTTTGTCTTGAAAAATAGTCAGAGTTCTTATAAGATAATGTAATGAAAAACAAAAAAATATTTATGAATGCAATCACGGCAAAGGAGTTGGAGGAAAACCCTTCGGAGACAGGAGGATAGGAATGCGGTTAATTGGAGAAATTGATGACAAACGCCTGGCGCAAACGTTCAGCGATTACCTAACCCAGCTGGGAATTGAAAATGAGATCCAGGAGAACCGGGACTCCCTATATGATAAATATGAGATATGGGTGCATCTGGAAGATGAGGTAGAACAGGCAGAAGCGTTACTTGAGAAATTCCTGAAATACCCGGATGACCCGGAGTTTCAAGGGGCTTCCTGGAAAGCGAGAAAAATAAAGAGGCAGGCCAAAAGGGAAGAGAAAGAGGGCGCTCAATATATGGATGCGCGCACCACTGTTTTTTATAAAGGGGCGCCGCCCCGGGGAGCGCTGACGCTTTTGTTGATCGTGGTTTGTGTGACAATCTCAGTGCTTTCCAAATTGGATGAAGCCACCGATTCCTTGCGGATGTTCTTTATTACCGATTTTATAAGAGAAGGCCCTGTTATTAGATGGCTGCCGGGACTCCCGGAAATCCGCAGCGGGGAAATCTGGCGGCTGTTTACACCGATGTTTATCCACTTTGGCATCCTTCACCTGGTATTTAATATGCTGTGGCTTTATGACCTGGGCAGCATGGTGGAAGACCGGAAAAGCACGTTATTTTTAGCGATATTTATTTTCATTGTTTCCGGTCTTAGTAACCTGGCTCAATACATATTTACAGGACCGAGATTCGGAGGAATGTCCGGGGTGGTGTATGGACTGCTGGGCTATATCTGGATGAAAGGAAAATATGACCCGAGTTCCCGGCTTTACCTTCATAAGACTACGGTCACCTTTATGATCGTCTGGTTTTTTTTGTGTTTCACCGGGCTGTTTGGCCCCATTGCCAATGCTGCGCATACCGCAGGCCTGGTAATCGGCGTTGCCTGGGGATTTCTCTCCTCCCCGAAATTCCGCCAGGTTATCAAGCAGTTGAGAAAGTAAGAACTCAGATGGTCAGAGGGCAGACAGTCAGTGCGTCAGTAGGGCCTTCTTAGGGTGGGGACGCCGTCCCCTTAATAAAAGCAGCGGAAAAATAAGGCATCCTTTAATGTGATCTCTTCATCAGGAGGTTCTTTTGGTATCATAACATCTTCTGCCACCTGCAGCCACGGTACAGGTTTTTCCGCTTCTTCATCCGGTAGGAGAGCAATGCCAAAAGATTCGAGAATTGAAATGATTTGGGTACGCAGTTGGCTTAAGGCTTGAACCGCTTCTTCTCCCATCATCTCACGAAAATGTTCCGTCATGTCAATGGGTTTGAAGTCGAGATCGAAAATACAGGGATCAATATCGGGATATATTGTTTGGCCCTGTTCATAGGTTTCCATACTACCGGGCATGATGACGGCAAAAGGCGCAAAAAGTGAAATACCTACGGCACATCCAATGGTCCCGGTTCCTTCAACCTTTTTTCTAACATCATCCTCCTCAAGGATTTCATTTTCACTTTCATAGCGGAACTGCTCTCCTTTAAGTCCCAAAAAGAACAGATGATAAGAGTAACATAGGTCTTCTAACGGATCTTCCGGTACCGGTTCGTCTTCGTCTAAGTCACCTTCCTCAAAGCGAAAGGGTAATATCCCCTGCATGTCGTCAAACCTGGGCTCAACGCCTTGCCAATCACGTTCATAATCAAGGTTTGCTGTTTCGAGTTGGGACAAGTTTGCCCGGAGTTCTTCACATACTTCGTCCAGGTAGCTCTCTTCAGAGGAGTACCAAAATTCAATCGTATCGTGTGGAAAGGCATTGTCCAGTGCTTCAAGGAGGTCTTCCCTGATCGTTGAGTTTATTCGCTTCTTGTCTTTTTCCATTCTTTAACCTTCCATAATATCTAAATTTTATAATAAAACCAAACTGTCAGGCAACTCTTTAATAGCCATATCCTAATTTTACAGGAATCATTATAATTTTTCAACAACAATGAACTGATATTTGCAACTATTTCTCACTATTTTTATCTTTTGTGTTCATGAGAGATTCCACTAACGGCTGAAAAACAACACCCGTGGAGACCGCATTAGCCTGGAAACGCGGCGGAGTAATAACAACATAATAATATCCCTCTTCTAAATCCGAAAACCAGGCCAATTCCACTAATGCCCTCCTTTCATTGTCCATCCCCTCATGCCCTGTCAAAGGAAGTCCGAAAAATTGATGATAATGTCAAGGATGCAGCCACAGAAAACACAAGAAAATATTAAACCACAGAGCCACAGAGGACACAGAGCCAGTTGGCAGTAGGCAGTTGGCAAGTAGGAAAAGAAGAAAGAG
>JABAOH010002910.1_pt2 | contig 17803 bp, 16 predicted proteins | sample 7062181 | NCBI WGS metagenome assembly JABAOH01 (sample SAMN14538630, study PRJNA623070) | marine sediment metagenome | biome: marine biome [ENVO:00000428]; feature: marine pelagic biome [ENVO:01000023]; material: deep marine sediment [ENVO:00002113]; isolation source: pool of 5 deep marine... | reverse complement strand
GCAGGCGCTGGCCCAAGGGAAGACGAGGTTGACCTATGATGATGTCTCTTGGCTTGCCTATCGAGACCGCAAAGACGTGATTTTCAGCGTTCTAAAACTAGTACTGTACGGAAAGACATGTGCCACTGCTAAGCAAGCTATCGATATGGCTGACGTTGACTTGGACATGCTTTTTGAATGGATATACGAAAATGCTCCTCACCACTTCAATATACCCTCCGAGCTGGCAGAGGCCATGGAAGCGTTGGCACTAGCTGATCTGTACAAAGGGCGGATTAGACGTACACGGAATTGGAAATTAATGCGGTACATGATTGACTTCATGACGGCAGGCGTAGCCATGGCAAGGAACAAGTCGAAGCCTTCCGGGTGGATACCGTTTAGGTTTCCACAGAGAATAAGAACACTGTCAACGAGCCGCAGTGAAAGAGCAAAGAAAAGGGGAATAGGGAAGAAGATAAAACGGCGAATGCACATATCAGTGGCTGTAGCACAGAGAGACGTTTTGCCATATTTGAAGACAATCTTTGAAAGCAACACGCATATGGCAGCTGGCTTGGCTGACTGGTTCAACTTTGAAGAAGATGAAGTCAGCTACATTGCTGGAGGCAAAAGACAAGCGAAAGCGATATTAAAAGCCAAACAGCCAAATGCTTCTTAGTATCGCAAAAGAAAGCGTTGACGAGCCTCAGCTTTTGCCAACTGCATAAAAAAGGAGGTTATGGGGGGGAGCTAGGTCTTTTAGACGCCCATACAACTGCAGCAATGCCGAACACGATGAATCCGATTCCGAACACAATCCATGCGTAGGCTTGGGTCATGGCTGCCTGAGCTATTGCGAGCTGCGCATCAGCCTTTATCATCTCTGCTTCTGCTGTCTTCATAGAAGCGTTTGCCTCTATCAAACGCGCCTCTGCGTCAGCTTCGTAACCTGCAATCATAGCTTCTGACATCGCTATGTTTAGATCATCCATTTGTTGGCTGTGATTATCCTGATGATCTTGCCAGTCTAAGTCGTATGCCTGTTCAGTTGAAAGCGCTTGATCGAGCATACTCAGAATAGTCGTATAAGAAGTCAAAGCATCGTCAAAAAGGCCTGATCTATGACGGGTTATTGCTAACTGCCACTCCGCGTACGCTTCATAATACAAGTTTCTAGCTTCCACGGAGTCCCAAGACCAAGACATCATATTGAACCAAGTGTATATTTCGTCATACAGCATCATTGCCTGTTTTTGAGTCGATGAGTAAACAATGAGATTACTGCCCGACATTGAGTACCAGAGGCCAAGCTTATCCCCTGTGGCGTTCACATGCTCGACGTAAATGGTCCATCCATGCAAATATAGATTCGATGCAACAGAAACAGGAGGCATGGTAAAGGTTATAGAAAATGTGCGAAATTCGTACATGCCTAGTGAAAATGGGTTAGTCTCACTTACCTGAGTAGAGGAATAATTCACACCCCAGTCCATATATACCTTGACAGCCGAAATGTTATGCGGGCCATTGTAGTAATCATCATAATTATCGTACCATCCATCGTTATACAATTGGATTACAAGTGTAGCATTTGTTCCTTCCTCAAATACTTCAACGCCTGACCAACTCCAATAGGGGTCGTAGATGTGGTATTGCCCCTTCCAGTCATAAGTGGATATGTAAGCTTTCGCAGGGTGTATCGCTGTTGTGCCCAATGTTATCATAAGCGCAAATGCAAGAACCGCTGATAGAATTGCTCTCCTCATTTTTTTAAACCTCCTTCGCTATGTCTTAGCATGTTATATAAAAGCTTTAACGTATTGAAACAAGCGTATTGAACAATAGTTATTGTAAAAATCGTAACAAAGAGCAAAAACCTTCATGAAAGTCGAATGTACTAATGCATTGTTTGATAGGCCGGAGCCTTGTAGTAGGGCTCTCTGCCTTGACAAGTCGCTTCAAAAAGCTCTGCCAATTCTCTGTCGGTAGCTCCGCTCCTTAAAGGAGTTAGAACGTCAACCAAGTTCGTGTTCACCATCAAGCAGGGCTTAAGCTTGCCATCACTAGTTATCCGCAGCCTGGTGCAGTGAGCGCAGAATTCAGTGTTCTCTATGGGGCGTATTACCTCAACTCTTCCATCGGGCAGGTGGTATATGCGTCTATTCTGCATGTACGGTCTCACTTCTACATGTATAGCATGTTTCTTCAAGTCAGCTTCCACAGGATCCAACGTGAAATGGTAGCGCTCATAGTAAGTCTCGGTGAGGTTTACGGGTTCCAGTTCTATTAGCTGCAGCAGAGTACCGCTCCTCCTGGCAAACTGAATCATTGTCGGAATTTCCTTTTCATTCACACCTGCTAGAACCAGCATGTTCACTTTTACTGGATACAGATCTACGTCAACTGCGGCACTGATGCCCTTCAACACATTTCTCAGGTTGCCACCCATCAATTTGCGATAAACATCCTCGTTCAGAGAGGGCAGACTCACGTTGATTCTCATTAAGCCCCGGGCCTTCAAGTCCTTCGCCAGAGATGCGAGGAGAGTTCCATTTGTGGTCATTGACAGATCCTGCAAGCCGTCTAATCCTGCTATGCCTTCAACAATTTCTAAGATGTCTCTTCGTAGCAGTGGTTCACCGCCTGTCAACTTAATCCTTTGCATCCCCAAACGAATAGCTATCTTCACCACACGGACAATTTCTGCGGCAGTCATTTCTACAACATTGGCGTCAGGCCTCTTCTCTTGGCCTTCGCGGTGACAGTAAGGACAGTGCAAGTTGCAACGCTGTGTAAGCGAAATTCGCAAGTTCAGAACTGGGCGGCCGAAGTTGTCTTCAATCATGATTTTTCCCGAGCGTGCTTCACGATGTGAGCCGTTTCGGGCAATATAAGCTTGTCGAGGCAGAGCCTTACAGCATCTATACTTCCAGGAATGCAGAAAACAACCTTCCCATCCACAGTTCCAGCGATAGCACGGCTCATAATAGCCGCGGAACCCATAAGGTCATAGCTAAGTTTGCGAAAGAGTTCACCGAAACCAGGTAAAATCTTCCTAAACATAGGGATAAGGGTCTCAATTGTCATGTCCTGTGGTGCGATACCTGTACCGCCACAGACGATAACGGCTGCTACATTATCGTTTCGCAAAGCCTTCTTCACAGCTTCTCTAATCATTTGTTTGTCATCTGGCACTAACGTGCGAGAAACAAGCGTGTGACCAGCCTCTCTGAGCTTCTCCGCAATCAGGTCCCCTGAAGCGTCATCCACGTGGTTACCTAGCTTCAACCGAGCAAAGCGAGATGTGCTGCAGATAACGAGCGAGAAATCAAGCTTCTTCAAAGCTTCAGCCTTATGCTTGCGTGAAGATTCGCTCACTGCCTTTCACCTTCCGCAGAACTTTAATGTCCTTAATGATCGTGGTGGGATATTGGCCCTTCCTGTCTTTTTCATACTGCTTAGTCATGTCCCAGACTGTTAGAAGCGCAGCAGAAACAGCCGTCAATGCTTCCATCTCCACGCCGGTCTTTGCGAAAGCTCTAACTGTCGCTTCAGCAGCAACCCGCGACTCGTCAACGACTTCAACCTTTACGTCCACGTTTGACAATGCCAAAGGATGGCACAGCGGGATCAACTCGCTGGTTCTCTTAGCTGCCAGAACACCTGCAACCTTTGCCAAGGCAAAAACATCACCTTTCTCGACTTTTCCTCTTCTGACTAGTCGCACAGTTTTGTCCTTCAGCTTTATTGTGCCTCTTGCAACAGCCTCACGAAAAACGTCTGGCTTTTCGCTTACGTCAACCATGCTCATATTTCTACTATCCTTTTCAAGAATTGCACTTTGCAGTATCGCGGTTATGAACTACCGCAGCAGAGACTAATAAACACGAGTAGAAGGAGCAGCCATGGCTAGGTCTGCGGCACATGGTGCCATGCTCCGAAACTTCAAGCATCCTAGCCTAAGCGGAGTATGGAAACAGCTAGACGCCTCCTCTCTTTTTGTCCTGAAGACGCTGGTTTTCTTCTTGCCACAGTTCCATCAAGTCTTTTATCGCTCTTGCCTTAGGATCCTCCTCGTTGTAGCGGAAAATGCGAATCCTGCCAAAGGATTTATGCTTTATCAAACCCGCCTCTTCCAGAAGCTGAAGGTGTTGATTGGTTGTAGTGTAGTTTAGTCCAGCCCTTCTTGCAATGTCAGAAATGTTCAGCTCTCCTATTTCGGAGAGGATGCGTAAAATCCTGACTCTTCCTCGGGAAGAGAACACCTCTTCAACCATCATGATGCATACCTTCGCTTGCTAGCCTGCAAAGCTCTGTTCAACTCCTTTTCCAAGTCTACTGCTGCTATGCGGGGCAAGCCAATCAAAGTGGTTTTTCCCCGTTGACCACTGGTGGAAAGCTCTGTTCTAATGATGCCGAAGCTTGCAAGCTCCTGTACATACTTCCAGAGCTGAGTATGCCCACGCGGCTTCTTGCTGAACTCTTCGCACGCAATGGTGTAAGCCTCTTTTGCTTCGCCCATTGAAAGATGAACTCCCCCAGTTTGCTGAAAACGCCGTGCAAGACCAAGCAGAAACAGTTTCTTATGAAGATCCAAGGCTGCAATTTCGCCTCGCCTCACCCCTGCGTAAACATTTCCCACAGCCTTTCTAACATATTCCGGTACGACTTCCTTTGCTTCTTCTGTATCTGCATATTTCCCGGCTCTCCAAAGAAGCTCGATGGCGTAACGTGCATTTCCCCCTTCATCTTCACCTAGCTCTGCAGCAAGGATTACAGTTTCCATGGGAACGGTTCCCTGCTTGAAAGCCAAAACCACACGGTCGTTTAGAATGTCTATAAGCTGCCCTTTTTTGTAGGCGTCCAGTTGGATTATATTGCTTTGAAGCGTACTTCTCGTGCTCGCGTCCAACTTGTCAAGCCAGCTTAGTTCACGGAGAATACATATCAGGGAAAGCCGTTTACGGGTCTTCCCGCGGCTTTCTTCTATGCGGGTCAGTTTGTAGAGAGGCTCGGAGCCCTCGTTCTGAATAAGCGGCTCCAGTTCGTCCAAGGAGACGATGAGGTAGAGGTCTTTGTTGTCGAGAACTTGCAGCAGAGTTTTCAGCAGTTCTTCTGCGGAGTAGCCCCGTTTCGGGAACGTGGGATGGAACTTTGTTACCATCTGCTGCAGTATCAGGAAAAAGCTGCCCTTGTTCTGGCGGCAGTTCACATGCACATAACGCAGGTTGATGTTGCGTTGCTGTGCCTCACGAGTTATGCTTCGCCCGAAATGCTGTGCCAACACTGTTTTCCCAGTTCCAACTTTTCCAGTTATGATTATCCGCTGCGTCATCTTTCCCGGTGTTTCAACTGCGTGGCGGAAGTATTGGGTGAGAAGTTTAACTTGCGAACCGCGGTGTTGAAGCCTTGACGGTGTGTAGTTTATGTCGAGCTTCGTTTCGTCTTTGAAAACGCTGGCATAGGACAACACAGGTTGCTCCCTTCCCGAGTTGTCTGTTCACCGTGGCTTTTAATGGTTTTTGTCTGTTTTAAAGAACATTCTTATCAGGGTTGAATGAAAATATAGACATATAAATCATCTATCGCGGTTTTCTGACCGCTTATTGAAAGACTGAGTCTTTCTGAGCCTGTGGAGAAGAACTGGAATCATGTTCCATAGACTTTTTTAAGGAAGAGACGTAAAGGTATTAGATGCGGAAAACAGAGAAGGAGAAAAGAGAAGAATTGCTGAACATCGGAAAAAAGACAGCTTTTACGTTGTTTGCCTTGACTATACTAGTTTCATCTTTGCTGCTAGCAAACCTTAACATACCTGCACATGCGCAAGCCACAGATCCTATGTACCTTCACGGTCCACCTCTACAGCCCATCCATATGCACTCCGACATCACACTGAAGCCTATACACATGCACCTCATAGGACCCCCAGGCGGCCCGAACGTGCTGTTTCCCGGAGACCCCCGTTTGGAAGAGCCTAACTCAACTACTGACTGGCACGAGCTTTATCCAGTCTATTCGGAAGAGTGGCACCTTTCCAGCTGGGAAGACCTAGGAGACCCCTTCTTCCAACTTAGCCCCAACGATCAAATTGACATGACCAACCTCTTCGGAGAAGTACAGTGGTTCCATGTAGATCGAATGACAATAACCCTCATCCTGTCAGGGCCGTTCCAAGCCCCCTCGCATGAACCATCAGAACCCAGAATGGCTCTCGAGTTGAAGTGGCCGCACTATGATCCATACATTATCACAGACCCAATATTGTTCAATCTTACAATGTGGCATGAGGTTTGGCCGACCTATAGCAACCACTACACACTCAACAAATGGGTAGATGACCCTGTAACCCCTGACGGTCAACTCAGCTTCACGGACTCAGTTTCCTTCGACGGAGGAGCGAATTGGTATCATGTTGAAGACGTAGCTACCGACCTAATCCTAAGATGGAAGATGATGGATCCAATAGGAACTCGGTGGCATGAACTATACCCAACATATAGTCGTTGGTACAACCTCACCAGCTGGGAATCCTACCCAGACCCCTACTGCGACAGAATAAGCCCACGCGACACAATCGACATGGTTGAAGAAATATCTCAAGTCAAGTCTTGGTACTTCGTCGACAGAGTAACCATCACCATCAACGTCACAGACATACAAACGGATGATTGGATGATGCTTGAACTGAAGACTGCGTATTTTGAGGAGATGTACTACTACATTAAACATCCACTAGGCAGCTTTTGGCACGAGGTCTACCCAGTTTACAGCAATGTTTACAACCTCACATATTGGGACCTAATGGACCCGGTGTGGGACAACTGCAACGGCGTACTTGACCCAAGCGACCACATAGTACTAGTGAACCAGTCTGATGGCCTAGATGCTGTGTATCACATTACAGATATGGCCTACGACATCATACTTAACGAGTACATCACCGACCCAGTAAGCACCGACTGGACAGAACTATACCCAACATATGGAGAAGAATGGCACATATCTGAGTTCGCAGACAATGGAGACCTGTGGCTCAGCCCCAGCGACAACCTCACACTATTAGACCCCACCGGATTTCCTGGAGAATACCACGTAGAAAATGTAACACTCACACTAAACGTCACCATACTGGACATAGCTGGCGTAGGGGGACCCCCCTTCACAATCGGAGAAACACTGTACCTGGAAAACGTCGAAAACCTCGTCAACCCATGGAACTACAGTTGGCCACGATTGTACCACCCCAAGATCGAACCTTTGGGCACCGATTGGACATTAGTCCACCCATCCGACTACTTCGACACACGTTATACACTTGACTTCTGGGACGACAATTGCAATGGCGTAATTGACTATTGTGATGACATCCAACTGTCCACCGTTGATCAATCCCTCTTTGTCCACGTTGACGGATTAGCCGTAGATATCATAGTGGAGAAGACTGCAGAACCTGAACCATGGTACAAAAAGCCATCCTACCCTGACTATGCTCCCAGCGGAATGCCAGACTTCGATCAAAAGCAAGACGCATGGCATCCACCACTGCAAGCTGGTCACTGGACTTGGTGTGGCCCAGTCGCCGCTGCAAACTCGATATGGTGGTTTGACTCCAAATACGATCCAAGCAACATAGTGACAGCTTATCCAGGCATTCCCGACGATCACGACGTGCGAAACGTTGACCCATTCGTAAAAGACTTAGCTTGGTGGATGGATACAGATGGCCAGAGAACTGGATTTATACATACAGGCACATTCTGGCAAGACATGGTCTACGGAATCGACGGATACTTGAAGCAACAAGGCGAAAACGACACACTGGAGGTTCACTTCATGGAATTCCCCAACTTCACCTGGATAGAAGGAGAAGTAAGAAGATCCCAAGACGTCGTCCTTCTACTCGAGTTCTGGCAGCAATCACTAATAGATCCAAATGACTGGGACCGAATTGTGGTGCCCTACGATCTTCCAGGCGGAGAAGGCGGCCACTACGTTACAAGTGCCGGAGTAAAATCCACCTTTGAGTTGCAGATTGCCGATCCATGGTGGGACGCAGCCGAGAACGGATGGCCAGGCCAAGTCTTACCAGCTTTCCCACATCCAGCTCAGCATCCAAGCTTGCACAATGATACTCTGTACGTCTCCCACGACGCTTACAATGTAGCTCAGTGGATTGAACCACCACTATCGCCATATCCAGGGTCAGGAGTTTGGGAGCTTGTAGGATACTTGCAACAGCTCGGCTGGGGTCCAGCTTTCCATGCCTTCATTAGAGTCGCAATAGCAACTTCTCCAATTGCTGCAGAAGACCATGATGTAGCAGTAATTGACATGGTAACATCTAAGACCGGCTGTTTGCCAGCAGAAACAGTAGGACAAGGATACACCATAGACATCAACGCAACAGTAGAAAATCAAGGCGGCTTCACAGAAACCTTCAACGTAACACTCTATGGCAATGCTACTGTAATCGGATCACAGAACGTGCCGTCCTTGAACCCAGGAGACAACAGAACCTTAATGTTCACGTGGGATACAACAGGCTGGACTAAGGGTAACTATAGCATAAGCGCCTATGCTTGGCCAGTTCCCTTGGAAACAGACCTCGCCGACAATAACATGACTTACGGTTGGGTCTTTGTGACTATACCTGGAGATGTCGACGGAGACCGCGATGTGGACATCTTCGACATCGTTCGCATGGCAGGCGCTTACGGTACAAGAAGAGGAGACCCGAAGTACGACCCTAACGCTGACCTAGATGACGATGGAGACGTAGACATATTCGACATAGTCATCGCAGCAGGAAACTACGGAAAAAGCTGGTAATCTTCAAAAACCGCTCTCCTTTTTTTTGCATTGTTATATGGCTATGGCTTTAAAGCATCACCATGGAGAAAATGAGCTATCAACCAAAGCCTTTCGGTTACACATCGATTTCTCATACAATTGGGACTTTTCCACTCTTTTTCAATTGCTCAGATCAGGTATGGTACCAACTCGCGTTTGGACACACGCAAGAAAAGCTCTCTGCAATCTCCTTTTACAGAAGAAACATCTCCTGCATATCGACATGCCCAAACCCGTTGGGGGAAGGCGTGCTTGCGATCCACTATGCGTTTTGTGAAGGGTGAGCCAAAGCCATGGGTCTTTCTACCATCATCACAAAGGAAGGAACGGTGAACCGCAAGCGCAAAAGATACTGTGCTGGTTTCATATTTAACAACCTTGAGAAAACGCACTACCAGAAAGCAGAGAGCTTGATGAAAGTATTACGTCACCGTGCACATATTTCATACTAATGAATATGTCTTTTCATGGCTTCGAATAAGAAAGAGAGAACAATATGCTGACCATAATACTCTTGCATCCGACTACTTGCTTCTTCTAGCGAAAAGAACTTAAAATGGGCTTCTTTGCGTTAGTACTACAGTGCTTTATCAATGGAACTAGATTCTGCACAACATTATGGTGCATGGCAGGCTCATCGCATTCTTGGGAAATTCCGAGTTCCTAATCCAAAACTGGAAGCTCCTCTCAAGATCCCAATCATTTTTTGGGTCAGGGGGGCCAGAGTCGTCATCGCCCGCCAAACAAAATTAAGGACAGCGCCACATAAAAATCTATATCAAAAACAAAGATGTACCTACATGCTTCACAAAATAAAAGTCACGCCATTGGCGGCAGAAAGTCTCGGCGTAAGATCAATGTGTACATATCTGGAAACACCGGACCTAAATGTTCTCCTAGACGCCGGCGTCTCCCTCTCCCCGAACCGTTTTCGACTACCACCACACCCCTGCGAATTTGAAGCCATAAAAGAGGCAAGGCACAAAATCGCCCAGTGTGCAGAAAAAGCTGATGTGGTCACGATTAGCCATTATCATTTTGACCACCACACACCCTCTTATGAAGACTGGCTCTGCAACTGGACAAACGCCGAGACTGCACAGCAAATTTACGAAGACAAGCAAGTGCTGGCTAAAAACTACCGTGCCAACGTTAACGCAAGTCAACGCAGAAGAGGATGGATGTTCAAGAAAACAGGGGGCAAGCACGCAGAGAAGCTAGAATTCGCGGATGGAAAGCCTTTCTCTTTTGGCGCTACAAAACTGAGATTTTCCCAGCCAGTCTTCCACGGCCTGCAGAATACACCCTTAGGCTGGCTGCTAATGACTACGATTGAACACGAGGATGAAAAGATAGTGTTTGCCTCTGACGTACAAGGTCCAGTAGACAGGCCCACTTTACGGACTATCCAAGCTGAAAGACCACAACTGCTGATCATAGGCGGTCCACCGGTCTACTTGGCAGGCTTCCGTGTTAACGAAAAGCAAATACAATGGGGCTTGAAAAACCTAGAAACTCTGGCCAAGATGGTTTCAGTTACTATTGTGGAACATCACCTGCTGCGCGATTTGAACTGGCGACAGTCGGCAAAACAGATTTTTGAAACAGCGAAGAATGCGGGAAAGAGAGTTGTAACAGCCGCTGAATTCATAGGCGAGGAAAATCGGTTGTTGGAAGCGAAGAGAAAACAGCTTTTCAAGGATTTTCCGCCTAGCGCTGAGTTCGAAAGGTGGTATAGACTGGAAGAGCGTAAACGAAGAAAGACCAAGCCGCCTCTAACCAGTTCCTAAGATGGCTTCTAACCACTCTACATCAGAAGTTACCACAGAAATGTCTATGGAACGCATAGGAACATTAAGCCCCCTCTTCTCAAGCTCTCGGGCCAGTTCCTCTATCAAAATTCCCCTCTCCGCCGAAGAGTCGCCGACGTCGCAACTTGGACTGTTTTTGACGCCGAGGACAACAAGTATCTCAATGCCATTCTTAGCAAATTCCCCAAGCTGGCTAGCAGTTGAGACAGCGATCGCTCTGCAATGTTTTCTATAGCTGGCTGTATCGTACTCTTCTTTAGTTCTGCTTGGACGATCGCCTCCTGCATAAGCTAGTTCAGGGCACGGCATTTGAACAAATCCAACATCGCATTTTCTCAAGAGACTGAAAACTTCATCAATGACCGCTGGATAATGAGCTAAGCCAGAGACTCGAGAGTTCTGATTTAAAATACAGTGGACAACGACAACTAGTTTTCCAGAACGTTCATCTTGAAACTTCAAGAAAGCTTCTTCCCGACTTATAACTCTAGTTTTACTTGGACAAGCTTAAAGTCTTTAATGAAAGAAGGGGCTGATCCGAGGAAGTCTCCTTGCCGTTCTTGGTCCTAAGAGTGAAGAAGTCCCTTTACTGAAACTAGCAAAGCTGCTATGACGAGAGCTGAATCAAGGAGTTTGCCTTTCAACACCTTTTCCAACACCGTGTCGAAATCCATGAGTTCAACGGTGGCTATTTCGTCAATGTTGAAACTGCCTTTATGCTTGAGGCTTTGGGTGAAGAATATCTCGACGGTTCCTGACATGTTGCTGGGATTCCAGTTGAATCTTCCGATCCATTCAAGCTTTTCCGCTGTACAGCCTGTCTCTTCCTGTAGCTCTCTTAACGCCGCTTGCTCGGGTGTTTCCCCATCTTTCATGCCACCTGCTGGCAAATCATAAATCAGCTTGCGTAGAGGATGCCTGTATTGCTTTGTGAGAATCATCTTGTTGTCCTCGGTAAAAGCTGCTATTGCCACAGCACCTGCGAAAGCACCGGCAACACTTGAACCTTTGAAGTAGACCCACTCATGCCTCGAACCGTCAGCAAATTCCAAAACGTCTTCAACAATAGTCCTACCATGCTTTTGGTAAAGGATTCGAGATTTCAAAACCCTGACGTTGTCAAACTTGTTCAAGAGATTTTCGCCACTCCAACTTGCCGCACGATATTTCTATATCTTTCCTAAAAGCATTAGGCGGAGAGAAAAGAGGATATGCTGGAGATATCTCCGCTCCTCTAGGGTTCAAATCTCCTTTTGTCACAGTTTGCGTTTTTCATCATCCATTGGACTAGTATAGGTAATATGAAAAAGGGGGAAATTGTGTCGCAATTACGTGTACTTGCTTCTTAGTGGTGCGGCCGCCGGGATTTGGACCCGGGTTAACGGCTTGGAAGGCCGACGTCCTGACCAGGCTAGACCACGGCCGCTCAGTGAGCTAGTAATAGAACAAAGTGGTTTTAAATTAAAATTCTTGCGCAATTCGCTTCTCTTAAATGTAGTGAAGGCGTTCTCTTATGGAGAGAAGGAAAAATGACAACGATGAAGGCAGTGATTTTTGACTTTATCGGCACACTGACAGAGTTAGTTGGATACTCGCTTAAAAAATCTGAAGGCAAGCTGTTCAGAAGCCTTGTTGCAGATGGTTATAGCGCCGACGATGAAAGCTTCTTCAACGCCTACAACAAGGCGTATCAAAAGTACCATGAAATCCGCTACGGACAGCTCGTTGAAGTCACTAACGCTATTTGGATTTCCGAAGCTCTGAACTACTTGGGACACGCAGCCACGCCGAAGGATGGAAGAATTAAGACCGCAGTTAACGTTTTCTTCGAAGATTATCTAGCAGCCTTAAAGCTACGGGCTTTCGCGAAATCGATGTTGCAGGAGCTTTCTCAAAACTACAAGCTTGGAGTTATTTCAAACTTCACGTACGCCCCAGTCATTTACGCTGGGTTGCGAAAACTGGGAATTAACAGTTTTTTCAATGCAGTACTCGTTTCAGAAGCTGTTGGATGGCGTAAGCCTTGCCCAAAGATTTTTCGGCAAGCTTTAGAGAGGCTACGTGTTGAGGCTGACGAGACTGTTTTCGTAGGGGATACCCCGCTGGAGGACATACAAGGCGCCAAAAGCATCGGGATGAAAACAGTATTCATTCCGTCTCAGTTCAACAGCCTGAATGACATGCAGAAAGCGGCACATCAGCCAACCCACACGATAGAAAGCCTTAACGATGTTCTACGAATACTAGAAACATAGATCCATTAGGATTTAGAGCTCAAGGACTGCCTTAGCAACCTTTTTTATGGAAGACATGTCAATGACGAAGCCTTTCTCCTTGAATAGCTTTATGGCACGATCGTTATCGCGCAGTATGAGTCCATAAACTGTCTCCAAGTTTTTGTCTTTGGCAATCTCGATTATGCAGTCCACCATTTTTGAACCCAAGCCAAGCCCTTGCCAAGGATCGCCGATGACTATAGCAACCTCTGCCGTTTCAAAATCTGGAGGCTCCATTATCATACGCACCACACCTATCATCTTCTTCTCGCCCTGTTCAGTTAAGATGCCGGCTATGGCGATTTCTCTGTCGTAATCAATGTTTGTATACCTTACGAGAGTTACATGGGACCATGTCCTCATGGGACTGAAGAAGCGGAACCGCTGGGTTTCGTCTGAAAAAGTTTTCCACAAATTGTTCTCCAGCGGTTCATCTTCAGGCTTTATTGGACGAAGCAGCACATCTCTGCCGTCCTTCATATTCCATTGCCATTCATACTTTTTCGGGTAGGGGCTTATGACTAAATGTTCATGAGGTGAAAGATCCTTGAAGACGAGGTCGCTGTCAATTACTATTCGAGCATCAAGGGCTATGGCGTCTTCGCTGTCAACCATAATAGGGTTGATGTCTACCTCTCCTATCTGTGGGAAATCTACCAGCATCTCTGAAAACTTAACCATTAACTCTTCGAGGCGTTTGATGTTCCCAGGGGGCATACCTCTGAAGCCTTTGAGAAGCTGATAAACTTTGGTGCGTTCAATAATTCTTCTGGCCAACGTCTGGTTCAACGGTGGAAAACCTGTAGCCCTGTCTCGGAATAGCTCCACAAAGACCCCTCCCATCCCGAAGAGAATGATAGGCCCGAAAAGCGGGTCTTTTTTTGAGCCGATGATAACTTCGTAGCCCTTCTTTGTAATCATGGGCTGTACTGTTACACCTTGAACTTCTGCTGATGGAGCATGCTTCTCTGCGTTTCTCAGTATTTCTTGATAGGCCTTTCTGACCTCTGCCTCACCCGTCAAATTCAACATCACACCGTCAACATCCGTTTTATGCGTGATCTGCGGCGAATAAACCTTCAACACAACTGGGTAGCCCAGCTCCGTAGCTATTGAAACAGCTTCGTCTTCAGTTTTCCCCAGCATGGTTTTCACGCTGGGAATACCATAGGCACCTAGAAAGGCCTTGGCTTCAATTTCGGTTAGAACCTCACGCTCTTCCTTTGCGGCTTTCTTCATCATATCTATCAAAGACTGCTTGGGCAAGAGAGGTTCAACGGCTAATTCCTCAGGGGTCTCGTAGAGCTGCTCCAGATTTCGCGTGTACTGATACATGTACATATAAGTTCTAACTGCTTGTTCCGGAGTTGAATATGTTGGGAACTTGTTGCGGTTGAGAATCTCATTGCCTTCTTCAACATCCTCTTCACCCATCCAAGAGGTCAACACAGTTCTAGTAGCGCCTTTGCAAGCTTCAACCACTGCCATGGCTGCTTCTGCAGGATTTGTGATGCCTTGAGGCGTGAATATGACTAGCAGACCGTCAATGTTGTCGTCTTGACGGCATATCCTGATTACTTCACGATATCTTTCAGCTGTAGCATCTCCAAGAATGTCGATGGGGTTTCCCCTGCTCCAATACTTGGGAAGAACCTTGTCTAACGCTTTTATCGTATCTGGGCTTAGCTTAGCTAGCTTTCCACCTTGACCAATTAAGGCATCTGTTGCCATGACCCCTGGGCCGCCGGCATTAGTGATTATAGCCAGGTTGGGCCCCTTTGGATGAGGCTGCATTCCCAAGACTTCGGAGCAGTTGAAGAGGTCTTCAATCTCTTCGACACGGATTACACCTGCTCTTCGGAAGGCAGCATCATAGACTTCGTCTTCTCCCGTCAGAGAACCTGTGTGGCTTGTTGCGGCTTTGGCGCTTTCACTGAATTTCCCGGCTTTCACTACTAGTATGGGCTTACTTCTGGCGAAGTGACGGGCAGCACTCATGAACTCTCGAGCGTCAGTGAGGCCTTCAATATACATGATAATGCTTTTTGTACGCGGATCGGTACCGAAGTAGTCAATAAGGTCTCCGTAGTCTACATCAATCATGGAACCTATAGACACGAAATTGCTGAAACCTATGTTTTCACTGTTCGCCCAGTCCAAGATTGCTGTGCATAAAGCGCCACTTTGAGAAATGAAGGCTATGCTTCCAGGCAACGCCATTTTGGCTGCAAAGCTGGCGTTGAGCTTGTTGTGGGGGCTAATTATGCCTAGACAATTGGGACCTACAATTCTCATGTTATATTTTTTCTTGAACTCTAAGATTCTCTCTACTAGGATTTTTCCCTCAACCCCTGTCTCTTTGAACCCTGCAGAGATAATTATGATACCTTGTATCCCAGCCTTGCCACATTGCTCAACAATATCCGGAACGATTCGAGCCGGTGTGGCGATAATTGCAAGGTCTACCTGTCGGGGAAGTTTGTCCACACTTGGATAGGTTTGTATGCCTTGCACGCTTGGCTTGTTCGGGTTCACGGGGTAGACGACTCCACGGTAGCCAACGCCGATAAGATTGCGAAGAAGACTGTAACCGACTGAGCCTTCTTCATCACTGGCGCCGACTACAGCGATGCTGTCAGGTTTGAAAATCTTGTCTAACGTTTGGAGCCTCAGTTTTCACACGCCCTTTTGTTGAAGTAAAAATAGGGTGCAGCAGCTCTGAATTATCTTTTTTGGTGGATAAAAAAGGAGAGGTAATGGTTTCTTGGCTATTTTTTCGCTATGGATGTGATGAATTCATCTATGGGAATGGCTGGCATCGTTGTTATCTGTATGGTTCCCCGGGAACCAAGTTCTAGGGATACTTTGGCAACAGTTTTGTTGTCTCGGGCTTCAACCACGTTAACGAAGTCGTATTCGCCCAGAGTTGCATATTGTGAAAGCACCTTGACGCCTAAAGCTTCGAGTTCCTTGTTAACTTCTTTGATTCTCTCGGGTTTTGTTTTGATGGTTTTCCAACCTTCATCCGTGAGCTTTGACAATAGAATGTACCTTGGCATGTGGTTTCATTCTCCTGTACTCTATTTGGCTTTCTGCAAATTTGTGTTTTTTGGCCTACTAGTTGCAGTTATGCCTGTTGAAGACAGCGTCATTTTGAAAGCTATCTTCCAAAGGAAAAACGGTGAAGACAAACATGACATAGACGACGCAGAAGGCATGGTAACAAATGAGGAAATCGATTTTATCCCTAATTCCAAACCTGCCAGAAAAAGACGAACCAGATGGCGACGAATTCTGCGCACGCTTAAATATGACTATCTGGTGAGAAGATGCTATGCAAACTAACGTGATCGAGTTCAGCAAACTCGAAAAAGAGCTTGAGAAGACCCAGAAATCTCCACTAAACTATCTGACTCCAGAAATCGGAAAAATCAACGTTATTGCCATTACCCGAGAAGGATGCTCTGGATGTGAAAAGCAGAAGCCAAAACTCGACGAACTACTGAAAGCCGCAGCAAAGAAGCATGGGGCGAAGGTGATGCTAACTCGAATACACGTTAAGCACAATCCCTCCTTCAACGAAGAATCGTTGCGCAGCAAAGACATGCTTGGCCACTACTTCTACCCTACGAACCTAGTCCTGTTACGAACCGCAGATCGAGGCCCCATAGAATACTACAGAAACGTAAACCCCAACATGGAAGAGCTTAGAAAGAACATCGAGAACGCCCTCGAAATAGCAAAAATGTTCGAGAAAGAGACAGGTTGACCGGTGCATGTATGTGCAATCAGAAAAATTAAAACACTAGATGTTAAACTGCTTCCCTGTTTCGAGAAAGATAAAAGATTCTTCGATAATGGTGCGGCCGCCGAGATTTGAACCCGGGTCGCTGGCTTGGGAGGCCAGTGTCCTAACCAAGCTAGACTACGGCCGCATGCAACAACACTTCAGAACACAAATAAAAGATAAAAACCTTCTATCTCTGGATCTACGATGTTGAGATCCCTGTGCAAAATAGACGCCCTATCTTCCGCTCTCCCTATAACTCGTAATTACACACTGAAAAAAGCTCTGGATAAGGTAAAACAGGGCAGAAGCGTGCGCCAAGCCATAAGCGCAGTGTGACATTAAATGAAGAGCGGATAGAGTGAATCCTATTCTACAGCGTCTATAGAAACCATTGCCTTTTCCTGCATACGCTTAGACGCATAGTCCACTAAGGCTTTGAACTCTTCATCATCTAGAACATGCTTCGCCCGCGCTAAGATCTCCAGACAAACCTCTTTAAACACCAGGTCAACACAACCTGCTTTGGCATCGTCAATTAAATCCTCGCAGGCTTGGGACAAAACGCTGTTCAAATAGTTCTACCTCAACAGAAAGGTCGGTCGGCAAACCATTAACTTTTACGACTCAGCGATTCATATTTGAAATCCACATTCTATGTCCGATTCAGATAGTTGACTAATGTTTAATAATTGGTCAGAAGAAATCCACTTAGAGACAAAGGAAGAGTCACTTGTTGCAGACAACACAAGTCAAGGAAATCAACCGTATCAAAACGAGGACCGCATCTCTACGGTCTCACAGAAGGCGACGCTCCCGAAAACGAACTAATGCTCTTAACGGGCTACGCTGGAACCCGAAGGATAGTCTTCTGCCTTTAACTTGTACACGACGGGGCAGTTGAGCACAGCCCGAAAGGAGTCTATGAAATCCTAGAAAGAGAAAAATCTAAATCCCCGCCGTACATAATCGACCTTTCTTTGCAAGATTTGGAGAACTAGTAGATGTACTTTCCATATATTGCAGTGAAACTCATCTCCTTAATCGCCGCCTTTGTTGGGACACTGACCATTGCTCGGCAAAAACTATCGTAC
>JABAOH010092561.1_pt8 | contig 17811 bp, 13 predicted proteins | sample 7062181 | NCBI WGS metagenome assembly JABAOH01 (sample SAMN14538630, study PRJNA623070) | marine sediment metagenome | biome: marine biome [ENVO:00000428]; feature: marine pelagic biome [ENVO:01000023]; material: deep marine sediment [ENVO:00002113]; isolation source: pool of 5 deep marine... | reverse complement strand
AACGACCCCGGCATCGGTGTGGCGCGACACGCCGACGCAGGCTATCCGGACGCCATACAGACAGCTCGGCGTCACGGGATCCGCATCCCGATGGCCGATGACTGAGGCCGGGCGCCAGCTGCTGGAAGCCTCCCAGGTGGTCACTTGCTCGGGGGGCGCGGCTCCGCGGCGCGGCCCGGCGCAGTCGCAGATCGGGCTGGTGGAGGACGGTGCCGTGGCGATCGCCGCGGGCCGGGTCGAGGCCGTCGGGCCCCGCGACGAACTCCGGGCCCGCTTTCCGCAGGCTGAGCGCGTCAACCTTAGTGGCCATGTGCTCACGCCCGGATTGATCGACTCGCATACCCATGCCGTCTTCGGGCGCTGGCGGCTCGATGAGTACGAGCAGCGCTGCGCCGGTGTTCCCTACATGGAGATCGCGCGACGGGGCGGGGGCATCAATGCGTCGGTGCGCGATCTCCGCGAACGGTCGGCGGCCGAGCTCGTCGAGCTCAGCCGCCCGCGACTGCGGCGGCTGCTCGAGCACGGAACCACGACCGTCGAGGTCAAGAGCGGCTACGGCCTCAGGTCGGAGGACGAGCTCAAGATGCTGCGGGTGATCCAGGAGCTGGCCAAGGAAAGCTGGATCGACCTCGTGCCTACCTTCCTCGGCGCCCACGCCATCCCGCCGGAGTACAGTGATGACCGAGCGGGCTACGTCGAGCTCGTCAGCGAAGAGATGATCCCCGCCGTCGCGACCTCGGGCCTGGCCGTCTTTTGCGACGTATTCATGGAGCCGGGTGCCTTCACCCCCGAGGAGACAGCGCGCGTGTTGCAAGCGGCGCTCGCGCACCGCCTCGTGCCGCGTCTCCATGCGGATGAGTTCGAGTCCAGCGGCGGCGCGGAGCTAGCGGTGCGTTTCGGCGCCGCCTCCGCCGATCACCTGGGAGCTGTCTCCGAGCAGGGGATCAGCGCCCTGGCCGGGTCGGCGACCGTCGCCACCCTTCTCCCTGGGACGCTGCTGTTTCTGGGTAAGAGCCGCTACCCGCCGGCCCGTGCCCTCATCGACCGGGGTGTGGCCGTCGCGCTGGCCACCGACTTCAACCCCGGGTCGTCCCCCACCGTAAATCTCCAGCTGGTCATGAGTCTGGCCTGCAGCGTGATGCACATGTCGCCGGCGGAGGCCCTGGTCGCCGCGACGGCGAACGCGGCGGCGGCGCTGCGGCTGTCGGATGGGCGCGGGACGCTGGAGCCGGGTGCGCCGGCGGACCTCGCGGCCTTTCGGGTCCCGGACTACCGTATGATTTCTTACCTTTACGGCAGCAACCATTGCGTGGCGGTCTGGAAGGGTGGGGTGCGGGTGGTGTGAGGGGCCGGCCGAACCTTGTGTCAGGGTGGCACAGCGACTAGGCTTGGGGCGGTGCCGCGTTTCCCCCCTGCAGCGGTCCTTTCAGGTCTTAGCGAGGCTCGCTCGTCAGGCAGCCGTTCGGCCCAGAGCTGCGAGAGCGACCCGGCTGACCTGCGGTTCGGCGTGTGTCGTGATGCGATCGCGGTGGAGCCGGATGGTGGGCGAGGTTAAGATAGAGGGATGAGCGACGGAGCCCGGTACAGGCAGAGAGCCCGCGACTTCGAGCAGCGCGAGAACTGGAAGCGTGCGATCGAAGCGTACGAGCTTGCCATCCAGGCGGACAAGAAAACGCGGCGGGACGTAGATCTCACACTCTACAATCGCGTTGGCGACCTGTACCGGCGTGTCGGCGACATCGGCAAGGCGGTGCACTATTACGAGCTGGCGGTCGATGGGCATCTGGCCGCTGGTTTTTACAACAACGCCATCGCCCTCTGCAACAAGATCCTGCGTAATCANNGACGCCCGCAAGCACTTTCTCGAGTACGCGGAGCGGATGCAGAAAGCGAACAAGCTGGATGAAGCGTTCGCCGCCCTGATCGAGTTTGCCAATCTGTCGCCCGATCCCGAGGTGCGGCTAATGATCGCGGATCAGCTACTGGAGCACGATCGGAGCGCCATGGCCGTCGAACAGTTACGGCTTTCGTGGCGCGATTTGAAACAAGAGGGACGTGACGCCGACGCGCAGGATGTGCGGGCGCGGATCATGAAGTTGGCGCCGCACCGTGATCCGGAAGTGGATCCGCCCGAAGAGGATTTCACGGCTGGGACGATCGATGCGGTGGGCGTCCTCGATCTACCGGAGATCCTGCCGTATGACGACACGCCGCCTCCGAGAAGCCGCGAGGCGCCAGCGCCAGAGCCCGACGAGGAAATGCCGGAGCTTCAGGCGCTCGATGAGGCCGCGACCGAGGGCCCGCTGGTGGATGAGGATCTGGAGATCGTTCCGACCTCGCTGGTGGACAGGAGTTTAGAGCCCGAGTTGGATTTGGGCGCCGACCAGGGCGACGAGTCCCTGGATTTCCTCCCCACGTCATTAGCCAGTGAGGACGAGGAGGCGGATGAGTCGGCCGGTCTCGTAGCGGAAGAGGAGACGGCGGCGGTTGCGCCCATCGAGTGGGATGACACCACGGAGCCCATCGACAGCTCGTTCGACGATTGGCCGACTGGTGAGACGGTGGTCGCCGGGCGGGACGAGGTCGAAGAAGCCGTGGAACGGCCCGAGGAACCCGAAGCGCCGGTGGACCGACTGGCGGAGTTGGAAGCGCGTCTGCTGGTGGAGGGGCGCGAGCCGGGCTTGCTGTTCGAGCTGGGGGAAGCGCTGCTCGAGGTCGGTGAGCAGGAGCGAGGGGCGGAGAATCTGCGCGAGGCGGCGGATCGCTACGAGGCGCAGGGTGCTCTCAGACAAGTCGATCGTGTATTCGACGAATTGCTGCGGCTCGATCTGAACGATGTGCGCACGTATCAAAAGCGAGTGGAGCTGGCGTCGAAGTCCGGAGATCGATCGCGGCTGATCGAGGCGTATCTCGACCTGGCCGACTGTTTGGACCGAACAGACGCGGGCAACAAGGCGCGTACGGTTTACGCCCGGGTGCTCGAGCTCGATCCCGAGAATCACCGCGCCTCGGCCGCGTTGGAGATGCTGGGTGCGGAGACGGCAGCAAACGGGGAGTTGGCGGGAGGCACAAACCGCCGCGCCGCCGGGCGCGACTACGTCGACCTGGGAACGCTGGTGCTGGAAGAGGAGCGACGGACGAAGAGCACGCGTTTCACGGTTCCGACGTCCGATCCGCAGAGCGAGGACGACGTCAACTTCTCGGAGATGCTCGATCAGTTCAAGTCGAAAGTGGCCGAGGCGATCGAGAAGGAAGATGCGTCGAGCCACTACGATCTCGGTTGCGCCTTTCGCGACATGGGGCTGATCGACGAAGCGGTGGCGGAGTTCCAGATCGCGGCTCGCACGATCGAACACCGGCTTCGGGCCATCGAGATGCTGGGCTCCTGCTTCCTGGACAAGGAGGACTATCGAATCGCGCTCAAGGTGCTCAGTCGGGCGCTGCAGGTACCCGGGTATCGGGACGAGGAGCTCGTGGGTATCTTCTACGCCCTCGGGCTAGCCAACGAAGCGCTTGGCCATACCGCGACCGCGCTCGAATGGTACGAGCGAGTCATTGGCTGCGACGTCGGCTTCAAGGATGCAGCTGAGCGCGTTTCAGCGCTGAGGAACTGAGCCACCGGCTTTGACAGAGTCCGCCGACCTCCGGAACGTGTTTGCCGAACGACGGTCGAACACACCCGTCGCACCCATCGCATCGATGCTGCGTACCGCTCTGCCAGCGCTGACGAGAATCCAGGAGCCCGTGCGCTCGCGCCTGGACGAAGTCGAGGAAACGCTGCGGCAGCTGGTCGTGGACGAGTTTGAGCTCATCGAGGAAGTCAACGACTATCTGCTGCTGAAGCGTGGGAAGCTGTTCCGGCCGACGCTGCTGCTCTTGAGCAACGAGATCGGCGGCCGGCCCAGCCAAGATGCTCTGCTGCTTGCGGCGGTGGTGGAAGCCGTGCACCTGGCCACTCTGGTACATGATGATGCCGTCGATCACTCGGTTTTGCGCCGCGGGATGCCGACGGTCAACTCGATATGGGGCCACCAGGTCGCGATCATCATGGGCGACTATCTCTATTCCCGCTCGGTGATGGAGATGGCCCGGCTCCAGCGCGTCGACCTCATCGAGATCCTGGCCGAGGCGGCGAACGCGATGACGATCGGCGAGATGCGCCAGCTTGCCATGCATGACTCGCTCGATTTCAGCGAGGACGACTACTACCGTCTGATCAGTGCCAAGACGGCTTCTCTGATGTCCGCCGCCTGCGAGCTCGGCGCCATGGTGGGTGATTCGGGTTATCGGAAATCTCTAAAAACCTACGGCTACGCATTGGGGCTGGCTTTCCAGGTTGTAGACGACATCCTCGACTACACGGGGACCGAGGGAGTCACGGGAAAACCGACGGGGCACGACCTGCGCGAACACAAGGTGACGCTTCCCTTGATCGTCGCACTGCCCAAGTTCGGGCGGTCGGAGCGTCTGGCCGTGAACGCGCTCTTTGCCGAACCCGAGCCTGACGATGAACTGATCCTGCGAGTCGTCGAGGCGACGGAGAATCGGGGCGGGATCGCCTACGCCCGGTCGAAGACGCGGGAGTTCGCCGAGCAGGCGCTTTCCGCGATCGCGGCTTTGCCCGAGAGTGCCAGCGCGACGGCGCTTTCCGAGGCGGTCACCTACACGGTCGAGCGTCGCCAGTGACCCGGGGGGACGCGCTGCTCTTACGTCCGCCGAGCCGCTCGGCGAAGCGGATCGCAACGATCCTGGTGCTCGGCTTTCTGTTGGGAGCGATCCTCACGAAGCTGTCGCTGTGGTTCCTACCTGAGGGGCCGTTCCGAGAGTTCTTCACCACCACGATCTCGGCCAGCGTCGGCCCTCTCTCCGTCGACCTGCTGGTCATCGCCTTCACACTCGGGCCAATCGTGTTGAACGTGAACCTGTTCAGCGTGGCCGGGGTGCTGGTGATTGCCTATCTCGCGCGGATGATGCTCTGAGGAGCGCTCCGGGTCGTTCCCACCGCGCACGCGAAGGAACGGCGCGGTGGGCGGCGATCACGACCTTGGAACGAAGAGCTGTCGGCGCCAGTCCTTGATGTCGGAACGTTCGCGCAGATCCCGCAGCCACTCTTCCACGGCGAACTGACGCCGCTGTAAGGTCAACTGCGCTCGCAAGTCTTCCTTTTGCACTTGGAAGGCCGCGCGGTTCGCCTCCGCCCGTTCGATCACCTCGAGGAAGTAGAGCTGGCCCTGCGCCTCGATGGGGCCGGCGACCGCGCCGACCGACAATCCGAACGCCGTACCGATCAGCGAGTTGGCCTGGCCGAGTCCGGGAACAAAATCAAGACGTGTGAACTCGGTGGTCGTTTGCACCTGCAGGTCGTGCTCTGCGGCCAAATCGTCGAGCGACCGGTCCCGCTTCAGCTCCCTGGCCCAATCTTCGGCCTGCCAGCGCGCCGTCTCGAGCTTCTTCTCGCGGACCAGCCTCCGGCGGATCGCAGCCTCGGCCTCGGCAAGGGGAAGGAATTGCTCCGGGCTTCGCCTGAGCAGCTCGAAGATGTAGAACCCGTCATTCGTTTCGTAGACGGGGCTCAGGCCACCCACGGCGGTCGAGTCGTGGAACGCCCACTGCTGTGCTGGGCCGAAGGCACCCATGCCCGGGACGAAATCGCTGCCGGCTGTGAGCGCCACCTGACGGCTGGTTAAGCCCACCGAATCCACCGCAGCCTGCAGGCCCTCGCGGAGCGCGACCCTTTCCAGGCGGTCGACCGTCGCCAGCAGCTTCTCCTCGCTCACGCCTCGAAGCTCGATCGAGATCAGGATATGGGAGGCGCGAATCCGCTCCGGCTCCTTCTCCATGACCTTGATCAGATGGTAGCCGAACGCCGTGAGCACGGGCTGGGAGACCTGCCCGACATCGAGGTTGAAGGCGGCCTGCTCGAACTCGGGCGCCATGTCGCCGCGCCCGAACCAGCCGAGATCGCCGCCGGAGACGGCGGAAGCCCGATCGGCGCTGCTCTCCGTGGCCAGCTCGGCGAAATCGGCTCCGCTCAAGATCTCCTGGCGGAGCTGCCCGGCCCGATTCAGGGCGGCCGCGCTGTCCTCTGGCCCTGGAACCCGCGACAACCCGACGAGCATCACTTCGGCTGTGGCCGGCTGCCGAAAATCGTCGCGGTTGTCATCGTAGTACCGCCGCATTTCCTGCTCTGTGAGGCTGACCTCGGAGTCGGGAACCCGTGCTTCGGGATCGATCACCAGGTACCGCGCCTGTACCTTTTCGTTGCGGTCCCGATAAATATTCCACAGTTCGGAGTCCGACACGTAAACACCGCTGGCGATCAGCTCGAACAGTCGGACGCGGGGAAGCACGTCGCGATAGTAGTCCTCGATCTGCTTGAGCAAGCTGGGATCCGCCGCAGGTCCCCCGAAAAAGGCGCGATACTTGTCGAAGTCGAACTCTCCCCCGGTTTGGAACAGGGGATTATTCCGTAGCCACGGTGGCGGACTGGTCTGGAAGGCCAGCCGGATCTCATCGTCGGTCACGCGGACGCCCTGGCGCTGGATCTCCTGACCGATGAGAATGTCGTTTACGAGCTGATCCCAGGTCTGTTGCTCGATGAGATCCAGCTCGCGGTCGTTGAGCGCCGAACCCTTCTGCTGGCGGGCCTGGTCCGTGAGGTTGCGGTAGGCTACGGTCCAAGTCTGGTAACTGATCTTGGTCCCGTTGACCTGGCCGACCTCGCCCGCAAACCGGGGGTTGCTTTGCCCCGAGATATCCATGCCCCACTCAAAGACCATCAGCCCGACGAAGGCGACTGCCACGACGAGCATGATGATCTTGGTGTTGCGGCGCATTGAGCGTAGCATCTGGCCGTTGCCCTCTTGCTTTGGCGTCGCTGGCCCTGGGTCGATTAGCGTGTTGGTGCGGGTAAAATCTACGCGGCGCGGCTGAAAAAGCCACCTCCGCGGGCGCGGGCGCGGGAGACGTGTGGCGCGGCGGCCCTCGCCGGGCTCTCCCCGGGTGAAGTTGACACTAACGTGTTGAGCGGAATATATTTGCGCCGTCCCCTGCCTGCGCAGTTACGTCCTGAGAACCGCAACCGCCCCAGGAGTACGCGGCATGTCCCCGGACAACAATGTCCAGCAGGAAATCGAGCTGCTCGAGCAACGCTTCGCCGAGAACTCGCAGGGCTTGGTCTTCGCGCACCTGGCCGATGCTTATCGTCGCGCCGGCGAGTTCGCTAAGGCGGAAGGCCTCATCCTTCATGGTCTGAAGAACCACCCGAACTACACCAGCGCCTACAACGTCCTCGGTCGCGTTTACCTCGATAGCGAGCGCTTCGAGGAAGCTCAGGAGCAGTTTAGCAAGGTTCTCGATCTCGATCCTGACAACCTCGCCGCCCTGAGGGCGCTGGCCGATCTAGCCGAGCGCGACGGTCGACTGGCCGATGCCCGCGGCTGGTACGAGCGCATGCTGCAGGTGGACCCACGCAGCGAGGAGGCCAAGGCCGGTCTCACCGCCCTGCAGCCCGAGGCCGCCGGCTACCCATCGACCGACGCGGTGATCCCGGAGTCGACGGAGCCATCCGAGCCCTCCGTCGATTTCGGCTTCGAGCCGGAGGCAGAGCGGTTCGCGATGGATGTGGAAGGGGTCGAGGACGAGGGTGAAGAAGTGGCGTTGCAGCCTAGCGACGCCCGGAGCGGCTGGCCGGCGTTCGACCATGATCTCGATGCCGAGATCGACGACGCCTTCGCCGCGGCTGAAGCGGGTGGTTTGAGCGAGGAAGGTGAGGCGGCGGAGATCGGCGAGCCGCCGACCACCGAGGCCGAGGCTGAAAGCGAGCCCGTGTCCGAGCTGGCTGGCGCTGAGTCGTTCGACATCGATTTCGGCATCATGGAAGACTGGACCCCGGGATTGCTCGATCGGGAGGACAATCAGGTCGCGGCGGAGCCAGGGGAGACGGCGGAAGCGGGGGCGACGCCGGAGACGGGCGTGGGCGGCTTCTTCGAGGAGCTGGACGACGGTTTCACGTTGGAGCTGGGCGGGAAGCCAACGGCGGGAGAGGTCGACGAATTCGAGCCGGCGGGACGCGAGGCACCGGGCGAAGGCATGGTGACGGAGACCATGGCGAAACTCTATGCCGAGCAGGGTCTGCACGAGGACGCGCTTAGAGTCTACCGCCAGCTAGCGGAGGCCCGGCCTGACGATGAAGACTTGGCCGCGCGTATCCGTGAGCTCGAGGATCAGCTCGCCGAGCCGGCTCCGGCCAGCGGAGGAGACGCGGAGGAGCTGGCCGAGCTTCTCGAGCTGACGGGGGCCGGAGAGCCCGTAGCCGCCGAATATTCTTCCAGCGCCCAGCGGACGAATTCTCAGGGGGCTGAGGACGACGGGTTTGTCTTTGAGGACGAAGCCCCGGTGGCCGGCTTGGAGCACCTCGACCCGTTCGCGGCATCGTTCGAGGTGTTTGCCATGAAGGAGGAGGCGCCGGCCGCTCCGCCTATGGAAGTGGCCGAGGCCGGAGAGCCGGCTGAAGAGGCGCTGGAGGGAGCCGGCGAGGAGGTCACGCCCGAGCCCATGGTCACGCCGACGGGCGGCGAGATCACTGAGGAACCGCAGGTCATCCCCACGGGATTGGAGATCGCGTCGGATGAAATGGCGGACGTGATCCCGGTCGCCATCGAGCCGCAGCCGCTCGCCGAGGAGATGTTCGAGGAGCAGGAGGAGCCCGCGGCTGCGGCGCCGCAGGCTGAAGGCTCGACCATCGAGGAATACCTGGCCACACTGTTGGCTTTCGACCCGCGCGCGGCGGAAGCGGAAGCCCCCGAGGCCACGTCCGGCGAGGCGCCCGGCGGGCCCGAAGGTGCAGGGCCGGATGATCTGGAAAAGTTCCAGGAGTGGCTGCGAAGCTTGAAGCGCTGAGCGCGGCCCTCCGGAACAGCCGTAATCGCGCGCTTCCGCTCGAGTCGACGCGCACGGATTCTCTCCTGGCGATCGGCGGGCAGCCGTCGACGCGCGCAGGGTGCTCCGTCCTCACCCTCGCCCCAGCGGGTTCGTGAACGTTCTCACCTATGCCGACCGGGTCGCGCGAGTCCGGGCGCGACTGGCGGAACTTGAGCTGCAGCTATTACTTGTCACCCATCTTCCCAACATCCGCTACTTGACAGGTTTCAGCGGTTCGAGCGGCTGGCTGTTGCTGGGACACGACCGCGCGATCTTTTTCACCGACGGGCGCTACCAGCGCCTGGCCGAGGAGCAGCTGGCAGCGGACGTGGATTTGGAGCTGCTGATCCTGCGGGATGATATCCTGGGGGAGGTCTCGCGGCGGGCGTCCAAGCTCTGGCCGAACGAGCAGTTGGGGTTCGAGGCGCAGCACTTGTGCTATTCCGACTGGCGGCGGGTCGTCGAGGCCGGGAATGGACGCGAGTGGGCGCCGGTCGACGGGGTCGTCGAGACCCTGCGAGCGATCAAGAGTGACGCGGAGATCGCGGAGATCGCCGAGGCGGGTCGGATCGCCGCCCAGGCGCTGGAAGATACACTGGCACTGGTTGAACCGGGCGTGCGGGAGGCCGAGATCGCCGCCGAACTGGACTACCGCATGGCCCGCCATGGCTCAGAGGGTCCGGCTTTCGCGACCATCGTGGCGAGCGGGCCGCGGACGGCGCTCCCCCACGCGGGAACGGGCAGCCGTCGGGTTGAGGACGGCGACCTGCTACTTTGTGACTTAGGGGCGCGGCGGCGGGGTTACTGTTCCGATCTGACGCGCACCTTTGTCATTGGCACGCCGACGCCGCGGCAGGCCGAGACCTACGCCAGGGTACTGGCGGCTCAAGCGGCGGCCGGCGAACGGCTCCGAGCAGGTGTGCCGGGCGCTGAGGTCGACGCGGCGGCGCGGCAGGTCTTCGAGGAGGCGGGTTGCGAGGCCCAGTTTACGCACAGCACGGGGCACGGTTTGGGGTTGGAGGTTCACGAGGGGCCGCGCCTCCATCGGGAGAACGCGGAAGGGTTGCGGCGCAGCATGGTTGTTACGATCGAGCCGGGCCTCTACTTTCCGGACTGGGGTGGTATCCGTATAGAAGACGATTTTGTGGTCACGGACGGTGAGCCGCGGGCCTTGGTGGCGCTGGAGAAGAACGCGCTACGGTCCCTCCCGCTTTGAGGCGGGAACGGCGTGCCGGCGGCGGACCCCGGAGTCGAAACGATCGATCCGGACGCCCGACGGGCGTCCTTGAAGAGTATCCATGGCAACGACGGCGGATTTTCGCAACGGGATGGTCATCGAGATCGAAGGCAGCCTGTACACGATAACCTACTTTCAGCACGTTAAGCCGGGAAAAGGCGGCGCCTTCGTTCGTACGAAGCTGAAGAACGTGCTCTCCGGAGCGGTGACCGACCGGACGTTTCGCGCTGGCGAGAAGGTCGATGAGGTGAGGCTGGTCCGGCGACCGGTGCAGTACAGCTATACGGATGGGCAATTCTATTATTTCATGGACCAGGAGACGTACGAGCAGATCCCGCTGCGGGCGGAGACGGTCGGAGCGGACCAGCTCGCGTATCTGAAGGAGAACATGGTGTGCGAAGCGCTCTCGCGCGACGGTCAGCCGATCTCGGTCGAGCTGCCGTTCTTCGTAGAGCTCGAGGTGGTCGAGACCGAGCCGGGAGTGCGAGGTGATACGGCGCAGGGTGGGACCAAGCCGGCGAAGCTGGAGACCGGGGCAGTCGTCCAGGTCCCGCTTTTCGTCGAAATCGGCGATGTGATCAAGGTTGATCGTCGCGAAAACAAGTACCTGGAGCGCGTCAGCTCATGATCGACCTGGCATTTCTGAAACGTCTGATCGAGACGGTCGAGTCCAGCGACATCGACACGCTCGAGATCTCGCGCTGGGCGACAAAGATCCGAATCTCGAAGAGCCCCTCGCTGGTGCTGGGGGGGAACGCTGTGGGGCCGACCAGCGTGAGCCTGCGGGCGGACTCGAACGCGGGTGGAGGGTCGCCGTCGCCCCCGGCGGCCGAGGTGGCGAAGGCGGCGGAGCCCGCCCCGGCCGAGCGCGCCAACCTGGTCGAGGTCACGTCGCCGATGGTCGGCACCTTCTATCGGGCGCCGGCCCCGGACTCCGATCCCTACGTGGAGGTCGGCGATCGTGTGAAGGTCGGTCAGACGCTTTGCATACTGGAGGCGATGAAACTGATGAACGAGCTGGAGGCGGAGGTCAGCGGGACGATCAGGGAGATCGCCGTGGAGAACGGCGAACCGGTGGAGTACGGTCAGGTGCTCTTCCGGGTTCTACCCGGCTGACGCACGTCACCGGCTCCACCGTTCGTAAGCAGCTTCGAGAGGCCAGCACTTGTTCCATAAGGTTTTAATCGCCAACCGCGGCGAGATCGCGCTCCGAGTCATCCGCGCCTGCCGGGAACTCGGCTTGCCTACGGTTGTGGTGCACTCAGAGGCAGACCGTGACTCGCTGCACGTACGGTTCGCCGATGAGGACATCTGCATCGGTCCGCCCAAGCCGCAGCAAAGCTACCTCAACATCCCACGTATTATCGCGGCGGCGGAGATCACCGGCGCCGACGCCATTCATCCCGGCTACGGCTTTCTGGCCGAGAACGCGGACTTCGCGGAGATCTGCGAGCGCTCGAACATCGTGTTTATCGGTCCGACGGCGCAGCAGATTCGGCTGATGGGCGACAAGGTCGAGGCGCGCCGAACGATGAGCGCCGCCGGCGTCCCGGTCATTCCGGGCACGGAAGAAGCCCTGGCCGATGTTCGCTTCGCCCGCAAAGCCGCCGAGAACATCGGCTTTCCGGTGATGATCAAGGCCGCCGCGGGCGGCGGCGGCAAAGGGATGCGGGTCGCCCGCTCCTCGGAGCGGTTCGAGGAGTTGTTCAAGATGGCCAAGGCGGAGGCCGAGGCCGCTTTCGGGGACGGCGCCCTTTACGTGGAAAAGCTGGTGCAGGGCGCTCGCCACGTCGAGATCCAGGTCCTGGGCGACCGCTACCATCGCGCCGTGCACCTGGGTGAGCGCGACTGCACCATCCAGCGCCGCCATCAAAAGCTAATCGAGGAATCGCCCAGCCCCGTGCTGAATCCCGAGCTGCGCCGGGAGATGGGTGCGGCGGCGATCCGAGGCGTGGAGGCGATCGGCTACGTGGGCGCCGGCACCGTTGAGTTCCTGCTCGATCGCAACCGGCGCTTCTATTTCCTCGAGATGAACACGCGGATCCAGGTCGAACACCCGGTCACCGAAGAGGTTACCGGATACGACCTGGTCAAGGAGCAACTCAGCGTCGCGGCGGGTGAACGGCTCTCGCTGCCCGACGAGGTAGAGATCCGTGGCCACGCCATCGAATGCCGGATCAATGCCGAGGATCCGGACAACGGCTTCAGGCCCAACCCGGGCAAGATCACGACCTTCCATCCTCCGGGCGGCCTCGGCATCCGCGTCGATACGCACGTCTACTCGGGCTACACAGTCCCGCCCTACTACGATTCTCTGATTGCCAAGTTGATCGTGCGGGCCCGCAACCGAGACGAGGCCATCGCGCGGGCGCGTCTAGCTCTGGAGATGTTCGTAATCGAAGGCGTCCAAACGACAATCCCGTTCCTCAAGCAGGTCCTCGACCATAACGATTTCCGCTCCGGTGACATCGACACGCACTTCTTGGATAGGTTCAAGGCGCCCAGCCTCACGAGCGTGGGGGCGCAATGAAGATCGATGTGCTTTGGGTGCCATCCGAGCTGGAGCAGGTTCAGGTTCACGACCGCGTTGCCGTTGTCATCGATGTATTGCGATCGTCTACGTCCGTCGCTGCGGCCATGAAGAATGGTGCCCGGGCGGTCGTGCCGGCGGAGTCGATCGAGGAGGCCGTGCGAATCGCCAACTCTCTGGGCCGGGAGGAAGTGCTGCTCTGCGGCGAGCGGCAAGGCGTGCGCATCGAGGGGTTCGATCTCGGAAACTCCCCGGCGGAATTCACGGCGCCGGCGGTCAAGGATCGAACGATCGTTATGACCACGACCAACGGTACCCGGGCGCTGGCGTCTTTGGCGGGCGCGCGAGTCGTTTACATCGCGGCACTGGTCAATCTCAACACGGTCGTGAAGGCGCTGGTCGAAGCGCAAGAGAACACGCTGATCGTGTGCGCGGGTAGCGACGGCCGTGTGAGTGTGGAAGACGCTCTCTGCGCGGGTCTAATCATCGAGGCCTGCTCAAAGCAGTCCGGCCGGGGCGGTAGTCGGGCCCGGCCCGAGCTCGGAGATGGGGCTGTCGCGGCCCTGGCTCTGGCGCGAGCGCATTCTCCCGTCAGCGCCGATTTTCTGCGGGCAGCTCAGGCTGGCCGCGCCTTGGAGGCCATCGGTTACGGTAGCGACATCGAGCTTTGTGCGCGCCTCGACTCCATCTCCGAACTCCCGGTTTTCCGCGATCGCCAGATCGTCTCGGAGACTGGACGGGCTCGGCCGGGGAGCGGGGCACAGCGTTAAGCGGGGCGCGACGGCGTGGGGGCGAGGTGAGGGATGGGTCAGCCGGGTGAGGACCGTATCCAGCGCGTTCTGATCGGCCTGGGTCTCAGCGCCGTGGGAGTGTTTTCCCTCCTCGCTTTGCTGCCTCTGGGTCTGTTCGGGGCGCGCCTGGAAGAGCTTTTCCCGTCGGGAAACCTGGTCGGGCCGGTCGGGAGTGAGTTCGCCGGCGGGCTCGTGGGCGCCGTCGGGATCAGCGCGGCGGTGGTGCCGTTCCTGCTGCTCCTTTGGGGTCTGCACAGCTTCGGTCAGCTTGAGCGCCGGAACGCCGCACGCTGGACCGGGTTCTTCGCGGCGACCCTCCTCCTGCTTCCGCCGCTCATGGCGTCGATCGCCAATCCACCCGCCGGGGCAGGGCCAAGCTGGCTCGCCGGGGGCTACGGCGCTGGGGCCGGGCGGGCCTCGTCTTTACTCTTCGGCTGGTTCGGCACCGCGCTTCTTCTCGGGATCCTCTACGTCATCGCCACGCTACTCATATTGGGGCCGGGACCGTTCCGGGCGCTCGCCCGCGGCGCGGCTGGTGCGCGGGCCGGCGCGAGCGGAATTCGCAGAGCCCTGGGGCGGTGGGTCCTGGCGGCTGCGATCGTGCTGGGACGCTCGAGAGGCGTCGCCGGACGTCTGGTGGCCATGGGTCGCGGGCTGGCCGATCGGCTCGGTCGGCGCTTCCGCCCGACGACAGAATCGCGCCTGGAGCCGGCCGGCGCGGGCCGGGTGGTCGACGCGGCGGAACCGTCCACGACAGCGGGGCGTGCGGGCGATGGTAAGGGACGACGAAAGCGCGAGCCGGTCCAGACGGACCTGCTGGACGAGGTCGAGCTGCTCGGAACTGAGCTGCCGCCGCTCGAGCTGCTTGCACCGCCGCCCGAGAAGGAGTACTCGGTCAGCGCGGACACGCTGGATCGGTTGGGCACGATCCTGGTCGAGACCCTCTCCACCTTCAAGGTTGAAGGGAGCATAGTGGGTCGCACCACGGGCCCGGTGGTCACCCAGTTCGAGGTGGTGCCCGCCTCGGGGGTGAAGGTCGGCAAGATCGCCGCGCTGGCTGATGACCTCGCTCTGGCTCTGAAGGCCCCCTCCATTCGGATCGTGGCGCCGATCCCCGGCAAAGGCGCCGTCGGCGTCGAGGTGCCCAACCCCGAGCGCAAAGTCGTCTACCTCCGCGAGATTCTCGAGTCCGACGCCTACCGGAACAGCAAGGCCGAGCTGCCGCTCGCTCTGGGCGAGGACGTTCTGGGTCGATCGGATGTTTACGATCTCGCGCAGATGCCGCACTTGCTGATCGCGGGCGTGACCGGTTCGGGTAAGTCGGTTTGCATCAACGCAATCATCTCGAGCTTGATTTACCGCTTCACGCCCGAGCGACTACGGTTGCTGCTCGTGGACCCGAAGATGGTCGAGCTGGGCGGCTACAACGTCTTGCCTCACCTCCGCCACCCCGTCGTGACTGACAACAACGATGCGGCCGCCGCGCTCAAGTGGCTGGTCTATGAGATGGAACGGCGCTACCTGTGGCTGTCGGTCAATGGCTGCCGAAACTTGCGGGAGTTCAATCGCCGGGTATCGCGGGGCTCTCCGATTCGGACGCCCGACTCCGAGGACGGCGTCGAGGTCGCGGAGCCGGCGATCTTTCCCTACATCGTGCTGGTCATCGATGAGCTGGCCGATTTGATGATGACGGTGCAGAGCGAAGTGGAGCGGCCGCTGGCTTATCTCGCTCAGAAAGCGCGGGCGACGGGAATCCACCTGGTCGTGGCCACGCAGCGGCCGTCCGTGAACGTGATCACGGGCCTCATCAAGGCCAACTTTCCCTGCCGCATCGCCTTCCGCGTCGCTTCGAAAGTGGACAGTCGGACCATCATCGACCAGAACGGCGCCGAGACCCTCTTGGGGATCGGCGACATGTTGTTCCTGCCGCCCGGTCAGGCGGAACCGGTGCGAATCCAGGGAACCTTCGTCTCCACCGAGGATACGGAAAGGTTAATGGAATGGTATCGGGCCCGACGGGAGGCGCCGCTTCGGCCGGGCGAGGCTGAGGAGGACATCATCGCGGCGGTGCACCAGCGGGAGCTGGCCGAGGCGGAGGCGGAGGGCACGCTGGAGGCGTTGGCCGACCGTGATCCCCTGTTTCGCCGAGCCGCTGAAGTCGTAATCCAGCATCAGCAAGGCTCCACCAGCCTGCTGCAGCGGCGACTGAAGATCGGGTACGGTCGCGCGGCGCGCATCGTCGACCAGCTCGAGCATGCCGGGATCGTTGGGCCGCCCGAGGGCTCGAAACCGCGAGAGGTATTGGTTACACTTCAGGATCTCGAACGAATATGCGCGGCCGGAGACGGCCTGGAACGGGGTGGCGTTTGATGTGGACACAGATTCCGAATCTCGTCGTAGCACTCGCGTTGTTCGCTGGGTTGGGAGAGCCGGCTCAGGATGACGCCGACCGCATTCTCGAGCGTGCCGCAAAAGCTTATCAGGCGGCGACGACATTGCGCTCTGAGTTCATCCAGAAGATCGAGATTCGCGCGTTGGAGCGTGAGAAGGAAGGGCGCGGTGTGGTTTACCAGAAGAAGCCGCGCTACTTCCTGATGAAGTTCGAAGAGCCGAAGGGCGACATCGTGGTCGCCGACGGCTCGTATTTCTGGATGTACTACCCCAGCGCGCAGCCCGACCAGGTAATTCGCACGGCGATGGACCAAACCACCGAAGGGGCGACGCTGGGCGGCCAGTTTCTGATGAATCCGAGCGAGCGATACGTCGCCACCTATGTCGAGCGCGACGCGGTCGACGGTCGCCCTGCTCACCTGATCGCGCTCGTCCCCAAGTTCCAGGCTCCGTACACACTGGTTCGGGTCTGGATCGACGCGGAGGATTACCTCGTTAGGAAGTTCGAGATCTTCGAAGAGAACGAGACGATCCGTACGATCACGTTGCGCAACGTAGAGGCGGGCGTGCCGATCTCCGACGATCTGTTCGCCTTCTCACCGCCGGCTGGCGTCGAGGTGTTCACGCGTTGAAGTTTTCGGTCATCACCCTCGGTTGCGACAAGAACACAGTCGACTCCGAGCGCATCGTGGCCACGTTGGTGGGCCACGGGGCGATTTACACGCCGGAACCGGAGTCGGCGGAGGTTCTCGTTGTTAACACCTGCACCTTCATCGATCCAGCCAAAGAAGAATCGATCGACACGCTGCTCGCCGCCGCCCGGCTCAAGGATCGTGGGAGCCTGCATGCGCTCGTAGCGGTGGGCTGCTTGGTCGAGCGTTATCGCCAAGAGCTGGAGAAAGCGATCCCTGAGGTCGACCTCTTCCTGGGGCTGCGTGATATGCCCGAGCTGGTACCGCAGTTGGTGATGCGAGGTCTGCTCGATGGCCGGTTGCGCAAGCACCCGGGAGCGCGACTCCCGGTGGGCGGCCTCCGGCACGTCTCGTATCTGAAAGTGAGCGAGGGGTGCGACCACAAGTGCGCGTTCTGCGCGATCCCGCTCTGGAGAGGCCGACATCGTTCATTCGACCCCGCGGCACTGGTCGAGGAGGCCCGGGCGCTGGAGGCGCGCGGTGTGGTCGAGCTCAACCTAGTGGCCCAGGATCTCGCCCACTACGGCCGAGACCTTCCCGACCAGGGGCTCGACCGTCTGCTGGCAGGGCTGCTCGAGTCGACGACCATCCCCTGGTTCCGGCTCCTCTACATATACTCGGCCGGTCTGCGACCGCCGTTGGTCGAGATGATCGCGCGTGAGGATCGGATCCTGTCCTATCTCGACATGCCGATTCAGCACGCCAGCGCTCGCATGCTCGAGCGCATGCGCCGGCCGGAGCGACCGGGGCGTCTTCGCGACAAGATCGCCTGGTTGCGCGCCGAGATCCCGGACCTGGTGCTGCGCACGACGGTGGTGGTCGGCTTCCCCAGCGAGCGAGATGAGGACTTCGACCAGCTGCTCGATTTCGTCGGGGAGATCCAATTCGATCATCTGGGCGCCTTCGCCTTCTCGCCTCAACCCGGCACGCCGGGCGCCGAGATGCCCGACCCGGTGCCCGAGTCGTTGAAGATGGAGCGGCTGTCCCAGGTTAACGACTTGCAGCGATCCATCGTGGCGGCGCGCAACGCAGCGCGAATCGGCAGCCGCGTGGAGGCGGTGGTGGATCGAATCGGTGACCCCGAGAACGGGCGAGCGCCGACCGACGCTCGCATTCGCGGTCAGGCGTACGAGATCGACGGCCAGACCTACCTCGAAGGCTCAGACGTCCGCCTCGAGCCGGGCGACCTGGTCAACGTGACGATTACGGGCGCCGATGACGCGGACCTCTGGGCGGTCGTGCAGGAGC
>JABAOH010168468.1_pt1 | contig 17812 bp, 16 predicted proteins | sample 7062181 | NCBI WGS metagenome assembly JABAOH01 (sample SAMN14538630, study PRJNA623070) | marine sediment metagenome | biome: marine biome [ENVO:00000428]; feature: marine pelagic biome [ENVO:01000023]; material: deep marine sediment [ENVO:00002113]; isolation source: pool of 5 deep marine... | reverse complement strand
CGATGGGCAGGGCCACCAGGCCGGCGTCGAACAGGGGCTTGCGGATCGCCACCGAGAACACCAGCAGCCCGACAGTGACCAGCGCACACAGCGACAGCACATTGAGGATGGTGATCTCCTCAACCCGCCCGGCGCCGAACCAGTGGTGATATTGCGCCGCCATGTGCAGGATCACGCCGATAAAGGTCAGGCCCATGGCGAGGTTGCGTTTGCCGGGCGCCGACCGCAGCACCGATAGGTACAGCACGGCGGTCGCCGCCAGGTAGGCGGCAGCGGTCGCTACCAGGAGGAAATCATGCATTGCAATGACCCGTTCCGTACATTGCCGGCCCCGCTATAATAACCGACTGCCCGAGCCGGAGTCGCCCATGTTCAGCAATCTGACCGAACGCCTGAGCGCTACCGTGGAGCGGTTGCGCGGCAAGGGCCGCCTGACCGAGGAGTCCATCCGCGAGGCGTTGCGGGAGGTTCGGGTCGCTCTGCTGGAAGCGGATGTCGCCCTGCCGGTGGTGCAGGACTTCATCGCCCACGTGCGCGAGCGGGCCCTGGGGCAGGAAGTGGTGAAGAGCCTCACGCCGGGGCAGGCGCTCATCGGCGTCGTGCACCAGGAACTGGTGCGCCTCATGGGCGAGGAGAACGAGCAGCTCGATCTGCGCGCGACGCCGCCGGTGGTCGTGCTGCTGGCGGGCCTGCAGGGCTCCGGCAAGACCACGACCTGCGCCAAGCTGGCCCGCCACCTGATCGAGGAGCAGAACAAGCAGGTCATGCTGGTCAGTTGCGATGTGTACCGGCCCGCCGCCATCCAGCAGCTGGAGACGCTGGCCGGGCAGGTGGGCGCGGCGTTCTTTCCTGCCAGCGCCTCCGAGCAGCCCGCCGAGATCGCCGCCGCGGCACTGGCCGAGGCCCGTCGCCGATTTATGGACGTGGTGCTGGTCGACAGCGCGGGGCGCCTGCACATCGATACCCAGATGATGGACGAGATTCGCGCCGTCCATGAGCGTGTCGCGCCGCAGGAGACCCTGTTCGTGGTGGACAGCATGACCGGCCAGGACGCGGCCAACACCGCGCACGCCTTCGGCGACGCGCTGCCGCTGACCGGCGTCATCCTCACCAAGACCGACGGCGATGCGCGCGGCGGCGCGGCCCTGTCGGTGCGCCACATCACCGGCAAGCCGATCAAGTTCATCGGCACCGGCGAGAAGGTCGATGCGCTGGAGCCCTTTCACCCCGAGCGCATCGCCTCGCGCATCCTCGGCATGGGCGACGTGCTGACGCTGGTCGAGGAGGTCAAGCGCAGCGTCGACGAGGAGCAGGCGCAGAAGCTGGCGCGCAAGCTCCAGCGGGGCAAGGGGTTCAGCCTGGAGGATTTCCGCGCACAGTTGGAGCAGATGCAGACCATGGGCGGCATCGGCGGGCTGATGGACAAATTGCCCGGCATGGGCCAGGTGCCGGACCCNNCGGCGTTTTCCGGACCTGATCCGGGGCTCGCGCAAGAAGCGCATCACCTCCGGGTCCGGGACCACGGTCCAGGACCTGAACCGCATGTTGAAGCAGTTCAGCCAGATGCAGCGCATGATGAAAAAGCTCGGCCGGGGCGGCATGCAGAAGATGATGCGCAAGATGGGCCAGCTCCAGGGTCAGATGCCGCCTGGCGGCTTTCGCAGGTAGTCGACGTTCATGGCTGGGCCTGCCTCCCGCCGGGCGTTCCTGAAAGCCGGGCTGCTGGCCGCCGGCGGCGCGGGCCTGGGATGGGCGGCCCTGCAGTGGTTGGGACGGCCCGGCCTGGTGCCGGTGCCGCATCCGGCCGCGGGCCCGCTGCGCGCGGTGGCGGACCAGACCTCCGGCCTGCCCCTGCTGATGTTGCCGGAGGGCTTTCGCTACCACACGCTGGCCTGGGCCGGGTCCGAGCTCGGCGACGGTTATGCCGGACCGAACCGTTGCGACGGCATGGGCGTGGTGGGCGCCCGCGACACCCGCATCACCCTGGTGCGCAACCATGAGCGTCGCGGCTCCGACGGGCCCATTGGCGATCCGGCCACGGCCTGGGACGTGACGGGCGGCGGCACCACGACGCTGGTGTTCGACACCCGGGACGAGCGCCTGGTGGATTCCCACATCAGCCTCAACGGCACGCTCAACAATTGCGCCGGCGGGGTCACGCCCTGGGGGACCTGGTTGTCTTGCGAGGAGGCGCCGTACACCCCGGAACTCGCCCACCACGGCCTGGAGACTCGCCAGCGGCACTGGGGCCACGGCAAGGCGCGCCGCCCGCACGGCTTCGTCTACGAGGTGCATGCGGCGGGCGAGCGCAGCCCGCGGCCCATCGAGGCCATGGGGCAGTTCTACCACGAGGCGGCCGCCATCGATGCGCGCACCGGCATTGTTTACATGACCGAGGACCGCACGCCGGCAGCGGGCCTCTACCGCTACCTGCCCGAGGTGCCCGGCCAGCTGCTGGCCGGGGGGCGGCTGCAGATGCTCCGGGTGCCGGGCCGCCCGGCGCTGGACCGGGAGGTTCCGCTGCAGTCCGAATTCCCGGTGGAGTGGGTGGACATCCCGGAGCCCGGGCGAGGCCACACGCCGGGCACCCACGACGGGCAGGGGGTCGTGCGACAAGGGCTGGCTGCCGGCGCCTCGGCGTTCATTGCGCTGGAGGGATGCGCGCTGCGCGAGGGCAGGTTGTACTTCACTTCCAAGTATGGTGGCGCCGCGCAAGCCGGTTACATCTTCGAGCTCGATGTCGACCGGCAGGCCCTGAGGCTGATTTTCGAGGCGCCGGCGCGCAACGGGTTTTCCGGGCCCGACAACCTGGTGTTCAGCCCGGGCGGCACGCTGGTCGTGTGCGAGGACCGCGTGGGCCTGCGAACCGCCGGCCAGTACCTCGTGGCGCTGACGCCGGACGCGGAACTGTTCGCCCTGTGCCGGGTGAACCCGGACCTCCGGGGTCAATATCTCGGCCATCCGCTGCGGGACACCGCGCTCAGCAGCGAGTGGGCGGGCGTTTGCTTCTCGCCCGACGGCGCCTGGATGTTCGCCAACCTCTATGCCCCCGGCGTCACCTTCGCCATCACGGGCCCCTGGCCGCCGGGCCTGGTCTGAGCGAGCTGCCGTGCGGAAGCGTCGGGAGCCATGCAGCGGGCGCCGATGAACGCCAAGCCGTTGTTTTCTTTTGGTGCGATTGGCGTTAAAATGCCCGGTTTTCCGGACCCGGCGGACTCGCGGGGTTGGCCGAATTGAACGGCGCCATCGCCCACGCCAGTGGGATGCGCCGGGGACAGAAGGTTTTCGAAGCATGGTTAAGATTCGTTTGGCCCGTGGCGGCGCCAAGAAACGTCCGTTCTACCACATCGTGGTGACCGACAGTCGTAACAAGCGGGATGGTCGGCGCATTGAGAGGATCGGTTTCTTCAATCCCATCGCCCGGGGCCAGGAAGAGCGCTTGCGGGTCGACCTCGAGCGCGTTGAATACTGGACCGGCGTGGGCGCGCAGCTCAGCGAGCGGGTGCGGCACCTGGTTTCCGAGGCGCGGAGGTCTGCCTCCTGACCTGAGCGCCGCGCGGCATCGATGAGCGGGCGCGAACAGGACGAACGCGGCACGGTGCCGCTGGGTTATGTGGCGGGCGTTCACGGCGTGCGGGGTTGGGTCAAGATCCATTCCTGGACGNNGTGATCGTGGCGCTGCCGGGGATCGACGACTGCGATCAGGCCCGGCGCCTGGTGGGCCGCGAGATCGCGGTCCGCCGCGAGCAGTTGCCCGAGCCGGCCAGGGGCCATTATTACTGGTCCGACCTGGTCGGGCTGGAAGTGGTGACGCTTGGCGGGCAGCGGCTGGGACGGGTCGAGCGGTTGCTGGAAACCGGCGCCAACGACGTGCTGGTGGTCCGCGGCGAACGCGAACGGCTGATCCCGTTCGTGCCGGGGGCGCAGGTCCGGCGCGTCGACCTGGAGGCCGGCGTGGTCGAGGTCGACTGGGATCCGGAGTTTTGAGGGGTGGGCATGCACATTGATGTGATCACCCTGTTTCCGGAAGCCGTCGAGGCGCTGGTGGGTTTCGGCGTGACGGGGCGCGCGGTGGAGCGTGGGCTGGTGGAACTGCGGACCTGGAATCCGCGCGATTTCGCCGATGACCGCCACCGCACGGTCGATGACCGGCCTTACGGCGGCGGACCGGGCATGGTGATGACGGTGGAACCGCTGCGCAGCACGCTGCGGGCGGCACGTGCCAGCGGCGGGGGCGGCGGATTGGTCAGTCTGCTGAGCCCGCAGGGCGAGCCGCTGACCCAGGCGGCCGTGGCCGCGCTGGCGGCGCGGGATCGGCTGATCCTGCTGTGCGGGCGCTACGAGGGCATCGACGAGCGCCTGGTGGCAGCCGAGGTCGACGAGGAGTGGTCGCTGGGCGACTACGTTATCAGCGGCGGCGAACTGGCGGCCGCGGTGGTTATCGACGCGGTCGCGCGCCTGTTGCCCGGCGCGCTCGGTGACGAGCTGTCGGCAGTCCAGGATTCCTTTGCCGAGGGCTTGCTGGACTGCCCGCACTACTCGCGGCCGGAGTGCGTGGACGGCGTGCGCGTACCGGAGGTGCTGCTGTCCGGGGACCACGCCGCCATCGGTCGGTGGCGCCGCAAGCAGGCCCTGGGGCGCACCTGGCAGCGCCGCCCGGATCTGCTCGAAGGCCGCGAGCTGAACGAGGAAGACCGGGGCCTGCTGGAAGAGTTCCGGCAGGAACTGAAAGAGTGACGAGATCTGCGCCGGTGCCGGTGCACCGGGGAGGTTAGGAAACAGCCATGAACAAGATCATTGAAGAAATCAACCAGAGCCAGATGGACCGCGAGCTGCCCCCGTTCGCCCCGGGCGATACGGTCACCGTGAACGTCAAGGTGCGCGAGGGCAACCGCGAGCGACTGCAGGCCTTCGAGGGCGTGGTGATCGCGATCAAGCACCGCGGCCTCAATTCAGCCTTCACGGTGCGCAAGATGTCGCATGGCACCGGGGTCGAGCGCGTGTTCCAGACCTACAGCCCGCTGATCGAGTCGGTCAAGGTCAAGCGCCGGGGCGACGTGCGCCGCGCCAAGCTTTACTACCTGCGGGGTCGCGAGGGCAAGGCGGCACGCATCCGCGAGAAGCTCAAGTAAGCGCCGGCAACATGCCGGTTTCGCAAGAGCCCGCCCCGAGCGGGCTTTTGTGTGCCCGCGGGGAAAACTTGAAAGCCCGGCTGCGGGCCCAAATTTTGCGGGTGATACGCTTGTGACGGCTTGCCCATGAACCCGACGGAACAACAGACCCATTCCTTCCAGGCCGAGGTGCGCGAAGTACTGCGGCTGATGATCCACTCGCTGTACTCGAACAAGGAGATCTTCCTGCGCGAGCTGATCTCCAACGCCTCGGACGCCTGCGACAAGCTGCGCTTCGAGGCTCTGCGGGACGATGCCCTGCTCGCCGACGACCCGGATCTGCGCATCGAGATCGAGGTCGACACCGACGGCGGCTGCCTGCGGGTGCGCGACAACGGCATTGGCATGAACCGGGAAGAGGTCACCGAACACATCGGCACCATCGCCCGCTCCGGCACGCGACAGTTCCTCGAGCAGGCGACCGGCGACGAGGAGCTCGATCGGCAGCTGATCGGGCAGTTCGGCGTGGGTTTCTACTCGGCTTTCATCGTGGCGGACCGGGTGACCCTGCTGACGCGCCGCGCGGGCGACGCGCCCTCGGAGGGCGTGTACTGGGAATCCGCGGGCAGCGGCGAGTACACCATCCGCCAGGTGGAGCGCCCGGAGCGAGGCACGGAGGTCATCCTGCACCTGAAGGAGGCCGAGCACGAGTTCCTGGAGACCTGGCGGCTGCGCGCGCTGGTCAGCCGTTATTCGGACCACATCGGCTTCCCGATCCGGTTCCGCACGGAGGCCGCGGCCGACGACGAGGGCGAAGCGCCGGAGGCGGGCGGCTGGGAAACGGTCAACCAGGCCTCGGCGCTCTGGACGCTGCCGCGGGCGGATCTCGACGAGGACGATTACCGCGCTTTCTACAAGCACATCAGCCATGACCTCGAAGACCCGCTGTGCTGGTCGCACAACCATGTCGAGGGGGCGCAGACCTACATCAACCTGCTCTACGTGCCGTCCCGGGCGCCGCTGGACATCCTCCTGCAGCGCGACGAGCGGCGCGGGCTCCGGCTCTACGTGAAGCGGGTGTTCATCATGGATGCGGCCGAGCAGTTGTTGCCGCATTACCTGCGGTTCATCCGCGGCGTGGTCGATTCCGACGATCTGCCGCTCAACGTCTCGCGTGAGCTGCTGCAGGAAAACGAGCTGGTCGGGAAGATCCGCGCGGCCGTGGTCAAGCGTGCGCTGGACATGCTTTCGCGCCTGGCGGACGAGGATGCCGAGCGCTACCTCGAGTTCTGGGACCAGTTCGGCGCGGTGCTCAAGGAAGGCATCGTGGAGGACCACGCCCACCGCGAGCGCATCGCCGGGCTGCTGCGCTTCGCCTCGACCCATGACAGCGAGGCCGGCCAGCGCACCAGCCTGGCCGAGTACCTGGCCCGCATGCCCGCCGACCAGGAAACCATCTGGTACATCACCGCCGACAGCCACCGGGCCGCCAGCCACAGCCCGCACCTGGAAATCTTCCGGCAACGCGGCATCGAGGTGTTGCTGATGTCGGACCGCATCGACGAGTGGATGATGGGCTATTTCACGGAATACGAGGGGCGCCGGTTTCGCTCCATCGCCAAGGGCGAGGTCGGCTTCGAGCCCGCCCAGGCGGAACCGGGCGGTGAGGACGCCCAGCCGGCGCGCCCGCAGCTACTCGAGCGCATCGCCGAGGTTCTTGGCGAGGCCGTGGCCGAGGTGCGCGCCAGCCAGCGCCTGACCGAATCCGCCTCCTGCCTGGTGCTGGGCGAGCAGGAGCTCGCCCTGCACATGCGCCAGCTGCTGCAGCAGGCCGGCCAGGCCGTGCCGGACGCCGCGCCCGTGCTGGAGGTCAACCTGGGCCACCCGCTGCTCAAGCGCCTGGAGACGGAGGCGTCCGACCAGGCGTTCACCGACCTCGCACACATCCTCCACCAGCAGGCGGTGCTGGCCGAAGGCGGCCAGCTCGACGACCCGGCAGCGTTCGTGCAGCGCCTCAACCGGGTGATGGCCGGCGCCCCGGCGGAGACCGCCTGACGGCGGGCCGGGCCGGTGCGTGCTCCCGGGGAGGTCAGGGTCGACAAGTGGTTGTGGGCCGCGCGTTTCTTCAAGACCCGGGGCCTGGCGCGGGAAGCGGTCAGCGGCGGCAAGGTGCGCCTCAATGGCGCCCGGGTCAAGCCGGCACGCGGGCTCGGGCCCGGCGACCGACTCAGCATCCAGCGCGGCGAGGACCGCTTCGAGATCACGGTGCGCGAAGTCACGGACCGGCGCGGGCCCGCCAGCGAGGCGGCCGCGCTGTACCATGAGGATCCGGCCAGCCGCCACCGCCGCGAGGCGGCCGCAACGGAACGCGCCCTGCAACGCGCCGCGCGCGCCGGCCGCGAGCGACGCCCGGACAAGCGGCAGCGCCGGCGCCTGATCCGTTTCCGGCAGCAGGACTGAGCCGAGCACCCGCCCGCTGTTCGCGGCGAGCGGGCCAGCGCCCCTTCAGGAGGTCTCGTCGGGGCCGGAGCCGGCGGCCAGCAGGGCCTGGAGTTCGTACAGCAGTGCCAGTGCCTGGCGCGGGCTGAGTTCATCCGGGACCACCTCCGCCAGCCGCTGGCGGAGCGCGTCGGGCGCCGGCTCGGGCGCAGCCGGCGGCGATGGGGCGGTGAACAGGTTCAGCTGTGGTGTCTCGGCGGACCGGGCTTCCAGCCGGCCGAGGTGCTCGCGCGCCTGGCGCAGCACGGCGGCCGGAATGCCTGCCAGCGCGGCGACCTGCAAGCCATAGCTCTGGCTGGCCGGCCCGTCGGCCACGGCATGCAGGAACACGATGCGCTCGCCATGCTCGACCGCCCGCAGGTGGACGTTGCTCACCTCGTCGTGGCTGTCGGCCAGCTGCGTGAGCTCGAAATAATGGGTGGCGAACAGGGTGAAGGCATGCACCTCGCGGGCCAGGAAATCGGCGCAGGCATAAGCCAGCGCCAGGCCGTCGTAGGTGCTCGTCCCGCGCCCGACCTCGTCCATCAGCACCAGGCTGTGCTCGGTGGCGTTGTGCAGGATGTTGGCGGTCTCGATCATTTCCACCATGAACGTCGAGCGGCCCCGGGACAGGTCGTCACCGGCCCCGATGCGGGTGAACACGCGGTCGACCGGGCCGATGCGGGCCTGGCGGGCGGGCACCCAGCTGCCGGCACAGGCCAGGATGACGATCAGCGCCGTCTGGCGCATGTAGGTGGATTTGCCGCCCATGTTGGGCCCGGTGATGATCAGCATGCGCCGCTCCGGCCCCAGCTGGATGTCGTTCGGCGTGAAGGGTTCCTCCTGGACCCGCTCGATGACCGGGTGGCGGCCACCGGTGATCTCCAGGACCGGCTCCGCCACCAGCTCCGGGGCACAGAAATCGAGTTGCTCGGCGCGCTCGGCAAATGCGCTCAGCACGTCCAGGCGCGCCAGGGCACGCGCCAGCTCCTGTAACGGCTGCAACGTTTCCTGCAGGGCTTCCAGCAGCCCGGCATAGCAATGCTGTTCCCGCGCCAGCGCGCGCTCGCGACTGGACAGCACCTGGTCCTCGAATTCCTTGAGCTCGGCGGTGATGTAGCGCTCCGCGGATTTCAGGGTCTGGCGCCGCGTGTAGTGCTCCGGCACCTTGTCGCCGTGGGCGTGGGTCACCTCGATGTAGTAGCCGTGCACGCGGTTGTAGCCGACCTTGAGGGTGGGGATGCCGGAGGCCTCGCGCTCGCGCTGCTCGTATTCGAGCAGGAAGCCGCTGGCGTTCTCGGACAGCTCGCGCAGCGCATCGAGCTCGCTGTCGTGCCCGGTCCGGATCACCCCGCCATTGCGCAGCAATGCCGGCGGCTCGTCGACGATGGCCTGCTGCAGCAGGGCGGCCTGGTCGGGGAATTCCCGCAGCGAATCGCGCAGCTCGCCCAGCGCGCCCGTACGCCCGTCGCCGATGGCGGAGCGCAGCGTCGGCACGCACGCCAGGGCGCCGCGCAGGGTCGCGAGGTCCCGTGGCCGCGCCGAGCCCAGTGCGACGCGCGCCAGGATGCGTTCCACGTCGCCCACGCCGCGCAGCAGGTCCCGCAGTTCACCGTGCAGGCGCTGCTCGAGCAGCGCGCCCACCGCCCGGTGCCGGCGCCCCAGCCGCTGCCGGTCGCGAATCGGCTCGCCGATCCAGCGCCGCAGCAGGCGCCCGCCCATGGGCGTGATGGTGGTGTCCATGATGCCCACCAGCGTACGGCGATGGTCCCCGGCCGGGTGGCTGAGCAATTCCAGGTTGCGTCGGGTCGCCGCGTCCATGTGCAGTTGCGAGTCGGCCTGTTCCAGGTGGACGCTGCGCAGGTGCGGGGGCGCCGCGCGCTGGGTTTCCTGCACGTATTGCAGCAGGGCGCCGGCCGCCGCGATCGCCGGGGGATGGTCGCCGATGCCGAAACCGGTCAGGTCACGGGTGCCGAATTGCGCGTTGAGCAGGTTCTGTCCGGCCTGCACGTCGAAATGCCAGGGCGCGCGCTCGCTGGCGCGCGCCGCCAGCCAGGCGTGCCGCAGCCACTCGGAGTCCTCGGCCACCAGCAGCTCTGCGATCGCCAGCCGCTCCAGTTGCGCTTCCATGTCCAGCGCGTCCCGCACCAGGCGGACCTGGAAACGCCCCGCGGCCAGGTCGAGCCAGGCCAGCGCCGTCTCCGGGCCGCTGCCGGCGATGGCCGCCAGCAGGTTCTCGCGGCGCTCCTCCATCAGCGCCTCGTCGGTGACGGTGCCGGGCGTCACGATCCGCACCACCCGGCGCTCCACCGGCCCCTTGCCGGCGCCCGGCTCGCCGACCTGTTCGCACACCGCCGCCGGGCAGCCCTTGCGCAGCAGCCGGGCGAGGTAGGTCTCCACCGCGTGCACCGGCACGCCCGCCATCGGGATGGGGGCGCCGTTGGACTCGCCGCGCGTGGTGAGGGTGATGTCGAGCAGCTCCGCGGCATGGCGCGCGTCGTCATAGAACAGCTCGTAAAAATCGCCCATGCGGAACAGCAGCAGGATGTCCGGGTGTTCGGCCTTGATGCGCAGGTATTGCTGCATCAGGGGAGTGTGTCCGGAGAGGGCTTCGACGGCTGGAGCTGACATCGACGAAAGTGTAACGTAATGGCCGCAGGCAATGAACTCGCGCTGCCGGTTGGCCGGTGCGGATGGGGATTCGCGGGTGAGCGATTACGATGATGCGGCGATTCAGGCGGCGGTGGCGCGGGTGGCGGCCGTGCTGCAGGAGCGCGGCTGGCTGCTCAGCACCGCGGAGTCCTGCACCGGCGGCTGGATCGCCAAGAGTTGCACGGACCTCGCCGGCAGCTCGGCCTGGTTCGATCGCGGCTACGTGGCCTACAGCTACCCGGCCAAGGAAGAAGAACTGGGCGTGATCCCGGCCGACCTCGAGGCGCACGGCGCGGTCAGCGAGGAGATCGCCGGGCAGATGGCCCTCGGCGCACGGCAACGCAGCGGCTCGCAGGTCACGCTGGCGGCGACCGGCATCGCGGGCCCCGGCGGCGGCATGGCCAACAAGCCGGTGGGCATGGTGTGCCTGGCCTGGTCGGTGCGCGGCGGCCTGCTCACCGCCACCACCTGCCATTTCGAGGGAGACCGCGAGGCGGTGCGGCGCCAGACCGTCATCCGGGCTCTCGACGGCGTGCTGCACGTCCTGGGTGGCTGATCGGGCCCGCCTGTTTTTCGCGCTCGACCCGGACGAACGGGTGCGGCAGCGGCTGGGACGCATCCAGGCGGACCTGGCGCTGCCGGCGCGTCGGGTGCCGCTGCCCAACCTGCACATCACCCTGGCCTTTCTGGGCGACGTCGCCGCTGCCGATATAGGCCGCCTGCAGACGCTGGCCGGGACGGTCGATCTGCCGGCCGTGCGGCTGATGCTGGACCGGCTGGGATGGTTCCCGCGCGCCGGGGTGGCCTGGCTGGGTTGCGCCCGCCCGCCGCCCGCGTTGAGCGAATTCCAGCAGGCGCTCACGCGGTGCCTGCTGCGCGAGGGCTTCGCGCCCGACACGCGGGCCTGGCAACCGCACGTCACCCTTTATCGCAATTTGAGAACGCGCTGGGAGAAGATACCGTTCGAGGCGGTGGCCTGGCCGCTGCAGGGGTTTTGCCTGCTGCGCTCGACCAGCGCCGAACGGGGCCCGCGCTATGAGCCGCTCGGGCATTGGCAAGCCTCCGGCTGAGGTCATTTCGGGCAGACGCGTAGGAAGTCATCGATGGCGTCCCCGGGCCTCTAAAACGGGTCCATGCGGCTATGTCATAATGCCGTCCTGGCACCCGCCGGCGCCGGCAGGAGCAACCACCGGTTTCAGGAGACGATACGTGGACGACAACAGGAAACAGGCACTGACAGCGGCCCTCACGCAGATCGAGCGCCAGTTCGGCAAGGGCGCGATCATGCGCATGGGCAACGGGACCGCCTCCATGGACGTGGAGGCCATATCGACGGGCTCGCTCGCGCTGGACGTGGCGCTGGGCATCGGCGGCCTGCCGCGCGGGCGGGTGGTGGAGATCTACGGCCCGGAGTCCAGCGGCAAGACCACGCTCGCCCTGCAGGCGGTGGCGGAGGCGCAGAAGGTGGGCGGCACGGCGGCCTTCGTCGATGCCGAGCACGCGCTGGATCCGCAGTACGCGGAGCGCCTGGGCGTCAACGTCGAGGATCTGCTGGTCTCGCAGCCGGATACCGGCGAGCAGGCGCTGGAGATCACCGATATGCTGGTGCGCTCCGGGGCCGTGGACATCGTGGTGGTGGATTCGGTGGCGGCCCTGACGCCGAAGGCGGAGATCGAGGGCGAGATGGGCGATTCCCACGTCGGCCTGCAGGCCCGCCTGATGTCGCAGGCGCTGCGCAAGCTGACCGGCAACATCAAGCGCTCCAACTGCCTGGTGGTGTTCATCAACCAGATCCGCATGAAGATCGGCGTGATGTTCGGCAGCCCCGAGACCACCACCGGCGGCAACGCGCTCAAGTTCTACTCCTCCGTGCGCCTGGACATCCGCCGCATCGGCGCGATCAAGAAGGGCGACGAGGTCATCGGCAACCAGACCCGCGTGAAGGTGGTGAAGAACAAGATGGCCCCGCCCTTCCGGCAGGCGGAGTTCGAGATCCTCTACGGCGACGGCATTTCCAAGGAAGGCGAGTTGATCGACCTGGGGGTGGCCAATGACATCGTGGAGAAATCCGGAGCCTGGTACAGCTACGGCGGCGACCGCATCGGGCAGGGCAAGGAAAACGCCCGCCAGTTCCTGCGTGAAAATCCCGCCATCGCCACCGAGATCGAGCGCCAGCTGCGCGAGCGCCTGCTGCCCGGCAAGCGGGTGGTCGAGGAGGCCGTCGACGAATAGCCGCCGTGGCCGAGCGCCGCGGTGAGGGCCCTGGTCACGCGGACCTGCGGGCCATGGCGCTGCGTTACCTGGCGCGCCGCGAATACGCGGCGGGCGAGCTCACAGAGCGCCTGCGCCGGCGCGGCGCGCGCCCCGGGGATGCCGAGGCGGTGGTGGCGGAACTCGTGGAGCAGGGGCTGGTCTCCGACCGTCGCTTTGCCGAGGCCTTCGTGCGCAGCCGCGTGCAGCGGCTGTACGGCCCGCTCCGGATCCGTGCCGAACTGCGCGCCCGGGGCGTGGGTGACGACACGGTCGAGGCGCTGCTGGGCGCGCTGGCGGACGACTGGCAGGAGCACGCCCTGGCCTGGTGCCGCAAGGGCCTGGAGGGCGCGCTGGATCACGACATGCGCGTGCGCCTGTATCGCCGCGGCAGCCGGCGCGGCTTCACCCACGAGCAGTTGATGCGGGCGCTCGATCGCCTGGCCGGGGAGGGGCAGCGGTAAGTGGCCACGCGCCCCCGGCGGGCGCTGCGCCTTCATCACCACCCTCAGATTGGTTACACTGCAAGGCTTGGGCACGGCCGCGGCGGCTGGCGGCAGAGGGTCTCGAGTTTTGAAGTCGACGTCTGAAATTCGCGCAGCGTTCCTGGCGTTCTTTGGCGACCGCGACCACCAGGTGGTGGCGTCGAGTTCGCTGGTGCCGGCGGACGATCCCACCCTGCTGTTCACCAATGCCGGCATGGTGCAGTTCAAGGACGTCTTCCTCGGCGCCGAGCAGCGCCCCTACCGGCGGGCGGTCACCGCGCAGCGCTGCGTGCGCGCGGGCGGCAAGCACAACGACCTCGACCAGGTGGGCTACACGGCCCGCCATCACACCTTCTTCGAGATGCTGGGCAATTTCAGTTTCGGCGACTATTTCAAGGCGGACGCGATTCGCTACGCCTGGGAATTGCTGACGGCGGAATTCGGCATCCCGGCCGAGCGCCTGTGGGTGACCGTCTACGAGACCGACGACGAGGCCTACGCCGTGTGGAAGGACGCGATCGGGGTCGAGCCCGGGCGCATCATCCGGGTGGGCGACAAGCCGGGCGGCGCACCCTACGACAGCGACAACTTCTGGGCCATGGGCGACACCGGCCCCTGCGGCCCCTGCACCGAGATCTTCTACGACCACGGGCCGGGTATCGACGGCGGGCCGCCGGGCTCGCCAGACGAGGATGGCGACCGCTACGTCGAGGTCTGGAACCTGGTCTTCATGCAGTACGACCGGGCCGCGGACGGCTCGCTGACGCCGTTGCCGGCGCCCTGCGTGGATACGGGCATGGGGCTGGAGCGCATCGCCGCGGTGCTGCAGGGCACGCATGACAATTACCACACGGACCTGTTCCGCCACCTCACCGCGGCCGCCGCGGAGCTGACCGGGGCGGCGGACCCGGACAGCAAGTCGCTGCGCGTGATCGCCGACCACATCCGCGCCTGCGCCTTCCTGGTCGCGGACGGCGTGCTGCCTTCCAACGAGGGCCGGGGTTACGTGCTGCGGCGCATCATCCGGCGCGCCGTCAGGCACGGTTTCATGCTGGGACGGAAAGAGCCGTTTTTCCACCTCATGGTCGGCCCCCTGGTGGAGGTGATGGGAGAGGCGTGCCCGGAGCTGGCCCGCCAGGCGGAACGCGTCGGCACGGTACTCGAGGAGGAGGAAATACGCTTCGCGCGCACCCTGGATACCGGTATGGCGATCCTCGAGAAGGTCATGGAGCAGGCGCACGCGCGCCGTGGGCAGATCGATGGCAAGACCGCGTTCGAGCTGTACGACACCTACGGCTTTCCGCTCGACCTCACCGAGGACATCGCCCGCGAGAACGGCCTGACGGTGGACCTGGCCGGTTTCGAAGCCGAGATGGCGGAGCAGAAAGCGCGCGGGCGCCGGTCCGGCAAGTTCAGGCAGCGCGACCAGATCAGCGCCGAGGCGATCAAGGCCCTGCAGCCCACCGAGTTCACCGGCTACGCGGAGCTCGCCTCCGAGGGCGTGCGGCTGATCGGCATCCTGGTCGATGGCGAGCTGGTGGAAGCGCTCGAGCCGGGACAGTCCGCGCTGCTGGTGCTGGACCGCACGCCGTTCTACGCGGAGTCCGGGGGGCAGGTCGGTGACACCGGCGTGCTGCGCAACGAGGAGGCCTGCTTCCGGGTGGAGGACACGGTCAAGCTGGCCGCTGTTTTCCACGCGCATGTCGGCACCCTGGAGGCCGGCGGCCTGGCCGCGGGCGACCGCCTGGATGCCGCGGTGGACGGCGAGCGGCGCGCGGCCGTGGTGCGCCACCACTCGGCCACCCACCTCATGCACAAGGCGCTGCGCGACGTGCTCGGCGCGCACGTGGAGCAACGGGGCTCGCTGGTCGCGCCGGAATACCTGCGGTTCGATTTCTCGCATCCGCGCCAGGTCACCGGCGAGGAACTGCGCGAGATCGAGCGCCAGGTGAACCGCGCCATCCGGGACAACCCGGCCGCCAACGCAGAGGTCATGGGCTTCGAGGAGGCCATGGAAACCGGCGCGGTGGCGCTGTTCGGGGAGAAATACGGCGACCAGGTGCGGGTGATGCGCCTCGGGGATTCGGTCGAACTGTGCGGCGGCACCCACGTGCGCCGCGTGGGCGACATCGGGCAGTTCAAGATCACCGGGGAATCCGCCATCGGCGCCGGCATTCGGCGCATCGAGGCGGTCGCGGGCGAGGCGGCGGTGGCCTCGATGCAGCAGACCGAGGCCCGACTGCAGGAGGTGGCCCAGGTGCTCAAGGTGGCGCCCGATGCGCTGGAGGCGCGCCTGCAGCAGTTGCTGGAGCGCAACCGGGCGCTGGAGAAGGAGGTCGATGCGATCAAGTCGAGCCTGGCCAGTTCCAGCACCGGCGATCTGGCGGGGCAGGCCGAGGAGGTCGAGGGCGTCAAGGTGCTGAGTTGCCGCCTGGACGATACCGACGCCAAGGCCCTGCGCGAGGGGGTGGACCGCCTGAAGGACCGGCTCGGCTCGGCGGTGGTGGTGCTGGCGGGGGTGGAAAGTGGTAAGGTTAGAATTGCCGCGGGTGTCACCAAGGACCTCGTGTCCCGGTTCCGGGCCGGGGAACTGGTGAACTTCGTGGCCCAGCAAGTCGGCGGCAAGGGAGGGGGCCGCCCGGACTTCGCCCAGGCGGGAGGAACGCGTCCGGAACACCTGGACAAGGCGCTCTCAACTGTGTCGGCCTGGGTCAAGGGCAAAAATTAGGTGTCGAAGCGGCGCTGCGCCGCCGCGGCACCTGGGGTAGATAATAAATGAGCATTCAGGCGTCCCCGGATCCCTGAGGCTCAAAGGAATGAGCTCATGCTGATATTGACGAGACGGGTCGGCGAAAAACTCGTTATCGGGGAGAACGTCACGGTCACCGTGCTGGGTGTGAAGGGCAACCAGATTCGCATCGGCATCGATGCACCGCCCGAAGTGCAGGTGCACCGCGAGGAAATCTACAAGCGCATCCTGCGGGAGCGGCAGGAGTCCGCCGAGGACTAGCATCGCCCGCGGGCCTTTACCGTCCCCGCGTCAACCGTTATCCTTGCGGCCTTCATGAAGCCGGGGTGAGGCGCATACGCCCCCGGCCCGGCAGCGGGCCCGGGCAGCGGCGAAGCATCGACAGGAGAGGTGGCCGAGCGGCTGAAGGCGCTCCCCTGCTAAGGGAGTAAGGGCTTAAAAGCCCTTCGAGGGTTCGAATCCCTCCCTCTCCGCCAAATATCATTATAAATGTCTGAATATTAGGCCCTTTTGATAAGGGCCTTTGTTTTCTCCCGCGCCCCGCCGTCCGTGCACCTGCCCCCCGGCCAATGGCCATTGCTTGACCTGCGTCACCGCCGCGGAACCCTGCGGGGCTTAGCGTGGGGGGCACATCGCCGTGACCGCTCGCGGGGCGTTTCATGACCATCACCGGCCTGCACCTGCTGCTGACCTACGCCTGCAATTTCGAGTGCGAGCATTGCTTCGTGTTCGGCGGGCCGCAGCAGAGCGGCGTGATGACCCTCGATCGCATCGGCGAGATTCTCGACCAGGCCGACGAGCTGGGGAGCGTCGAGTGGATCTACTTCGAGGGCGGCGAGCCGTTCCTGTACTACGGCGCGCTGGTCAGGGGCGTGCAGCAGGCCGCCCGCCGCGGGTACCGGGTCGGCATCGTTTCGAATGCGTACTGGGCCACCGCGCCCGAGGACGCCCGCGCCTGCCTGGAGCCGCTGGCGGGCCTCGTCCAGGACCTGTCGATCAGCAGCGATGGCTACCACGGCAGCGAGCCGGACGGCCCGCAGACCCAGAACGCGCTCGCCGCTGCTGCGGGGCTGGGCATCCCCGTCGGCCTGATCAGCATTGCCGGGCCGGAGGCATCCGGGGTGGCCGCGGCTGCCGGCCAGATTCCGGCAGGCGAGTCCGCCGTGGTGTTCCGCGGCCGCGCGGCCGAGAAGCTCGCCCATCGCGCCGGCCGCCGGGACTGGCGGACCTTCTCCGAGTGCCCCTACGAGGACCTGCGGTCGCCGGGCCGGGTGCACCTGGACCCCTTCGGCCACGTGCACATCTGCCAGGGCATCTCGCTGGGCAACCTGTTTGCAACGCCGCTCAAGGCAATCTTCGCCGACTACGACCCCGATGCCCACCCCGTTACCGGCCCCCTGCTGCGGGGCGGCCCGGCCGAACTGGCGCGCTGTAACGGGGTTCGCTGCCAGCCGGGGTACGCGGACGCCTGCCACCTGTGCTACGCCACCCGCCGCGCCCTGCGCGGGCGCTACCCGCAAACCCTGGCGCCGGGCGCCATGTACGGCGCCGCCAGCGCGGGGCGGCACTGAACCCTGTTCCTCGGCGGGCTCGCCGCCGCTCAATTCCCGAGTCGCTGGAAAGAAGCGCCCGCATGGCTGGCGCATGCGGGGTGCCTGTGCGTTAGGGCGCCGGTAGCCTGTCCCTCATCCGGTCGAAAAAAATGCCCTGCACGATGGCAGGGCATTTCCCGTTACCGCTAGAGCATGGGAAGACACACCCATGCCACAGGAATCACGGGTCTGGGCAAGAGTTCACATGACAAGTCAGCTTAACCCGGCCAGAGGGGCTGACCTTTGCATGCGACACATTGGTGAACCCATAGAACCCATAGTCATCGGAACCGACACCGCAGAGAAACCCTTCGGCCACCCATGCACTTGAAATGTCCACTTCGACCTCACCCTTGCACGTCAGCGTCGCGTCACAAGTATCTGGGTCAAACGTGAGGATGAATTTCGTGTCATCCAACAACACGCCTCCAGGCGGAAACGGGATACCAAGAAAACAAACCCCGGCATCCAGGTCCACGAACGCTTCCGGTCCCG
>JABAOH010008179.1_pt2 | contig 17821 bp, 18 predicted proteins | sample 7062181 | NCBI WGS metagenome assembly JABAOH01 (sample SAMN14538630, study PRJNA623070) | marine sediment metagenome | biome: marine biome [ENVO:00000428]; feature: marine pelagic biome [ENVO:01000023]; material: deep marine sediment [ENVO:00002113]; isolation source: pool of 5 deep marine... | reverse complement strand
TAACGGTGAAAACAAAATTCGACCTACACCAACGCGCCAGTCCTCGACCCTACTACGGTGACAAAAAATGTATCAGTCACGTAATTCTTTTTGGGATTAAAAAGGGCCGACAGTGTCTCGTGCTCCCAGCCCTTTTCCGATTTGCGATCTACTCAACAGGCTCAGTCTGTGGAATTTCTTCGAACAAAGGGTCAGCAAGTACAATCAAATCCTCGACATCCACGACACCATCACCCCAAGGCATTAAGCCAATGTCACACAACAGCTCATCTGTACCCCAGTGGTCAACTATGATACACATATCGGTGGAATCAATGATCCCATCATCGTTGAGGTCAATGATTGGATTAATCGGAACCTGCCAGAGGTCCCGGGATCCATACCCACCAGAACGATTTGATTGAAAGTAGAGTGTCAAACCGTCAGGTGAAATTTCGCAAAGGCCGGGAACTATTTTTTTACATACGGACGCTGTGCTTCTGGTGTAACATCGCTAGGCCCCAGGCCGGTTCCACTCGTCGTAAGTACCACATCAGAGCCTGCTTTGTCTGAAAATTGTTCCAGTTCATTGACTATTATCTCAAAGTCCTCACCGACAATTTCTTATGGCATATCTGGAATTTGTCTTCTGTAAGCATATCCCCGATTATCTGCCTGCTTACGTCTTCACTTTTTCCGAGCGAGCAACAGTCACTGATTGTTAAAATAACCGCTCTAATCATTGATCACCTCTATGGTGTCGCCCACATTTACAATCCCACTTTTTGTGACCTTTGCAAAGATACCTTCCCGCGGCATAATACAGTCACCTATCTGTCGGAATATCTCACAGCGTTTGTGGCATTTCTTTCCAAATTGCGTTATTTCAAGCTCAATGCATTTGCCAAGTCTAAGTCTGTCGCCGATGGACAATCTGAGCAAGTCGATACCATGTGTTGTGATGTTCTCTGCAAAATCGCCCGGATGAACCTTAGCACCCATTGCCAGCATTTTGTTTATGGATTCAACGGCGAGCAAACTTACCTGTCTGTGCCAGGAACCGGCGTGAGCATCACCGATGATACCATAACTACTCTTCAACATAGCTTTTGGTACGTTACTTTTTTGTGTTCCCTTCTTCTCAGAAACGGATATAGCCTTAATCCTGCCTCTTGTAGTCACCACTTTTGCCTCCGGTCTTACTTAACAACATGATCTTATTGAGCACCATATCTTTGTCCACGTACTTGAGCTTGCCATAAATAGTCAAACACACTACCCCTGCTGAAGTCAGTGCTTCCATTTCTATGCCAATCTTACCAAATATCCTCACAGTCACAATCACCGTGATGGTCTCATTGCCCTAATCTTGCTTGAAATCAACATCCACTGCTTCTATCGTCAGAGGATGATACAACGGTAGCAGGGGGTGTGTTAATTTTGCTGCCTGTATCGCGGCGACTGTTGCTGCAGCAAGAATGTCGCCTTTAGTGCATCCTCTGGTCTTGACGACCTCAAACGCCTTTTCGCTGAGAATGATCGTACCGCTTGCCCTTGCTGTCCTGACAGTGATATTCTTGGCATTGACATCGACTATGCCATTGCAATTTTCCACCATACTTAGCCTCCGACCTTCCGCATGGAAAACTTTTCTATAGGGGAATTCAACCGAGTGAATACATTTTTCCTCGCGATTATCTTTTTCAGAACATCACGAATCGGCTCGTCGGGTATTCCTCCTCTGATGAGCTGTCTGATGTGGTACTCACGAGGAGAATACAAGCACGGCTTGATTCTCCCATCGCACGTCATACGAAGTCTGTTGCAAGATTCACAAAATACAGTGCTTCTACCGGCGATAAAACCTATCGCTCCACTTGAGTTCTTGATCTTGAAGTATAGCGCAGGTCCGTTGTTGCATCCGATTGTTGCGTTCGAAAGTGCCCCATACGTACTTTCGATGATCCTTCGAATCTCATCGTAAGGCATGTAGTCGTCTGCCGAATGAGTATTGTTGCTCGTGGGACAGTATTCGATAAACCTAACCGTCACAGGGAGGTTGATGCTCATTCCAGCAAGAGTTGCCACTTGAGAATGGTTGATTCCCCTCAAAATCACTGCGTTGATTTTCACGGGCTGCAAGCCAACTTCAATGGCCTTCTTAATGCCGCACACGACCTGAGATAGAAAATCGTACCCTGTGATTTGCTTGTAGCTGCTTGCTTCTAACGAATCAATGCTTATATTGACGCGATTTAATCCCGCCGCTCTGAGTTCATCCGCCATCTGCCGAAGCAGCACACCGTTTGTTGTAAGCGTAAGCTCTTTTACGCCCTCAATCGCCGATAATCTGGCAACGAGCGAAGTTATGTCTTTTCTTATTAAGGGCTCACCGCCTGTAAGTCTTACCCTATCGACGCCACAATCAGTAAAAAGTCGGACGATGCGATGAATCTCATCAGAATTTAGAATCTCTTCTTGCTGTATGAAATCGCAATCGTGCGACGGACGACAGTAAACACACCGCAAGTTGCATCTATCGGTAACAGAGATTCTCAGACACTTTACATCCATCGTATGCAAGCTCCTATGGTTAATTTAAATCAATCTGACTTCTACAATCATACCCTTCTCAATCTTAGATACGCCTCTATCGAGATGAACCAGCCCATCTGCCCCACACAGGGCGCTAATGTGTGCTGAACCATGATATTCAATTGGTTTAACTGCACCTTCATCATCAATGCATATTGGAATCCAGCTTTGCCTTTCAGTTTTTTTGCGCCTTAAAGACTCAGCTAATGGCATGTAAGAAATCATAGGTTTGTGAACATGCCCCATTATTCCATAAAGAAAAGGCTTTACCAGAAGTTCAAAGACCACAAAACTTGCGACAGGATTTCCCGGTAACCCGAAGCAAAAGGCATTATTGCATACACCAAAAACAGTGGGTTTCCCTGGTTTAAGAGCTATTTTGTGGAACATTATATCAATGCCAATTTGTTTCATAATTCCCGGCACATAGTCACAATCGCCGGCAGAAACACCTCCGGAAAGTATAACAATGTCGTTTTCTATAATAGCCTTTCTAAACATGCTTTCAATTTCATGTTCGAAATCTGGAACAATGCCATAGTTTTTCACTATCCCGCACATTTGTTTAATCTGTGCAGAAAGCTGGTGGCTGTTAGTCTCACGTATCTGAGAGCATCGTGGTTTCTCGTTGGGATTAATTAGTTCGTCACCGGTAGAGATTATTCCCACTCTGGGCTGCAGGGAAACACAAGGATTTATATAGCCAACAGCGGCAAGTGTAGCTATATGCTGGGCTCTGATACGTATCCCACTGTGTAAGACCACCTCACCGGCTCTTAAGTCCTGGCCCTTAGGGCGGATGTTATCTGTTGTCTCTGTACCTGTAAAACGAATTGTGTTGACTGTTTGCATCTTTGTATATTCGACCATGACCACACAATCTGCACCTTGCGGTACTACAGCACCCGTCATGATCTTGGCACATTGATTTTTGCCGATCTTTTTTTGGGGGACATATCCGGCTCGAATCGCTTCAATAACTAACAGTTCATTGCCCAGGTCAGCCCGGCGGCAGGCATAGCCATCCATTGCAGACCTATCGAATGGAGGCATATCAATATCCGATATAATATCTTCAGCTAATATGCGGTCAACGGCCATAGCCAAATCGACACGTTCAGAGCCTAATTGACGTACTGAGGACAAGGCAATCTGTGTAGCATCTTCAAGTGCCAGCATTGGTCTTTTTCTTAATAAATTTCCGATAGTCGTTTTTTGTGTTGATGTTCTTGATCAAAGAACAGCTAAATTCGTCTTGCTCTTCATCATACAACAAGCACTACCCATAATAGTGTCTGTATTCTTTATAATTTCATAATCGAATGTTTTTTCTAAATTAGATATAACCTCTTTTCTATTTCTCAAAAGAGTAATTTACATTTAAGTGACACTTTCTTTGAGAACTTAATTACGTAGTTAAGCTTTATAGTAAAGGTTTCTTCTTTGCCTGATTCAGTTGGGAAAGAAGCCCAGCTTTCAACAAGAAAGTTGTCTCCAGGTTCATAGATAGAACCAAGGCTCGAAATGGTGTCATTTTGATTATTAACCTGAATTATGTCACTTCGAAACATAAGTTCACGATCAAGAAATTTGATTGTCTTATCAAGCCCACCGAAAAATCCTTCTTGATCATTCTGAGAAGTCCCACCGAAATGAACCCGCAAAAAATCCAAATCCTGGCTCAATACAGCCAAAGGAAATTCAGCTCCTGCTCTACCTCGGTCTCCAAGATTTGTCACACCTAACCCTAATGCAAGTTTATCACTCAATTCAAGCCTAATTTTCCCCTGCAAAACTAAATTTTCTTCTTTTGCTTTCTCGGGGAAAATCCCTCCATCAAAACCCACTTCAACATTTTTCATCAGCCCGTACTTAAACCCCGCAAAATGATCCGATACATTGTCGTTACCCAATTCTGTAAAGCATTGAAAGACCAATACACTTTCGGGCACTACGTCAGCTGTTGAGATATTAGTTAACCTCCATAGAAGTAGCCCACCCGGGCACAGTAATGAAAAAGGAAACGAAAATAATAAAAATAAGTGTCTTCTTCATATTTATCTCATAAACAATAGAAATTTGAACTTTGATTTCTTACGCATCATACAACAAGCCCACGAAATAAATTAATGGGCTTTCCGTACATGAAGAAAGTAATGTTGTTCATTTAAGTCATATTAATATTTGATAGTGTTCTAATTCAATTTTTAGGTATTACCCTAAAAAAACACAATATCAGACTATCAGAAATCGATCTGTAGTCTTGTAAGGAACATATCTGCTTCGCCAATATTATCCTTGTCGGCGTGGATATAATTCCACATCAATCTTGTGTTTGGATTTAGATGCCAGTTCAGACCTACAGATATATCATCTAATTTGCCTCCACTTATACTACCATCATCGAGGTCAAGAGAGGAATATCTTGCTGCCACTTCCCACGCACCCAATCCGCCTTCAGCGCCGAAGTTTTTATTAGGTTTTACACGACTGAACAAGCCGGACGATGGCTTATAATTCCGATGTTCTCCTGTCAGAAAATAACTTACCTGAGCGTAATAACCGTTAAAATTGACGTCGCTCGAAGCATCAGCATCAGCAAAAATATATTCACTTTGTATTGAAAGAGGACCAGAAACCCAAGCGCCTTCAAACCCATACAAATCCATATGGTCGCTTGCAAAATTTCCAGTATCCACAAACCTGTCGAACGTGTGTGCCTCAGGCCTGCTTCTGAACCTCGTAGCGTCTCGTCCCAGAGTACTATTATGAGCTGTATCTCTGGAGCTATAACTGACACCGAAATGAAGCAGAGAAGCTCCTTTGTCTTCATATATGGGAAGGGCTGTAAGGCGAGCTGTAGCGCTATATCCACCGTCATCTTCATCCTTGTCATCACCATAATCATCCGTATTTCTGAATATACCCGCGGCCCATGTCATGCGCTCATCAAACGCTGCATTATAAAACATAACACCGGCATTACGACTCGGAGCAAACGCTTCTATAGGCAGCGCCCTTTCCATGAAAGTGATATACTTACTGCTGGTTAGTTCCTCAAGCCCAAAAGGTTCCTTAAAATGACCGGCTCTGATTTTTCCAAACCCAAAGTCTCTTAGCCCAAGATAAGCATCTTTTAAATCAGCATCACCACCTGCAAAATCGAACTGAAGTTTAAAATCAATGTTATCGTAAAGCAGACCGCTAAAATACAGACGAGCCCTTCTTGTCTCGCTACTGTCATGCTGGTCATCTCCCAAATCGGTTTTGAGGTCGTCGTCCTCACTTATCCATCCAAAATCGTACATCAATCTTCCGCCGACTTTGAATTGGAAATCTTTATTTGGTGTTTCAAATCCTAAACCTTCTTTCCAAAAAAACCGGAAATCATTCGATCCCTGCTCAAGCTGAGGTTGCTCTGCAAGTATTTTATCAACTATTTTCTCAACCTGCTTCTCATCAACGCCAGAGGAGGACTTTTCTGTCTCTTTTGCCTTCTCTGCCTTTAAAGCCGCTAATTCTTTCTCTACAATCTTAAGCTGTTGTTCCAGCTGTTCTATTCGGTCATCAGCGTCTTGCTCTGCTCGGGCGACCAAAGGTATAAAAAGACTAGATACAACTGCAATCAAAATCAGTTTTCCAAACACACTAACATTTTGTTTTTCCATAATAATCTCCTTCTTAATTTTTTCTTATGTCAAAGGGTTGACATGACTTATACTCTCAAATCCATTCAAATCATTTTCTATGAACAGCTTGGTCAATTGGGACAGTTTCTTATAAAACTTCGTCTGAGCATGTTCTTGTATATTTTCAACAAATTTTGTTAGCCATCTGGCTGTGTGAGAGCACAAAAATAATTTTTGTTTTTGTTGATAAAGTTGAATGTCCTGAAGATTTCCGTCCTTTGCTGCCTGAGTTTGTTTAACTGCAAGGCAATATATAAACTCTAATTCTATAGCTATATGATCCGGTGCATCATTGATGACAACGTCCAAGCCCTCATTTTCATAAAATTTTCTGGCATGAATAGTAGAATCACCCATAAACTTTTTGTCTTCAAGGTAAAAAGAACCATATGGCGGGGCAAGAAGCTTAAATGGCCCAACAAATAAATGCGCATAGTCAATTTTTAGTGATTCGAGATCAAAGCCTGAATGGATACAATTGCTCAAATCAGCAAAAAATTGATTATTTTGCGCAACATTGATAACTTTCTGTATTAGTAAATTATCAGGTAAATTATAACATTCGGACAGAAACTTATATGAATCTGCCCTTTGACAAATACTATCTAAGGTCTCTTCCATTCAGTTAAACCTTTATGATCTTAACTCTTGTAATACCATAAAATGCTGTAGAACCGCTTAGGCGGTCGTAATCTGCTGGAATTATTACGTTGTTGTTACCACCGCGTGGTACCTCTCCGAATCTCTTTGCAGCTACTCTGCCATAAGCCCAATGACCTTGACCATAACATTTAGCAACTGTACCTGGCCTTACGCCCTCCCACAGTTTCGCGTGGCATTCGATCTGACCGGTTTTAGATATTAGTCTTATTCTATCACCGTTTTTAATCCCAAGCTTTTTGCCATCAATAGGATTTAATTTTGCAACGTCATCCCAGGATTCATCTCCTGGATCAAGGTTTTTGAACTCCTGGTACCAGGAGCAATTAGCCGAACGTCCTTCTCGATTAAGTCGAGATTTGTAATCAACATGAACGAACGGGTATTCTTTTGCATCACCCCATTGATAAGGTTCCTCATAGTGCGGGATAAATGCATGTTCACCTTTTGCCTGATATTTACATGTTTGAAGAATATCATCGATAGTTGTAGAATGTTTTTCTGCGTGAGCGGTAAGGGCCTCTTTGAGAGTTTCGCTATAGAATTCAAACTTATGGGTTTTGGTGTTCATGTTACTCCAGCGTTTTCGATATGGATAAGTATCAGAATTCCAGACCCCAACCTCTCTAAATTCTTCCCAGCCACTGAACTTATCTCCGCCTTGATATTTTGCAGGGTCCCATAGATTCTGGGTAGCATATTTGAGTGAATAAAGTGCGAACTCTTTTGCATTAATTGGGGCTTTGCCTGTTTCAGGGTCTTTATATTCCTTGAAGTGCTTTAGCAGGTTGTCAAATCCTCTCTCTGCCAGTTTTTCTGCAATCAGCCAAGGTATTTCAGTTTCATCAGTCCGAACATCCCAGACCGGCTCAATAACAGGTTCGAGAAGTGTAACATGGCGATAACCATTGCCGATAGATTTGACATATCCCCATTTTTCATACATATGATGAACCGAAGGTAAAACGATATCAGAAAAATGCGTGAATTCTGATGCGTTTGTAGTTAAATGTACTACAAAAGGTATCTTACTAAGAGCTTTCTCCCATCTTTCGGTTTGTGGACACGAGAAAGTAAAATTGTTCATATAACAAATCGCAACTTTGATTTCGTTGGGATCTTCATTTAATATGCCCTCAGCAGCATTATTGGTGACTACAGCACTTCCTGGCTTACCTTCTTTCAATGCAGGGAACTCTTTGGAACCGCGTTGGTCAATTTTTTTGTGCTTTGTTCCTGCTTTGGCAATTTCGTCCAGAAAATCATCGGATTCGGGGAATGCGAGTGTGTATTCCTTATTTGACTTAAGTGTACCACCAACATTATCAACTGACCCTACAAGGCCGTTTAAGGCATGAGCTGCCATGGCACTATAACCGCCTCTGACCTGCATGACTGGCCCGCCGCCGACCCAGCAAATAGCATGTGGGGCGGCCTTTCCAAATCCTATAGCGACTTTCCTAATCTGTTCTATAGGCAGTCCGGCTTTTTCTGCTGTCCAGCCAGGAGTTTTATCCTTGAGTTCAAGATTCCACCACTTAACTAAGCCATTAGTATGCTTTTCATCAAAATCTTCTTCATTTACCATCCGGCCCGGGATGAATTTATTTACACCGTCTGTGAAATCTCCTACAAACTCTTTATACCATAACCCTTCAGTAAGAAGAATGTGTGCAATACCGACAGCAAGTGCACCATCCTGGCCAGGAATAATCGGAAGCCATTGTCCAGCTTTGGCAGCGGAAGCTGAAAATCTTGGGTCAATTACTGCAACCTGAGCATGATCGAGCACATCACCCCAAACACTGAGATAGAATGAGACCTGTCTATTGGCTGAAAGGGGATCGGCACCCCAGAGAATAATATACTTTGTATTAAGAACATCGTATTGCCGGTAGTCCCACAGCCCTTCAGTATAATAAGGACCAAATTTTTCTGCTTCAGCACAAATAGCGCTATGTGAAATATTGTTAGGAGATCCGATTATCTTTGTCATGCGGTCATAAATAACATCTCGCATATATGAATATCGCCCCCGCATTAGCATGTATTTGTGGGTTTCATCATTATTGCGAAGATCCATTATTTTATCGGCTATTTTATCTAGAGCCTCGTCCCATGAAATGGGTACAAATTGAGGATCTTCATTTCTTCCCTTTTTGGAATTTGTCCGCTTCATTGGTACCTTAACACGGTCAGGATCATAAACTTGCTGTAGACTTAAGTGGCAGCGTGCACAGCAGTTTCCGAGATTGACTTTGGAATTGGGATTGCCTCTTACTTTAATAGCTCGACCATCAACAACATAAACCTGAACGGAACACCACGAAGTACATCCTTGACAAGTTGTAGATTTCCATCTGCCTGGTTCTTTGGGTTTGGAACTTTGAGCAAAAGCCCTTAAAGTTGGTTTTAAAACTGTGCCAAGTGTTGGTATGGCTGCAGCACCGCATGCAGTTTTTAAAAAGCTCTTACGAGTAATTTTGTTATTATTTTCTTTCATGCTGAAAATCCCTTCATTCTCTGATTTCATCACAACCTGTCATAAAAGTTTTACACACTTCCTTTGGTGCTTTCGATGGCGCCAGGATTAAAGCTTCTCACATAAAAAACCTTCGGTTCGGTTCCTAGATGCTCTTTGAGCCTCCATGGGCGATATTTAGCCAATATCTTACTGGCCGCACTATTTGGATCATTGAGATCACCCATTATTCTGGCGTTACAAGGACAGGACAGAACACAATGAGGAAGCAGGCCTTTCTCAACCCTGTGATGGCATAATGTGCATTTTTCGACAATACCTTTGTACCTCAATCCAGAATCCTTTGTAGATTTTTCTCTGGCATCATTATAGTAAGGGATCACATTACCCTTAACTTTGGCGGTTACTTCTTTTGGTGAAGATGTACAACCTTTAATTAAAACTTCATCACTTCTCCAGTCCGTATGTGGATCTTCATAGTTACGTGAAATGACATCATAAGGACACATAGCAATACATGTTGCGCATCCAATACACTTTTCAGGTGAGTGCATGGTAATATCTCCGTATCCTTTATGCATTGCCTTAGTTGGACAACCCCTCACACACGGAGCATTCTCACAGTGGTTACAGAGTGTGGTAAGAGATTCGAATCGGACGTTTGGAAACTTGCCGCCTGTTTTATATTTCATTTTTGCCCATGCGTGACCTCTCTGCACATTGTTCTCACTTTTGCAGGAAATGACACATCCTCCACATCCTGTACAATGCTGAAGATCTATTACCATGGCCAATCTTTTACCTTTCTTTCGTGTAGCTGATGCAGTCTGGGCACCCATTAGAACAGCCACACCGCTGCCTCCGGCTTTAAACAGGTCCCTTCTCGAGACCTTTTTTTCTAGTTGAATTTGTTTTTTATGTCCAAAAGATTCCATTAGTGATCTCCTTATTTAGCTAATTAACTGCCCGCCAACTACTATCACATAACGCATGGTGAATATTCCGATCAGTATCAATAATGACGCTATAATCTGAAGATGAACATTTGGTTTAGCCTTCAATAAAATTACCACGGGCACAACGGCACCAATTATGATCTCGACCCCAACAAAAAGAAAACCGATATTGCCTGAGGCAAGAGAACGGACAACAGCAATGGATTCTGTGCCTCCGTTAAAGAACATCAGCACTTCCGAAAGGACTAGGCAGAGTTCAATTACAACTAACCATGCGAGAAATTTGCCAAGTTTTGAAAAAAGTACTGCGTTATTGGCGTTTGCTGAAAATAATATTACAAGTGCGATACCGGAGATGATAGCTCCATTCACAAATAATACAGGCATCAGCGAAGAATGCCAGAGTAGTATACCAGGAGCGCGAGCTATATGAATAGCGGTATACGTGGCGGTGAGCAAAGCAAAGGGCAATCCAATATAGGCAATCTTTTTGGCAAGATCTTCTTTAGATTTGAATAAAAGAGCAATGTAAATCAAATCCAGCAGTCCAAATATACTTAAGATCCAAGCCCCCCAGGAAAGCATGCTCTGTGGATTAAAAGCGACAAAAACCCGCCAGAATCTATCAGGGCGACCAAGATGAATCAGCAACATAAACATTCCTGTTGCTAATACAATCAATGACAAAACTGCACTTTTTTTGGCGAAGAGTTTATATTCTTGTTTCCAGTAATTTGCTGCAACTGAAAACACATATGATCCTGCGCTTAGACCACCCAGAAAAAAATATGTTACGATCATCCAATCATAGGCTAAATTCAAAACAGTGCCTTGTTCAGACATTTTTAACTCCTTTCAAATCGATTTTATTTTTGAAATTACATGTCCTTGCACGGCAGGACAATGTACCTTATCGGCTTTAAGAGCTATATTCACCATTTTCATAATCCATTTTGTCTGGCGTCAATTATGATTTCCTTTCAATGACAGTTTTTTCTACCCTTTCTTCTTAACACTTATCCTTAGTTTATGACCGTTAGGAAGTGCCCCCCATGGGGGGCAAAATTTGCGATATTATTTATCCTTATTTTTCCTCTTCATGGCCTGCTCGGCCCGGTAACTCGACACATTCAACTCCAAGACTACACTGTGGTGCACCAGCCGATCTATTGCCGCCGCTGTGGTCATCGGATCCTTAAAGATCATCTCCCACTTTGAGAATGGCAGATTGCTGGTTATCAACATACTGCCACGTTCATAACGATACGCCAGCAGTGTAAACAAAACCTCCATCTCATCTCTGTCCTGCTTTACATAACCAAAATCATCTATCATCATCACATCGAACCGCGACAGTTTCTTCAGTAGCTTATCAAGTTCCAGGTCCCTTTTGGCCCTTAATAACCCAGGCAACCGCAAAAGTAACTACCGTACCACCTGCACGCCATGTTATAGCCTTGACTATACTTCTGTAATGCGATTCCAAATGTTATTGCTCCTTATATTATAGTATTCCTACGGTTTTTATGAGAATACTAATAAAAAAATATAATGTTCTTAAAAAAACCTATCTTTTCGGCCTAAATGCAGTAATTCGGAACACATTGTTTTCTCTTGGCTTGTTCAAATTCTACAAGATCGGCAAATGTCTTGTTCTGGCAGACCTCAGATACTGCACTATTCACCTTTTGCCAAAGATCTTTGAAGGCCTCATCTCCAAAAAAAGTTGAATCTCGGTTGGCTTTACCTTCATCTGGAGCTATGAAAATCGGGCCCTGGATATATTCAATGATTTCTCCGACCGTCAGGTTCTCAGCCGCCCGTGCTAACATATAACCGCCTTCGCTGCCCCGGCGGGAGTCAACAAAACCCGCATGTCTAAGCTGATTTAATATCGCCTCCAAAAAGCGCGGTGGTATGTCTTGAGCACCGGCAATCTGGTGTATTGCGCCTTTCTATAATGGCCATCACACTCCCAGGGGCAATTTCTTTACTGCCTGGGCAATCAAGGACAGGGTTATTCAGTGGCTAGATCCAAAACCCCTGCCTTATCGTTGAGTTGTATCGAATGGATTGGCAATCCAAAGGAGATGAGATATGCTTAGGATATTAGATCGACGCAGTTTTCTAAAAATGGTTGGAGCCGGGCTTGTCTCCGCCAAATTACAAAAGCTAAATGGCCAATTGAAAACTGGGACGGCAACGTCTGAAAAGGAAATCCCTTCAAAATCATTTGTAGATTTCCTCAAGAAATATGGAAATGAGCATCAGCCCTGCATGATATACGATGACGGACAAGACTTTCGGGCTTGGCAGCAAGCTTTTCGTCGAAAACTCGAATCCCTGCGCGGGCCCATTCCTAAACGTGTTAACTGTGAAATAGACATTCTGGAAACGACCGAATTGCCCGACCATAACTTCTATTTTTTATCCATAACCTCTTTTTCCGCTTATAGTGCTTCATGTTAATGGCCCAGAGATGACCTACCTCATGTTACATTTTGATATGCAGCCTTTTAATGTGTTTGTTTGCTTCGCTCACAAAAAGGCAGCCCCAAAGCATGGTAATCGCGGTCAAGATAAAAATTCAGCCATGAAGAGGTCCCATTCAATGCCCAGTTTCTAGGTGGAATACAGTTGTTCCTTAGCTTGGATTCCTCACCGTGTGCTTTTAATCGATCATAAATCCTAACCCAAACACAAGTCCGTTCTTTTCTCACCTCACATCGTGTCTTTTCACTACCACCACAGGCCCCGTTCCGGATGAATTTCGGACACTGCGATTCCGGGCATAGATAAGCCATATCTTCAAGAGCACAGTCACCACACTTCTGACAATCGAATAGCACGGATTTAGATATGTCCTCGACGAGGCAAGGCAGCGCTCTGAGAATTTTACTGTTGTCAATAGTTCTTGCGATACGTTTGATTATAGGGTAGTGCAGGGCTTTCTTTTTGAACAGGAGGGCATGGAATGCTTTCATAACAATCTGATTAGTATAGCCCCGTAACGATCGGCGTGATTTTCTGGCAGCGTAAGTGCTGTTCAATCCACTATGGTCATCTTTTTCATATAGGTAGATTCCGCCTGGGTACGAGAAATCAAATTCTGGAAGAAAATCTCGCCAATGTTCTTGTATATCCCGGAAAAGCAAAATAATGCTCCTAATATCCTCATACATCGCAGCTCCGGCTATGTGCGCCCCACGATAACCCAGACCTTTCAACACAGCAATCAACTTGGCTGTCCGAAGCAAAATTGCTGGTCTGCCTTTGTCTGGTCCTATTGTGTCTGCTTGTACTTGACTGAGCAGCTTATCGGATACAAATGCTCCGGGGACGCCACCTTTATACATAAAGCTGGCCGCGGTATCATTGAGTACATACACCGAACCAAAAACTGGAATTTCACACCCACTCGCCTGCAAAAATTTCAGCAGTTCATGAAATTTCCGAGCATCGTAGCAAATCTGGGTGATAGCAAATTTAGCACCGTTATGTATCTTCTTGAGTAGCTTATAGTACTGGTTTATCACTTCACTTTCGGCATATTTATAACAGGAAACCACAGCTCCCAATAAAAAGTTTGTCCTTTCCGATTTGGCAGCAGATCCTCTTGTGCAAAACATGTCCTTCCCATTATTCATGCTATCAAGCATGCAGAGCATTGTTGGTGAGTCCAGGTCAAAACACGGTTTGGCCGTCCCCTCGGGGCCTTCCGCGGGATAATCTCCTGTGACAATCAGTAAATTCTCTATCGAAAGTCGGTCCAACTGTAGAGCCCGGCTGATAGCGCCGTAACGGTTCCAGTCTCTGCACGCAAAATGCACAATCGGATCAATGCCAATCTCCTTTATTTCCCGACCCAGAACATCAGGGCTGAGCGAAGGATTGCCGCCAGGATTATCAGTAATGCTCAAGGCATCAAGTAAACCTTCTTCCTTAGCCTGGCTGGCAAACGACAGCAACTTCTCTACACTCCTACCTCTCACACTCCTGCCCGGAACCAATTCAAAAGTAAGCAGGAAATCGTTCGTGCCTTCCAATTTTTCTCTGAACAGATTAGTCATGATCATTACTTTACTAAACGAACACTACTAAAGTGTAATAACTACAATTTGGTTCTCTTAGGATAAACCCAAACGGTCAAAGCACCAAGCTGATTTTTCTCCCAAGCTCAAAATTTATCTTCTGCTTGCTATAAGGCAAGCGTATAAAACAGTGTCGGAAGTGGGCGAAGCTATAGCCCTATTTTCGCGAGTTCTAAAACGTCATAATTCTTCAAAAAGTCACCTCTTTCAAGAGCTGAAAAACACCCTGATTTTCAAGTGACATTATGACACCATTTTGTCACCACAAATGTTAATTTTGCCCATATCGAGTCCGAATAAATGCCGATTTTTTGCGAAAAGACGGATATTTTTCAAAATTTTCTATGTGTAATCGGATTAAGTATACGGGGAGAAAGAAATGTGTTAATCATATAATTCTTTTTTGAATAAAAAAGAGCTGGCAATTCTGTATAATTACCAGCGCTTTAGCTATATTTGACGCTTGTTTTTTTCCTATATGGTTCTTTACTTCTAGTAGTTAACCTACTCAATTCATTCAACTGGTGGAATTTCTTCGAAAAGGTGCTCAGCAAGGACGATCAAGTCCTGGACATCTACTACGCCATCACCAAAAGGTGTCGGGCCAATGTCACACAATGGCTCGTCCGTGCCCCAATAATCAACCATAATGCACATGTCGGCAGAGTCGACAATTCCGTCGCCGTTGAGGTCAACGACCGGCTCGATTGACACCTGCCATATGTCATCGCCACCTACTCCGCCAGCCCGCCTGGATAAGAAAAAGAGGGTAGAGCCATCAGTCGAGATGCAGGGCGTAGCCTCGATGGTTGAGGTGTTGACAGGGAACCCAAGATTCACCGGTTCTGACCATAGGTCGTCCGTTGTTGGCCGCGTCGTCACCCATATATCATAAACACCTGTTCGGTTGGACATGAAAAAGAGCGCCAAGCCATCAACCGAGATACTGGGGGCAGCGTCAAGGGCTGAGCTGTTGACAGTTGGTCCAAGATTCATCGGTGTTCCCCAAGCGTCGTACACTGTTGGCCGAGTCGTCATCCACAGGTCGTGCCCACCGGAGCCGCCGGGTCGATCGGAGCTGAAGTAGAGCGACAGGCCGTCGGCTGAGATGCTCGGGACCCAGTCATGAGCGGAACTGTTAACCATTGGCCCAAGATTCACCGGCGTTGCCCAGGGATCCGAGGTGGTTGCACGGCTAGCCATCCATATATCTGATCCCCCAAACCCGCCTGGGCGTGGCCGGATATCGAAGAACGGCCCTTCTCCAAAGTACAGCGATAGCCCATCCGCTGATATGCTCGGATGAGATTCGTGAGCGGAACTGTTAATAGTTGGACCAAGATTTACCGCTGTTCCCCAGGGGTCGGAGATGCTAGCCCGTGTCGCCACATATAGCTCCCAACCGCCAAGCCCACCGGGCCGATTGGAGGAGAAATGGAGTGATAGACCGTCGGCCGATAGGCTCGGGCCAGCATCGGTAGACGAACTGTTGATGGCTGCTCCCAGATTAGTGGGAGTACCGAAGATGAAATCTGCGTTCGCGCTGCCACCCTCACCAAGTAAAAAAGCCACCACTATTAACTTACAAATTCTTAAATTTGTTTTATTCATTTTTGGTCTCCTTAAGATTCTTTATGCTTCTGTTTACTTGCTACTTTGTTTAATTATCGAATTCGCCTGCTCTACTCTTGTAAACGGGAAAATGGGAGCAGTCTAACGATTTAATTGAAAGTTTTTTCAATAATTTATATAATTCATGTTGTATCTAGGATTTCTGGAAACTAGCGAAAGGTGAGGCCTATCGAAACTCATAAGACCCAATATCTGGTTGCTCTGGCCAAGGATGGAAATCGGTCTGCTCTGAACCAGCTGTGCAGCATATACGGTGAACGAGTACGCCGAATTATTCGATTTCGCTTTGACAAGAAGCTCCGGCCCAAGCTCGATTCCGTCGATATAGTCCAGGATGCTCTTATTTTGGCCTTAGGAGGCTTGCAGGACTTTACTTACCGAAACGAGGGAGATTTTCTGCGGTGGCTGTCCAGAATAGCGGAGAATAAGCTTCGTGATATTTTAGAAAAATTCCATGCTGACAAGCGTGATGTTCGCAAAGAATTCCCGTTTAATAAAGAAGGGGGGAGTACCGATGACAACATTGTTGGCGCAGCTGAGGCCATGGATACAACAACGCCGAGCGTCATAATGAGAAAAAAAGAGTCGTTGGATAGATTGGAAAAAGCTCTGGACGAATTAAAACCTAAATACAAAGAAATCATAATACTCAAAAAAATCGAGGGATTCTCACACGCTGATATAGCAGAGAGATTAGGCAAGAGCACAGATGCCGTTGGAATGCTGTTGTCTCGTGCTATGGCGGCACTAGCAATTGCTTATGGGAAAGACTAATGACGGCGCAGATCAATAACAATCGAGCGGTGGTTATTAAAAAGGCACTTACCAGATTCCTCGATGCACAGGCCCAAGGTAAGCAGCCCGATGTCGAGGAGTTCGTCAGACAGTATCCAGAGTGTGAAGCTCAACTCAAAGCACGAATACAAGACCTGCAGGAAATCGATTCCTTGTTCGATTCAATTGTCCATGCTGATGAGAGCGACTTTGAAGAAATATCGGCTGGACGCGAACTTATTGGAAAGAAAGTCGGGAGCCTCGAAATAGTAGAGATGATTGGTCGAGGAGGTATGGGAGTAGTCTATCTGGCTCGCGATACAAAGCTTGATCGCTCTGTTGCTGTGAAGAGTATGCCAGTTAAATTACTGGGCGACTCGACTGCCCGAATGCGTTTCAAGCGTGAGGCCAAGCTGTTAGCTTCGCTTAGTCATCCTAACATTGCTGTTATTCACGACATCATCGAGCAGGATGAGGCTGTAGGCTACCTAGTCCTCGAGTATGTACCGGGGCAGACACTTGCCGAGCGTATAGCTCACAAGCCGCTCAAATTGGAACAAGCCCTTTCAATCGGCCAGCAAGTCGCCGAAGCTCTCTCAGCAGCCCACGATAAAGGGGTAATCCATCGGGACCTCAAACCGGGCAACATCAAGATCACGCCGGATGGAAGGGTCAAGGTGCTGGACTTCGGTCTTGCCAAGACTTCCGTAAATGAAGGTACAAAAACGGATATCACCGCCACTCAACTCGGTCATGTTATCGGCACACCGGCTTATATGAGTCCAGAACAGGCGCGCGGTCAGCCAGCCGACCACCGCAGTGATATTTGGGCGTTCGGCTGTATTCTGTACGAAATGCTATCAGGCCGGGCCCCATTCAAAGGCGAGACGGTTACAGACACACTGGCCAACATTATTGATAGCGAGCCGGACTGGGAGGCTCTGCCAGGGATTGCGCCAGCGA
>JABAOH010188000.1_pt1 | contig 17824 bp, 13 predicted proteins | sample 7062181 | NCBI WGS metagenome assembly JABAOH01 (sample SAMN14538630, study PRJNA623070) | marine sediment metagenome | biome: marine biome [ENVO:00000428]; feature: marine pelagic biome [ENVO:01000023]; material: deep marine sediment [ENVO:00002113]; isolation source: pool of 5 deep marine... | reverse complement strand
CCGTCGAGTTGGTGTCGCCCTGGACCACCACCGCCTCGGGTCGGCGACTGTCGAACAGGGCGTCCAGCCGTTGCGCCCCTTCTCCTATCTGGCGGCCCCGGGACAACCCGCCCACTTCGAGGAACACGTCGGGCTCGGGCAGCCCGAACTCGGCGAAGAACGATTCAGAGAGATTGAAGTCGTAGTGCTGGCCGGTGTGGACGACGAAGGCGGCGTCGTCGAGCAGCCGGATGATGTGGGCCAGCTTGATGATCTCGGGACGGGTCCCCAGCACCACGGCGACGCTGCTGGGAGCAAAGCCGAACTGGTTCGCCATGGTGGAGCCCTCTCCTCGTCGATGCCCGGAGATTATGGCCGTCTTGANNCTCCGACCCTCAGGAGGATCCGTTGGGAAACAGCTACGCCGGCGCACCTCTCGCCGATTGGCCGCTGGGAGTGACTTCCATCGAGCCTGGATCCGTCGAAGGGGTGCGGGCTGCGATCCGCCGGGCCGAGGAGATGTCACAGTACGGATGGGGCCACACCATCGACTTCGGGCCGTTCACACAGGAGGGCCTGCTCGGCGACACCTGGCTGGCCGTGGTCGGCGCCCTGGACCGATCCGACATGTGGCCTGGGGATCTGGCCGGTCTCAGGGTGGCCGACGTGGGGGCCTTCAGCGGCGGGATATCGGCGCTGATGGCCCATCGTGGAGCCGAGATGGTCTACGCCGTCGACGAGATGCCCGGCCATGCCGAACAGGCCCGGGTGGTCGCCGACGTCTTCGCCCTCGACAACATGGCCGTGGTCGAGTCATCACTGTTCCGCCTCGATGAGCACATCGAGTCGGAGAGCCTCGACCTCGTCCTCCTCTCCGGTGTCCTCTACCACCTATCCGACATGCTCCTCGGCCTCTACCTGCTGCGTCGCCTGCTCAAGCCCGGGGGACGGCTGGTCATCGAGACCAACGCGGTGGAGGACACCGAGCACTCCTACGCCAACTTCGGCCGGTACTACGCCGGGATGTGGTGGCAGCCCACCATGCTCTGCGTCCAGGACATGTGCCAGTTCATGGGGTTCGACGATGTGCGGGTCGAGCCGTTCGTGGAGAGCCGGTGCATCGCCACTGCGGTGAAAGCACCCGGCGAGATCCCCTACAAGCGGGGTATCAACTGGTCCTTCCACAGTCTCGACGACGCAGCGGAGCGAACCCTCGACCACACGGTGATGGCGCCGGCGCCGGCAGTCCCCCGGACCGAGCCGGTCCCGCTCACCGCCATCCAGCGGGCCGCCAAGCGGATCCTTCGGATTCCCTAGCCTGAGTCTCATATGCGTCTCGTCCTAGGCATCCTCGAGGGCCTGCTGATAGCCCTCATCGCCTACAACTTCGTGGTGGCCCTCTTCGGCTGGCGCAACCCCGACGCCGCGCCCAGAGGCACAAGACGCCGACTGCTCAGGATCGTGATCCCCGCCCACGACGAGGCCCACGTCATCGGGGCCCTCCTCTCCGACCTGGCGGGCCAGGACTACCCGGAGGACCGGTTCGAGGTGTGGGTCCTCGCCGACCGGTGCAGCGACGACACCGCCCGGGTCGCCCGAGAGCGGGGGGCTCTTGTCTCCGAGCGGGACCAAGGCCCCGGAGGGAAGGGTGCGGCCCTGGCCTGGCATCTGGAACAGCAACCGCTGGAGCCCTATGAGGCGCTGGTGGTTCTCGACGCCGACAATCGGGTGCCCGAGGACCTGGCTGCCGGTCTGTCCGACGAGCTGGAGCAGGGCCACCAGGCGATCCAGGCCTACCTCGATGTGGCCAACCCGGACGCCACGGCGGTGGCCACCGCTTCGGCGCTCAGCTACTGGGCGTCGAACCGGATGGTGCAACTGGCCCGGGCCAACCTGGGCTGGCCTGCCGACCTGGGCGGCACCGGCATGTGTCTCACCGCCTCGGCACTGGAGGCCGCCGGCGGGTTCGGTGAAAGCGAGAGCGAGGACCAGGAGCTGGGAGTCAGGTTGTTCCTGGCCGGCATCCCCGTCGTGTGGGCCCATCACATCCTGGTCCTCGACGAGAAGCCCACAGGTGCCGCCGTGGCCATGCGGCAGCGGTCACGGTGGGCGGCGGGCCGCCGTCAAGTGGCTCGCCGGCACTTCGGCGACCTGATCAGGAAGCCCTCGATGGCGTCGGTCGACCTGATGATCAGACTGGTCCAGCCCAGCCGGATGGGGGCGGCGCTGGCTTCCGCCCTCCTCGCTGCGGGGTCGGCTCTGGGAGCGCCGCTCCTGTTCCTCGTCAGGGACCAGGTGCCGGGCAGGTACCTGGCCAAGTATCCGCTGCTGGTGATCCTGCCCCTGATCAAGGTCGGGGCCCGGCTGGTTCGCCGCGACGGGTGGTACCACACGCCGCATGGCGGGTAGCAGGTAGCAAGTATCAGGTAGTAGGAGGCAGACGCGGGAAGACCCCCGAAGGGGTCTCCCGCAGTAGTTCTACTTACACCTGCTCACCATGCGGCTTCAGCATAAGCAACGACTTAGCCACTAGCGCCTAGGTGCTGTTCAGAATTGTACAGCGCCTTGGACTCCGTGACTAGGGCCTCTCACAACCCCCTAGATCCGACTCGGTGAAGACCGTACGTTCGTGTGTGCGGAGGGGTGCCGGAGTGGTCTATCGGGCCGGTCTTAGAAACTGGTGAGCGTGCAACGACGTGCTCCATGGGTTCGAATCCCATTCCCTCCGCTCGACGTCGAACGGTTACTCCACCTGCCGACGTACCGACTGAGGCCAGCGAAACAGGCCGCGGGCCAGACCCAGCCCGTAGGCGAGATGCATGACCGAGGCGGCGACCATGACCAGCGGGCGTGATTTCGTCGCCACCAGCAGGGCGCCCTGCCAGAGGGCGGCCAGGGCTGCCAGCGGCAGCCAGCTCCCCGTGAGGGCGAGCACCGTCGTGGTCGCCAGTCCCACGGTCAACGCCAGGGGAGCCGCCGGCCGCCACGAGGGCCACCGGCCGTTGACGTAGAGCATGTCGGCCTTTCCCAGGCCATACCGCCAATACTGGCGCCACAGACCACCGGGGCTGCTCCGGGGCGTGTAGGTGGTGACGATGGCCGGGTCGACGACAACCCTGGCCCCCTGTCGACGCCACCTGAAGTAGAGGTCGGCGTCCTCGGCGACTCCGGAGGGAAGGGTGCGGAACCCTCCGAGCCGCTCGAAGTCGGCCCGGGTGAAGGCGCCGAGGTAGACGGTGTCCACCTCTGAGGCTCCGGTGGCGTGCCGGAACAGGGCAGGCCCCGAGCCGAACGGGATGCGCATCGCCGCGGCGACCGCCCTGCCAAAGACCCCCCTTCCGACAGGGTTCTGGACGCCGCCCACCGCGTTGGCGCCGGTCTCCGAGAGTGACTCCACCGAAAGACGCAGATACTCGGGCGAGTAGGTCGTGTGGGCATCCGCCCTGATCAGGATCTCACCGGTCGCTGCTGCGGCCGCCAGGTTGAGTCCGTGGGATTGCACCCGTCCGGGGTTCTCGATCAGGACAAGGCCCGGATGACTGGACTTCCATGCCTCCACCAGGTGCCTGGTGGCATCGCCGGAGCCCCCGTCGACGACGACTATCTCTGCATCGCCGGGGTAGTCCTGGGCGGAGAGTGATGCGAGACAGGCTTCGATACTGGCTTCCTCGTCGAGAACCGGGACCAGGACCGAGACCTTGGGGTTGGGCACGTCAGCACACTAAAGCGACGGTCTTTGGGGCGTAACGAAATGGGGTCTCCAGCGTCTTTTCCCATGTAGAGGAACCCATGAGCGAACAGGTCCCCCGCTCTTCACATCGTCTGAGGGAGATGGCCTCCGAATTGGAGACGGNNCGCGCTCGGAGCAGTTGGCTGCCCGGGCGGTCGCCCGCGCCCGCTCGACCAGCCCCTCCACTCGCCGCATGGCTTCGGTGCTCGGCGGGGTCTCCGTCGTCTTCCTCGTTGTGATCACCCTCGGCGCCACCTCGGCCAACTCCCTGCCCGGTGACCCGCTGTACGGGGTGAGCCGGGCCTATGAGTCGGTTGGAGACTGGGTAGGGGTGGTCGACCCCGTCGAGCAGCGTCTCCACGAGGTGATCGCCCTCACCGACCGCGGCGACGTCGTGCTGGCGACACGGGCGGCCGGGGAGGCTCTTGCCTACCTCCGGCAGAACAGCCAGATCGAGCTCGGCATCGCGGCGGCGATCGAGATCGCATCGGCTGAGGACTCCCCGCCGGCTTCGATCCAGGCGAGCCCGCCGGCAAACGTGACCGTTGAGAAGGCCAACACCCTTCGTCTCGCTGCCGAATTGCTGCTCCAGAGTGTCCAGACAAATGGTGACAGCCTCAATGCCGCTGCCGTCGACCTGGCTCTGGCGGTTGCCGACGTCGTGTCCGATCCCGCTGATCCAGAGGATCCGGTGGCGTCGCCGACCACGACCACCCTCCCTGAGCGGTCGTCGACGACGACCACCATCGTCGAGCCCTCGACCACGACTACCCCCGCCGGCGAGTCGTCCACCACGACGACCACTCCCGAAGACGAGGAGAGCGGCGGCGGGGACGGTGGCGAGGGGCCGATATTCATACCGCCGGGCTCCTAGCGGCCCACCACCCAATCGACCTCTGTCAGCGCACCTTCCAGGGCTACCGTCCTGGGGCAATGGAGCCGCACGCCCCCCTGAGCCGTGATTGGCCGCCGTCGATCCAGCAGGTGACGGCAGCCCAAAACGGCGACGAGCGGCTCCTCAGCGGCATCCTGGCCACGGGAATCCCCAAGCTGGTCGCCTTCTACCGGGGAATGGGCCTGGTCATCCAGGACGCCGAGGACCTCGCCTCTGACACCTGTGAGGCTCTGGTCAGGTCGATCTCAAAGCTCCGCGACCCGGCCCGGTTCGAGCCCTGGTTCTGGAAGGTCGCCCGGTCCAAGTTCTACGACCACCTGCGCCAGAAGCGCAGAGGCAGCAAGCCGGCCGACCGCGAAGAGATGTACGACGACCCGTCCGACAGCCTGATCATCTCAGCCGAGCACGACTCGATCCGTCTCGCCTTCCAGCGTCTGCGCAGCAAAGACCAGGAGCTGATCTGGATGCGAGACGTGATCGGACTTGCCTACACCGACATCTCCGGGCGTCTCGGGATGCGGGAGGGTGCGATCCGGGTGGCGCTGATGAGGGCCCGTCAGCGTCTGGAGGAAGCTCTGGCGGAGATAGAGAGAGATTCGGGCGACTAGGACCCGATGCCCAGGGCTCGAGCCAGGAACGACGCCATCTGATCCCGAAGAACCCTGTCATCGGGGCAGTAGCGCAGCGGGTCGATGTCGCAGCCGTTGGTGATCCCGTCGTCGTAGATCTGCTCGACGGAGGCCGCGTACCACTGTGAAGGGTGTACATCCTCGAACACCCACAGGGCGGGCGGGGGGTCGGTCTCCGAGAAGGCCCTGACCAAGAAGACCGCCATCTCGGCCCGGGTCACCGACCCGTCGGGGCGGTAGGTGCCGTCCTCATAGCCCTGGGTGATCCCCAGGGCGGCGAGCAGCTCCACATACGGGGTGTACCAGGCGCCCTCTGGAACATCGGGGAACCGGCCTTCGAAGGGGAACAGCTGGTCCTCGATGTCGAGGGCGCGGATCAGGAACACCGCCATCTCGGCCCTGGTGACCTCCTGGTCGGGGCAGTACCTGTCGTTGTCGGGGGGATTGCAGCCGGCGGTGATGCCTGCTGCGGCGATGGCCTCGATGTTGGGTTCGTGGATGTTCCCGTTGTCGTCGATGAAGGTGCCCGGGTCGATCGACGTCACCTCGACCGTGAACGAGTCGAGCCCGGCCGCGACGACCCTGATGTTGAGCCCGGCAACGGCCGCTTCCTCGTCGATGCCGAGGACGTGGGCCGTGCCGGCCATGCCGGAGACTGCCGGCTCCTGTTTGATGCGGGTGAGGGTCCCGAAGCAGGGCCAGGAGGCGGGCCAGGCTTGGGGGACGTTGCAGGCGATTCCACGGCGCTGGTCCACTTCGTAGATTTCGACGCCGACAGTGGTCAGCTTGCTGTCGAAGGCGGATTTCCGTCTCACCCCGAGGGTGTAGAAGTGGCCTTCTGCGGCGCCCGGTATCACCAGCATGCCCAGCCCGGCTCCGCCGACGGCGGCTAGCTGGTATTGGGCGGTCCCGTCGGTGTGCACGGCCACGGCGGATGGGGCGATCCAGCCGGCGGCGTAGCGGTTGTAGGCGATGGTGGCCACCGGGGTTCCGTTGTGGAAGCCGCCGCTCATCATGTCCATCGGGTTGTCGTATTCGGACACGGTGTTGGTGTCGGGATCAAGAGTCAGCCCGCCGAAGGAGTGCGACCAGGTCAGGGTGTGGCCGATCTCGTGGGCGATCGTGTTCCAATAGGGCTCTCCTGCCGGTGAGATCGTCTTGACCGTGGCGGCGCCCGCCACCGCCCGCCGGGCGTTGTCGGGGTAGGTGGTGAGACATCCGGTGTACGGGTCCTCGGGACAGACCGCCCCCACCGTGGCGTATGCTTCGGGGAAGGGGATGTCGACCAGGATCAAGACCCCATTTGNNCCGCCTCGCAACCGGGCGCATAGGGAGCCTCGAGGCTTTCAATCTGCTCCTGGGTGATCACATCGGTGCTCGACACTTGCCCGCCTGCCACGAATGAGGTGGTGTACGTCCCGCGTGAGAGCCATCCGAAGTAGGCGTTCAGCTCGATGTTGAGATTGGCCACCGTCGAGGCCAGGTCGATGAACGAGTTCCAGTTGGGGACGTCGCAGACCCACACCTCCCAGACGTCGGTACCCGAGGTGTACACCTGCTGGACCGTGTCGCGGAACGGCACCAGCCGGTGAGGGTCGGCGGCGTAGGGATCGCCGTTTGCTGCGGCAGGCAGCGGCGCCAGGGTGGCCAGTGCCACCGCCGCCGCCAGGGCGAGTACTCGGATACCCATCCGGATGACCCTAGAGCGATCTGACCTCCAACATATGGCCCTCCCGAACCCGTATCGTGCCTCCATCGTGTCTTTGACCTGGCGGGACAAGCTGTTTCTGGCGATGGTGGCGGTGCTGCCGCTCCACACGCTCTTCGTCGAGGCGTGGATCTCGTGGAAGCCGTGGCTGGTCGCCCTGGTGGTCCTGGCCGCGTCTGATCTGGTCGAAGGCGTCAGGGACCGGGTCTGGCCGTGGCATCGCAGGGTCAATCTGGCCCTGGTGGCCTTCGGGGCGACAGTTTTGGTCGGCTGGCCGGAGTCGGCGTACCTGGACCGCTATCTCCGGCTCGGGTTGGCCCTGGTGGTTGGGGGTCTCGTGCTTCTGGTCACCGAGCGGCGGCTCAGGGCGCCCGGGACGATGGATCGCCTCCTCGGAGTGGTCTTCTGGGGTTCGGCCGCAATGGGGGTGACCGCGGTGGCGCTGGAGTTGGTCGCCGTCGGTGCTCTGGGGTCGGGGCCTCTCACATCAGTGAACGACGCTCCCGGCGTCTGGCGGTTCTTCAAGCCCGCCTACCTCGAAGAAGGCTTCCTGGCGCTGACCAACTGGCATCAGGACCCCGGCTACAACGCAGCCTGGTCGGTGCTGTGGGGTGTGCTGGCCCTGGTGGCGGTGTTCCGGGGCAAGGGGACTGCCAGGTGGTGGCTCGACGGTCTGGTGATCGGAGGCGTCTGGTTCTCCTCGGCGATGGCATTCAGCCGGACCGGGTGGGTGTCCTTCCCGCTGGCGATGCTGGTGACGGCCTGGGCTGTGGCGAGGAGCTGGGATGTGGCGTGGGCCGAGGTGGGGAAGCGACTGGGCGCTGCCTTCGGGACGCTCCTGCTGCTGATCGGCCTGGTGTGGGCTGTCGATCCGCCGGGTGAGGGCGGGGACCTGGACCTCCAGTTCGCCTTCCGGGCCAGTCAGGGTTGGGACCTGCTGGCCACCATCACCGGCTGGTTCGAGTCGAGCGACGCCTTCGAAGACCGGTTCGTTCCCAGCGAGGAGAGGGCCGACGTTTGGCCCGAGTACTGGGAACTGTTCATCGACAACCCGGTGGCCGGCGCCGGACTGGGCGTCGGCTGGCAGACGACCAGCATCGGCCAGGAGCCCCACAGCCTGTTCCTCGAGCTCGCCGCCGAGCTGGGCCTGCTGGGCCTGGCTGGCTTCGGCTTCGTCCTCTGGACGATCTGGCGATCGGGGGCCGGTGTGGTGGGGGGAGTGGCGCTGTCCGCCGCCTTCCTCCATTCGATTACCCAGACGGTGCTCTTCGAGCCCACCTGGTGGTTCGCCGCAGCCTTGTGGCTGGCGGGAGCCGGCGGGCCTCAGCTGGTGGACACCCCGGGAAGACGTCAAGCCCTCTGACAGTGAGCCCTCTTAGACCTGGCACAACGGTGCTTGGGAGGTAGTCTTGCCGCCCATAGAGTTGGGGCCGGGCGGAGGATTCCAACCTACGCCACCAGCATGCTCAAAAGACTTCCCCCAACACGCAGCCCCTTTGCCCTGATAGGCCTCGTCGCCCTCTTGGCGACACTGGTTCCCACCACGCCTGCCGCCGCCGAGACCGACCCGGTCTACACCTTCGACGGGGCCGGGTGGGGCCACGGCGTGGGGATGAGCCAGTACGGGGCGCGGGCCATGGCCCTCAATGGCTGGACCGCCGAACAGATCGTCACCGCCTACTACAACGGGGTCTCGATCCAGCCGCTCTCCGACGTTTTCGACCAGACCCACTGGCTACGCGCCGACGAAGCCGAACCGCCCCCCGAGGAGGACCCAGAGGACCCGCCCCTTTGGATCGGGTTGAGTCAGAACCGGAGCAGCGTCACCTTCCACGTCCACGGCCCATCGGCTGTAGGCCTCTGCAAGGCGAACGACGCCGAGGGGGAGTGCCCCACCCAGTTCGCCGGCCAGGGCGAGACCTGGGAGTTCCGCAACTTGGGGGCGGCGCAGTGCCGGTTCTACCGCAACGGGAGCCCGGTGGGCAACACCGGGACCTGTCGGGGCGAGATCCGCTGGACCGACCAGCCCGGCACCCAGGTGCACCTGGAGGGGATCGGGGAGTACTCGCGGGGGATCGTCAAGTTCCGGCCGGTGAGCACCGGCACCTTCCACGTCAGCCTCCAGATCGGGATCGACGAGTACATCTACGGGCTCGGTGAGATGCCCTCGGACTGGCATCCCGAGGCGCTCCAGGCCCAGGCCCTCGCCGGACGCACCTACGGGATCCGCCAGGCGCTGAAGTACGGGCCGGAGCCGCAATTCTCGGCGGGTCGGAAGTCGCAGTGCTGGTGTCATCTGTGGGACACCACCGTCGACCAGTCCTACGTCGGCTGGTACAAGGAGAACGAGCCCCACGACCAGGCCTGGGTGGCCGCCGTCGACGCCACCGCAGGCCAGATCATCACCCATCCCCAGGCACCCGACTCGACGGTGATCATCGCCTACTACAGCTCCTCGTCGGGAGGCCACACCGACTCCAACATGGACCGGTTTGGGAGCGTCGAGTACTTGCCCTACCTGCTCGGCGTCCCCGACCCCTGGTCGCTGGATCCGATCGCCGCAAACCCCTACGCCTCCTGGGCCAAGCAGGTCACGGCGTCTTCGATCGCGGCGGCGGTCGGCCTGGACGCGGTCACCGGGATGTCGGTGACGTCGCGATTCGTCTCCGGGACCGTCGAGGAAGTGACCATCGCCGGGACCCTCAACGGGTCGGAGGTCGAGGTGACCCGGTCCGGCAAGGCGATCAAGAGCTACTTCGGCCTCCGCTCGATCATGTACGACATCGTCCCGCCCGAGGGGGCGGTCACTCCGGGCACGGTGCAGCTCTGTGAGTACCCGGCGCCACCGGACGCAGGGTTCGTCGACGTCGACGGCTCCAACGTCCACAAAGAGGACATCGACTGCGTAGCCATGCTCGGGGTGATCCCCGGGTCGACCGACTCGACGTTCGCTCCGACCGAGCTGATACCTCGCAGCGACATGGCGCTGTTCATGATCAAGGCGGCAGAGGTGTTGGGGGTGAGCCTGCCCGAGCCGGCCGACCATGGCTTCGAGGACATCGGTCACTTGAGCCAGGCGGAACAGGATGCGATCAACCAGATGGCGATCCTGGGGCTGACCAAGGGGACAGGGCCCGGCGAGTACTCGCCGGCCCGGACGGTGGACCGCTGGCAGATGGCGATCTTCCTGGTCAGGCTGCACACCGCCGCCGGATACGAGCCTCCGACGCCGGTTGACGTGTTCACCGACCTGGATGGGATGATCGACGAGGCAGTCCGATCGATCCATCAGCTGTTCCAGATGGAGGTCACCGTCGGCTGCGCCGTCGACCCCGCCCGCTACTGCCCGGCCAACCAGGTCAGCCGTCAGGAGATGGCCTCGTTCCTGGCCAGGCTGATCCGCCTCGACACCTGAGGCACGCTCGGCGCACGTAGCTGTCAGGCTTCCGGGACTCCGGGACCGTCATATGATCCCGGGCCGTGCCTGCCGACGTCCAGACAATCGCAGACCCCCGCTTCATACTTCTCACCTGGGCTGCCGGCTTGGCGGCGGCCAACGCAGGCGTCGCCTTCCTGGGCAGGGTGGGTGTCGGTTTCACCTGGCTGACGGCGACCACGGCGGGCGTCGTCGCTCTGGCCGGAGTCCTCACCGAAGGTGCCTGGTGGGCCCGAGTCGGTGCGGTCGGGCTGGCGCTCGGCCTGCTCTGGGCGCGCGACCAGCGTCGGGCGGCGATACCGCTGGTCATGGCGGGAGCCCTGTTTCTCATCGAGGCGGCGCGGTTGGGCGGCTGGCTGCCCGGTATCTCCGCCACCCTCGCCCTCGGTGGGGTCACCGGCGAGATGATGCTGGGCCACTGGTATCTCGTCGACCCTCGCCTTCCGCGATCTCTCCTGAAGGGTCTGGCCGTTGCGGGGATCTCAGGTCTCGTCGCTGACGCGCTGGTGCTGAATCCGCATTTGGGTAGCGGAAGCGGCCCGGTCACGTTCTGGGTGCTCGTGGCCACTTCCGTCTTGCTGATGGTTGGAGTGATCGGCGCACTCCGCTATCCCGCCTACTCGGGCGTGATGGCGGCCACCGGTTTGTCCTACCTGGCCGTCTTGACCACCCTGGGCGCCGTCTTCGTCGGCCGGGCCGCCGTGGTGGGGCTCGGGCCTTTTGCGGGTGGATAGGAGAAACGTGGAAGTCAGAGGAGCCGGAGGCGCTCAGTCGATCGCCGGTGCGACCGTCATCGCAGCAGTCATGGAGGGACTCGAGCCGGTGGGAGGGTCCGAAGCATTTGTCGAGTCGATCGACGACCGCCTGCTCGAAGTGGCCGAGTTCACCGGCAAGAAAGGCCAGTCGATCACCCTGCCCCACGACGATGCCGCCGCATTGCTGCTGGTGGGTCTCGGCGAAGAGGCAACCTTCGACACCCTGCGCCAAGCCGCCGGATCGTCGATAAGGAAGGTCAAGACGGAGAAGGCCGTGAGCCTCCTGGCCGGCGTCGACGTGGAAGGAGCGACGAGGGCAGTCACCGAAGGGACCATTCTCGGGGCGTACCAGTACCGGGAGTACAAGACCGACGACGGGAACGGGGAGAACAAGTGCTCATCGGTTGACCTGGTCGGCGCCGACCCGGACGCGATCGAGGAGGCCGCCATCGTCTGTTCCGCCGTGATCATGGCTCGCGACTGGGTGAACGCACCCGCCAAGGACCTCTCTCCCGCCGCCTACGCCGACCAGATCGCCGCGGCGGCTGCCGACGTCGGGGTATCCGCAGATGTCTGGGATCTGGCGAAGATCCAGACCGAAGACCTCGGAGCCCTTCTCGGGGTAGCCGCCGGATCGGACCGTGACCCGCGTGTGGTGACCCTTCGACACTCACCCGACGGCGCTCTGACCCATCTCGCTCTCGTCGGAAAGGGGATCACCTTCGACACCGGGGGGCTCTCGCTGAAGACGGCGGCGTCCATGGAGGAGATGAAAGACGACATGGCCGGCTCCGCCGCGGTCGCCGCCGCCACCCTGGCGATAGCCCGGCTGGGCATCCCCGTGGAGGTGACTTGCATCACCCCGCTGACCGACAATGCCGTCGGGGGCGACGCCACCAGGCCCGGCGACGTGCTCCGCCCCGTCCAGGGGCCCACGATCGAGGTGACCAACACCGACGCCGAGGGCAGGTTGATCCTCGCCGACGGGTTGGGCCTGGCGCGGCGCTACGAGCCCGACCTCATCGTCGATGTGGCCACGCTCACCGGGGCCTCCCACGTGGCTCTCGGCGATGAGATCGCCGCGGTGTTCAGCTCCGACCCCGATCTGGCGAACCAGGTGTTGGGAGCGGCCTCTCGAGCCGGGGAGGAGTTCTGGCAGATGCCTCTCCACGAGCCATACAGGAAGAAGCTCGACTCCAACATCGCCGACCAGAAGAACTCGCCGGGATACCGGTACGGATCGGCCATCGCGGCGGCTTTGTTCCTCGCCGAGTACGCCGGTGATGGCCCGTGGGCCCATCTCGACATCGCCGGCCCGGCGCGAGATCGGGAGACATCGGGGGAGCACGTCAAGGGCGGGTCTGGCTTCGGCGTCCGGACCCTGGTCGAACTGGCCCGGTCACTGGCCGGCAGCTGACACGTCAACAGCCTGCGCCCCACCTAGCATTCCGGCCTAGTGCGTACCCGATTCCTGCTCTCGGTCGGTCTGTCCGACCTGGTAGCCCTGGCGGTGTCCCTCGCCGTCGCCTCGATGATCGTCTTCGGCTCGCCCTTTCTCTGGGAAGCGCCCACCCAAGGCTCCGTTTGGCCGATGGTCGGCTTTCTCGGCGGGTCGATGGTGGTGATGTCGGTGCTCACCGACCGCATGTCCGGACCGGGCGTGCCACGGGTGAGCTACGGGCGAATGACGGCGATCGCCTCCGGCACCACCCTGCTGGCGGCAGGTCTCATCGTCCTCTTCCGCGATGTCTACTTCTCCAGGTCGGTGCTGGTCTACACGCCCCTCGTCTGGCTGGTCCTCGCCACTTCCCATCGCATTGTCCGGAGCCGGAGGCCGTGGACGGAGCGGATCGCGGTCATCACCAACGAGAAGCAGCTCGCCGACGACCTCCACGACTCCGAGCACGCCCAGGTGGTCTGGGTGCTCGACCCGTCCTCGGAGGGCCCTCTCGAGCTGCCGGCCCGCAACGTCACCGTCGCGGTGGACCTGCGGGCTGTGCTGTCCGACCGAGTCGCCCAATACCTCTCCTCTTGTGACGTCGCCGGTTACATGATCCGACCCTTCACCTCGATCTACGAGGACCACACCGGCCGGGTCCCGCTGGTCCACGTCGCCGAGGGGTGGGAGATCTCGGCGCCTCTTCTCGAAGTGGCGCGCTGGCTTCCCGGAAAGAGACTGTTCGACTTCGTGTTCACCCTGGTGACGATGGTCCTGTGGGTCCCGCTCGGGGTTCTCGTGGGTCTCTACGTGAGGTTCACGAGTCCGGGACCGTCCATCTTCAGCCAGAAGCGGGTGGGACTGGGCGGCTCCGTCTTCACGATGCACAAGTTCCGCACCATGGGCGTCGACGCTGAAGCCGCCGGGCCGAGGTTCGCCGAGGTCGACGATCCGAGACTGTTCCGGGGGGCCAAATTCCTCCGCAAGTCGAGACTCGACGAGATACCGCAGCTTTGGAACGTTCTCAAGGGCGACATGAGCCTGGTTGGTCCCCGGGCCGAACAAGTCCCCTTCGCAGAGGAGTTCCGCAGTCAGATCCCCTTCTACGACCACCGCCATTTGGTCAGGCCTGGCTTGACCGGGTGGGCTCAAGTCACCTACGGGTACGCCGATGATGAGGCGGATACGGTGGAGAAGCTCTCATACGACCTCTTCTACATAAAGCACATGTCCCCGGTAATGGACGTGAGAATCTTCTGGAAGAGCCTGCGGACGGTGATCACGGGGTTCGGGGCCCGTTGAGCGACACAATCGTCGGGACCGAGCGTAGAGGCTTCCGCGCGCCCGGAACCGGGTTCATGCTCGCCGGGGCGATCATCGGCTCGATTGGGGCCTATCTGTTCCAGCGTGAGGGTGGGCTTGCTCTCGGGCCCGAAGCCTTCGCTCCCGTGGGGGTTCTCTGGACACTCTTCTTCATCATCGCCACCGTCCTCTTGGTGCCGGTGGAGCAATACGTGACACGGGAAGTGGCGGCGGGTCGAAGGGCCATTCCCAACGACTTGAGGCCAACGTGGGTCATGGCCGCCATCGGGTCCGCCGTCGGCGCCGTCTTCGTGGCTCTGACCTTGGATGAGCTGTTCGAAGGAGACCCCCAGTACGTCGCCCACATAGTTCTGCTGATCGTGGGGTACGCCCTTCTCTTCTTCGGCAAGGGCGTTCTCGCCGGCAATCGACGGTTCGCCTCGGTCGGATGGGTGCTGATCGTCGAGACGACAGTGCGTCTCGCCGCCGGGCTCATTGCCCTCAGGCTCTTCGCCTCGGCAACCTCGCTGGGATGGGCGATGGTGATCGGCGGCTTCTCGGTTCTCGCCCTCGGCTGGTGGCGGCACGACGTCGGCGCCTCGCGCCGCCCGGCAGCTCCCGCCGCCGGGTTCCTCACCGGCTACGTCGGTGGGACCTCGTCCTCTCAGCTGCTCCTGGGCGGGGCACCGATCGCGGTGGCGGCCCTTGGGGGGTCACCGGCGCTGATCTCGATCGTCTTCATCACCTTCACGCTGTTCCGGGCCCCGATGACCTTGATATTCGCCGTTCAGGGCAGGTTCTTGCCCTTCCTCGTCGGCCTCGCCGCCGATGAGGACCACGTCAGGCTGGTCCGCATCGTGTGGGGTGTGATCGGCGCCGGGAGCGTCCTGGTCCTTCTCGGGGGGCTGGTCGGCTGGCTGGTCGGAGCCGATGTCGTCGCTGTCCTCTTCGGGGACGAGTTCGCACCGACCAAGACCGTTGCGATGTTTGCCGCCGCCGGCGTCGTGGCGGCGTCGGCAGCTCAGATCGCCAGCCAGGTGCTGGTGGCCGAGGCGAAGACATCGCGGCTGAGCATCGCGTGGTTCGGAGGACTGGCCATCGGCCTGGCTGCGTTGGCTGCGCTTGGGGGAGTAGCAGACACCAGGGTTGCCAGGGCCTTCGCCGTCGGCGAGGTCGCCGCGCTGGGCCTGATGGGGCTGCTGGCTATACGCCGCTAGTCGGCCTCCGAGCCCAACCGGGCAGCGTGCTGCTGTGCCAGGTTGGGGGGGAAGCGCCATCGCATCTCCGGGGGTACCACCGGGAGCCTGGAGACCACGGTGAGACTCCCCTCACTGACTCTGGCCAGGTTCGCCTTGAGCAGGGTCGGCAGGTATCTGGGTAGCCGCACGTCCTCCCCCTTGGCTGCGGCCCGGATGAGTCTCAGCAACTCGACGACGGCCTGCGGCCCGATGGCGGCCACCCAGAACCTTCTCACGTAGGGGTCCGAGGGGTCGAATCCAGGTTCACGGTCGTCCAACTCGACTGGCACGACAGGTCGGACCCGTGCGGTGGGACGAACCGCAGCGCCCGCTTGCCCCGCGACAGTCTGAGTTGGAGGACGACTATGACTAGCGGCGGGCGCCTTGGTTCCCATACCGAGAACCTCTACAAGATATCGCTAAGTATCGTCAAGACATGTAGGCAAGTGCGCGAAAAGAATCCTCAGGTATCAGGAGGTCCTGCTACCTGCTACTTGCTACCTGTCTACTCGAGCGAGGCGAAGCCGAGCGAGCCCTACTCCCCGACCGAGAGCAGCACCGTCGCCGACCGGGTGATCTGTGTGCCCGGGGCGGGGTTGGTGGCCACGACCCTGTCCACGTGGCTGGGGAATTGGGCCGGGACCTTCTCGACGACGACGGTGAGCCGAACGCCGCTGTTCAGCTCGAACTGGGCGACGAATTCGATGGCTTCGGGCACGGTCATGCCGATGAGATTCGGCATCGGCGCCACCGGGACTTCTCCCGTCGAGACGTAGATGGTGACGAACTCGCCTTGTTCGACCAGCTCGCCCGGAGCGAGGTCCTGGTTCACCACTATTCCGGGTGGCTCCAGCGAGGGGACTTCGACAACCTCGACATTGAGTCGTGCCTCGATCCGGAGCAGCTTCTCCGCCTCGTCCTGTTCGAGTCCGACGAGCACCGGAACGACTGTCTGGGGTGGTGTCAGGTAGTCCCCGATGTTGGCCGGGTCGGTGGGGAACGTGGACTCGGGCAGGCCTTCGAGGGCGATCAGCATGAACTCGGCCCAGATCGGAGCCGGGACACGCCCACCTGTCACCCGGTCGTAGTTCTGGCCGTTGATGACCACGTCTTCGAGCTCCTTCTGCTCTGCTTCGAAGCCGACCCACACCGCCGTGGTGTATTCGGGCGTGAATCCGACGTACCAGGCGTCCCGGTGACTCTGATGCGTCCCGGTCTTGCCTCCTTGGGCACGCCCGATGTTGGCCCGCGGGGCCGTCCCGATCTTGGGCACGTTCTCCAGGGGCCTGCGGGCGGCGGCGAAGACAGCCGGATCACCGATCTGAGTCACATCGGGCCTGTGCTCGTAGACCACGTTGCCCTCGTGGTCGACGATCTTGGAGATGATGTAGTCATCGGCATGGAGGCCGTTGGTGGCGAAGTTCGAATAGGCCGATGCCATCTCCAACGTGGTGACGGCCGATGAGCCGAGGACGATCGACAGCACGGGGTTGAGCGCCGACTCGGTGACCCCCATCCGACGGGCCACATCGACGATCTTCTCCGGGCCGACCGCATCCGACACCTGGGCGTACACCGCGTTCACCGAGCTGTAGGTGGCCTGGCCGAGAGTGATCACATCCCGGGAGCTGCCGTAGTTGTGAACGGTCCAGATGTTGGTGCCGTCCGGTGAGCAGATGAACTCACACTCGATCTCGATCGGGCTCTCCCCGCTCCAGAAGTGGCCGAGGGTGTAGCCCTCTTCGAGTGCGGCCACGAGACCGAACGGCTTGAACGAGGAGCCCGGGTTGCGGCGGCCCTGGACGGCCAGGTCGAACTGGCTGAACTCGAAGGGGAGGCCCGACGCCATGACCTTGACGGCACCCGTGTGGTTGTCGACCATGGTGAGGGCTCCGGTCGGCATACACGAGTGGACTTCGGCGTACTTGGTGTAGAAGGCCTGGTTCTCCTCGAAGTCGTCGAAGATCCGCCCGCATGCAGCCAGGTTCTGCTCATAGGGCGGGAGCGGCAGCCATTGGTTGAGGATGCGGTTGGCCTCCTTCTGGAGGTCGAGGTCGATTGTGGTGTGGATCTGATAGCCGCCACCGCCCTCACAGGCGACATCGTCGGCCGGGCATCCGAAGATGGCGATCTTGCGCTCCTCCGACGTTTCCCCGAGGAAGGAGAAGTCGTCATCGTTGAGCAGCTGGCGCTTGACTTCGGCCACGACGTGGTCTGCCTCTCCACGGCGCAACGGGGAGTCGACGACCCCGAGCGGCTGGCGGGTGGCCCAAAGCGCTTGACCCTGGCTGATCCATCCCTCTTCGAGCATCTGGGAGATCACCGAGTCACGGCGCTCGAGAGTGATCTCGGGCCGGAGACGGGGGTTGTAGAGGGTCGGGTTGCGGACCAGGACGGCGAGGGCAGCAGCCTCGTGAATCTGTATCTGGTAGAGGTCCTTGGCGAAGAACTCACGCGCCGCGGTCTGCACTCCGTAGGCACCCGAGCCGAAGTAGACCGAGTTCATGTAGAACTCGAGGATCCGCTCCTTGCTGAAGCGTCGCTCCAGCTCGGCCGAGATCAACGCCTCGTTGACCTTGCGTTGGATGGTCACCTCCGCTCCGACGAAGGCGTTCTTGACCACCTGCTGGGTGATCGTCGAACCACCTCGTGTCGTGTCGTAGATGAGGTTGTCGATGGCGGCCGAGACGATGGCGCTGAAGTCCACCCCCTCG
>JABAOH010151062.1_pt1 | contig 17829 bp, 18 predicted proteins | sample 7062181 | NCBI WGS metagenome assembly JABAOH01 (sample SAMN14538630, study PRJNA623070) | marine sediment metagenome | biome: marine biome [ENVO:00000428]; feature: marine pelagic biome [ENVO:01000023]; material: deep marine sediment [ENVO:00002113]; isolation source: pool of 5 deep marine... | reverse complement strand
CCAGCTTCAGTTCATTGCTTTAACAATTATTATAACCGGCCTGAGCTCCGCCATTTGCGGCGGTGCTTCAGGCCGGTTATCCGTACAGCAGGAAATTCGGCAGGCGGCTACCAACAATGCAGAAGAACTCAATCTTTCCAACTGGGAGTTGACCACCCTACCCGCCGAGATCGGGCGACTGTCCCATCTAAAGGTGTTAAGGTTAAATGGCAACGCGCTTACCGAACTCCCCCCTGAAATTGGACAGCTTACCCAACTAACTGAACTTTATCTGTCTGACAATCAACTGTCGGCTCTGCCACCAGAAGTGGGTCAGCTTGACCGCCTGCGCAAGCTGGATGCACGCAACAACCAGCTCACCAGTCTCCCTGCGCAAATTGGCAGCCTGTCCAACCTGGAACAATTACTCCTCAGCCAAAACAAGTTATCGCGCCTACCACCGGAAATAGGCCAGCTATCTTTTCTAACCGAATTACAATTGGGTGGTAATCAATTGGAGAGTCTGCCTCCAGAGACGAACCGATTGTCCGGCCTTATTGCTCTAGACCTGGTCCAAAATCGCTTTGCAACCGTGCCACCCGAAATTTTTGACCTGCCCAATTTGCAGAACCTCTATCTGGGCGCTAACCAATTAACTGACTTGCCCTCGCAAATTGGACGGTTATCAGGTTTGAAAGCGTTGTGGCTGCGGGGAAATCAACTGACCACCCTGCCACCGGAAATCGGGCAGTTGTCTCATTTAGCCGAGTTGGACTTAACCCATAACCAGTTGCAAACATTCCCTCCAGAAATCGGCCGGTTGGGCAGTTTGAAAGTTTTGTATTTGCCTCACAATCATCTCGTTTCATTGCCATCTGAAGTGGGCGAACTCTGACCTGAACGAACTTGACCTGGGTCACAACCAATTAACCCAAGTTCCCGCTCAAATCGGCGAGCTATCCAACCTGGAAACACTATTATTCAATGACAACCAACTACAAACCGTGCCACCCGAACTTGGACAACTTGCTAATCTAAAGGGGTTATCGCTGCGTAATAATCAGATTTTAGAATTACCGTCTGAACTGGGTCAATTATCTAATTTAGATGTATTAGATATTGCCGGCAATAGAATAACCAGGCTGCCAGTCGAGGTTGAGCGATTGCCAAATTTAAGTATCATCAGGCGTTGAGTAATATCGACCAGAATCTCAGTAATGTGTAGGCGTTGTGGATAACGGATAACAAACACAACGCTTTTGTTTTTCTAAATTAGGTGATTCCACCTATCAGAACACCTGTGATTTCACCGTAGTCCCCAACATTCAAGAAGCATATAATAGAGCTGTAGAATTTGAAAAACATTTGTAGATTCAAGTTGTATTCGCGCAAATGAAGAACAATCACATGGCCAACAGTTGGAACAATCTTGAAGAAAAAGCCTGGATAGCCAGGGCAAAAGATGGTGATGATATTGCCTTCGGTAACCTTGTTGAAAAATACCAACAGCCCGTTTACAACTTCTGCTATCGCAAGCTGGCCGATGTTACAGAAGCCGAAGACGCGACCCAGGAGATTCTTATTCGAATTTATTGCAAGCTGAACACCTATGATGAAACTCGCAGCAAGTTTTCAACCTGGCTCTTTTCAATTGCCGGCAACTACTGCATCGACAGATTAAGACTGCGCCGTCAGCGGTTGGTTTCGTGGGATGATTTATCCGCCTTGTCTCGCTTTCCCGGCCGAGAAACATCCCAGCCAGAAAAGCTTTTGTTAGAAGCAGAAACTAGCCAAGAAGCGTATGACCTGCTCAATAAGTTGCCGCCGGACTATCGGACCGTCATCATTTTGAAATATTGGCATTATCGGTCCTACCAGGATATTGCCCAAACGCTGCATACGACGGTCAGCGCCATCAAAAGCAAACTCTTTCGGGCCCGGCAGAAGATGGCCCAGTCCGCTCTGTGATATGAACACAAATCGGCCAAATCACGCTTGTGAACCGGGAGTAGCAAGATGACCTACCTGGCTTTCCGCAATCTGTTTCAACAAAAATTTAGGCTGGCCCTCAGTATCGGTGGGGTAGCCCTGGCCATGACGCTGATCGTGTTGCTCAACGGCTTTCTGGCCGGTATTTACGTGCAGGTGACGGCTTACCTGGATAACACCCCTGCCGACCTGATTGTGGCCCAAGACGGCGTAACCAACCTGCTCAGCGCCACCTCGATGCTGCCGGCCAGCACCGAAGATCTGGCCCGCGGCGTGCCGGGCGTAGACCAACTCATCCCCATTGTCTCCCAATTTGTCATTATGGACATCCACGATGAAAAAGTGGTCGCTTATATGATTGGCTACGAGCCGGACGCGGGCGGCGGTCCCTGGGCGCTCACGGCCGGTCGGCCACCGGTAGATGATGATGAAGTGGTACTGGATTGGGTAATGGCCGAAACGCACGGCTTTGGACTGGGCGATACCATTGAAATTTTGGATGAAGATTTCACCGTGGTTGGCCTGAGCGACGGCACCAACTCCTGGATGAACAGCTTCTTCTTCATCGAGAAACGGGCCGCTGAACGGTTGCTGCTGGCCCCCGATACGACCAGCTTTCTACTGCTAACACTTGAACCGGCAGCCGACCCGGCAGCGGTTGAAGCCCGCCTGCGCCGCCGCCTGCGTGATGTTGAAATTTTGCCCGCCAGCGTCGTCAAACAAAACGACCTCGACCTGCTGGTCCAGGTTTTTGCCATTCCGTTGCGGATGATGGTGGCCATTGCCTTTGCCGTCGGCACAGCCATTCTGGGGATGATTATCTACACCGCCACAGTTGAACGGGTGCGCGAATACGGGGTGTTAAAGGCTGTGGGCGCTAAAAACCGGCATTTATATTGGTTGGTTACTCAACAGGGATTGTTTACGGCGCTAATAGGAGCCGGGCTGGGCATTGGGCTGGCCTGGCTGGTCGGGCAGTGGGTGATGGCCGTTTCACCCAAGTTCCTGGTGATCATTCAGTTCGACTCGACCCTGACCATTTTACTGACGGGTTTGATAATGGGATTGCTGGCCGCCTTGCTTCCGGCTCGCTATGTGGGCGGTCTGGACCCGGCCCGAGTGTTCCGAAAATAGCTACTGTAGATTGGGGATACGCTCAATCCCCAATCTACTTGAGAGAAGAACAATGTTCTATCTAGCCTGGCGTAATCTATCGCAAAGTAAAACCCAATTTATGATGGGCGTTGGCGGGGTGGCTCTGGCCTTGCTGCTGATGCTGGCCCTGGATGCCCTGTTGACCGGCTCTGAAGAAGACCTGACCGCTTACATCATCCAATCTGAGGCGGATATTTTTGTGGCGCAGGAAGGGGTGAAGAATTTGCATATGGCGGCTTCGGCCATCACCTGGCGCGATATGCGCCTGGCCTCTCACGCCGAGGGCGTGGCCAGCGCCAGCCCTATTCTGTACACCACCACTGTTATCGAAACCGAAGGGGTCGATGTGCTGTCTTACATTATTGGCTATGACCCTGATGAGCCACTGGGCGGACCGCAAGAACTGGTGGTTGGAACGACTCAGTTGCAAGAGGATGAGGTTATTATCGACGAGGCCGTGGCCCGCAGCCAGGGGTTGAACCTGGGCGACACCATCGACATTTTTGGCGAAACCTTTACAATTGTTGGCTTGACCCGGGGCCTGACCAGCATCATCAATAGCGTGACCTTTATTCGCCTGGAAGATTTTCAGAAATTGCGAGGGGATGAAGCGGTCAGCTACGCCTTGCTCAAGGTGAAGCCGGGCCATAACCCGGCGCAAATTGCCAGGGCTATCACTGCTCGCAAACCTGATGATGTGTTGGCCTTAACCCAGGCCGATTTTGCCCGTGAGGAGAAGCAAATCATCAAGGATATGAGCGTTGAAGTGCTCAACCTGATGAACGCTTCGGGCTTGCTGATTGGCCTGGCAGTTACCGCTCTGACTCTGTACACCAGTACTCTGAGCAAGCGCCAGGAGTACGGCGTCTTAAAAGCCATTGGGGCCAAGAACCGGCATCTGTTTGGTGTGGTTATCGCCCAGGCATTTTTGAGCCTGTTTATTGGATTTATCTTGGCCATCGGTCTGGTTGGGTTGATGGGGCTGGTGTTACCCCAATTCATTGCCGGCTTCAACCTGGCACTGACTACACAGAGTGTTGTTCGGGTGCTGGTCGCCTCGCTGGTGATTGGGGTGGTAGCTGTTTCTATTCCTACCTGGCAAATAGCCCGGCTGGATCCGGCTCAGGTGTTTAGAAATTAAACACGACACAAATGCACAAAATATTAAGCAGGGTAAACTTATGTCAGACTTAATCATCAACGTTGAAAATGTCACCCGACGTTTTGGCAGTGGCGATACGCAGGTAATTGCTGTCAAAGATGCTTCATTAACTGTGGCCCCCGGCGAGGTAGTGCTGATTATGGGGCCATCCGGCAGCGGCAAAACTACGCTGCTCTCGATGCTGGGTGGCTTGTTGAAACCTTCAGAGGGGCGTATTCAGATTGACGGCAACCTCATCAGCAGTATGGATGAACGCCGCCTGCCGGAGGTACGGCTGCGGCATATTGGCTTCATCTTTCAGGATTTCAACCTGCTCTCAGCCTTGTCCACGTTAGATAATGTGGCCATGGTGGCTCAATTGGCCGGTCTCTCTCGCCGCCAGGCCAGACAGAAAGCCAGGCCCATTCTGGAACAGTTGGGGCTGGGCCACCGGCTCAACTTTTTGCCCGAAAAGCTCTCCGGCGGCGAAAAGCAGCGGGTGGCTATTGCCCGCGCTCTGGTCAACGAGCCTGATCTCATTCTGGCCGATGAGCCAACAGCCAATCTGGACAGCCACCACGGCCACGAGACCATGCGCTTGCTGCGCCGCATTGCCAAAGAAGAAAATCGGGGCGTGATCATCGTCAGTCACGACCAGCGCATTAAGGATGTAGCCGATCGGATATTGTGGCTGGAGGATGGTCAATTTAAGGATGTTATCGAGATGGCCGTTGACCCCGTTTGCGGTATGTCGGTGGATAGAGACAGTGCTCCGACCTATGCAGAGTATGATGGGCAAGTATTCTACTTCTGCGCTCGCGGCTGCCGGGATGAGTTTTTGGAAACGCCGGATAGATTTTTGGACGTAGCAACTATGCAACGTACTGCTGAGAAGTAGACCAGGTGAAATTTGGGAAAAGAATTATGAAAATTGCATCAACTATACTTTTTTTGATGTTGGGGAGCTGGCTGATAGTGGCCTGTGAAGTTTTCAACGCAACACCTGTTCCTACCTCAACTCCCGATCCCGTAACACAAGGGCGCGAGGTTTTTGCGCAGGTCTGTGCGGCGTGCCACGGCCAAAATGCCGAAGGGTATGCCAATGAATTGGCCGCCCCGGCTCTTGACCACAGCGAACACGCCTGGCATCATCCCGACCAGCAAATCCACGATTGGGTTAAAAACGGTAAACTTGGCTTGGGAAGAGAGATGCCGGCCTTGGGTGATCAGCTATCTGATGAGGAAATAGCGGCAGTGATTGTTTACCTGCATACCCTGTGGGAACCGGAGCAATTGGAAACCCAACAAGACATTACCAGCCGCTATGGTCCACCCTAGAAACACAACTGCTGCTTGGGGAATATTAGTTTGTATTCATTTCTGACAGAATAATTAGCCAAAGATTTTGATCAACGGCAGATACATAAACCACCTTTTTGCCGTCGGGCGACAGAATCCAGTCTCCGCCCTCAATGCTTATGGGAATAGTTGCAGGATCAGTTAGACGGATTGTTTTCCCTGTTTCAACCTCTAGCCTCCAGAGGGCGAGGCCCTCATTGGGAGAATTGCGTGTCGGGATGAAAATGAGGTGATTATCATCAAGCCAGTAATGAGGACCATAAAAAGACAGTTTGCGTCGCTCCGAGCCATCAAACCGAACTAGCCACAGACCATCTTTTTNNCACAGACCATCTTTTTCCGCTTCACCGGTGAACGTTGTTAGATAAACGACCCAAGTACCGCCGGGAGAAATCAGACCACCGCGCAGACGATTTTCCCGAGCTAGTTCGATCATCGACCCATCCAACAAAGACAAGATAACCATCGTTTCATCTTCACTGGTCTGGTTTGCTCTGGCAGTAAGTAATATGTGCTCGCTATCTGGAAACCACCCATTTGCACCGCCGCCATATAGGGTCAATAGTCGTCTGGCGTCCGACCCATCAATCTTGGAGACCCAAATATCCGTTGGTCGTTCATCATAGGGGCCACGCCGGTCAATAACATTCCAGAGAATAGATTGTCCATCTGGAGAAAAGATGGGCCAATTTCCTGACGTGTTCACCGTCCACGTTTCCCCCGTTTCTTCATTGTTAAAACGCATCAATTGATCGTCGTCGGGATCAGGCACGGCAACCACCGTATGATCCGGGGAGCGAAACCCAACAGTCTCGTAGATAAGTTGAGGTGGAGTTTCTGCCGGCGATTCAAACGTGGTCAGGTCAAGGCCATACACGCCAAGCCGCGCCTTTTCCGAAGGTTTGTCAATGACTAGAACCGTGTCACTGTCCGGAGAGAAGAAAGGTTGGACACAACAACCGTCGGAGGTTAATTGACGGAGAATGGCTTGCGGGGTTGGCGTTGGGGATGGATTTGGAGTTGATGTTGCAGTTGGTGAAGGTGTTTTGACAATGGTTGGAGTTGCCACAGCGCTCGGGGTCGCCGCTACGGTGGCTGTTGGTGTAGGGGTGTTGGTTGGTCTGAGCACAATTGGTGTTGATGTTGCCTCAGCCAGCGTGGCAGTTGGCGGTACTATCTCTGAAGTACAACCTGCCAGAATTATAGCCAGAACCCCACCCCATATCTTGAATCGCATTATCGTTCTCGCCATTCACCCTGAGGAGGAGGCCAGGTGCGTTCATAATTATTTAAAAGCGGACCACCCAGGAAGATGATTGGTTGATCGCCCAATGTCTGCCACTGACGTGGGCTGTCCAGATCGCGCTGGTAGCCACGGCCAAAACCACCGATCAGGTTGAGGTTTTCCCAATCGGCGTCGAGTAAGGGGACCGGGTTATAGGTGCGATCGTGAAAGTTGCTGCGAATTTCGAGGTGTAGATGCGGCGCGGAGCGGCAGGTTTCGAAAATATCGCCGCTAAAAGCGATGGCTTCGCCTTGCCGAACAACCTGCCCAATCTCCAGGTCAGGCCGTTCAAGCAGATGGCCGTACAACGAGGTGTACCCATTGGCATGATCAATGATCAGGCTGTGGGGTGCGGAGCCGTGGGTGTCGATCTCTACTACAACGCCATCGCCGATGGCTACCACTTCGGTGCCGCAAGGGGCGGCAAAATCGATACCAAAGTGCAGTCCCTGACCGGCAGTATAAAACATGTCCCGCAAGATAAATGCGCCAACGGTATTGCCGTAGGGTTGTCCCAAAAACCACGTACTCGGCCCGGCTGGTCCCTTGAAGGGTAAAATGAAAGGAGGGGTTTCAGGCGGCTCTTCGGGCGGCGGATAGACCGCCGGAAAGCCCACGTGGTTCGTGTGCCTGTCATCATTCTCCTGTGCCTGCATAACGGAGGCCGTATCATTCGGCATCAGATCGAATGCCAGCACGATAAGCAAAATCATTGCTACTGCCCGTTTCCAATCCAACTTCATCTCACTCATATTTCTAAGTTTTGGTATGGCTGTCATCAAATGCCTCAGATGTTATATCGTGAGCATGATTATACACTATCCAGATCAGTGAAGCCCAAACTTTATTGCTGTGTAGTCTATTGTTCATCCAAATTATCTGCACTATCCGCCGATTAACGTGATATATGCCGCCCCGAGGAAAAACAACCGCCCCAACCAATAGACTACCAGACAAATCAACAGAATTGCAGTTAGGCCCGTACGCACCTCAACATTTTCAACCCAACTAATAATTTTATCTCTTGGTGAAGCCGGCAGCACGGCAGCGGCAGCAATGAGGGTTAGAGCCACAATAAAGAATGGGGCAAATGCGTGAAATGTTAGGGCGGTTTGCCAATCCCCACGTAGGAAAGCAACGATTGCTCGTGTCAGTCCGCCCCCCGGATCAGGTACGCCAAAGAAAGCGAGAATTGGTGACCGCCAACCCGGTAATCCCAACGCAACCAGACTTAATTGTAGAATAGTCGCTCCTGTAACGGCCAGACAAATGGCCCGACTTTTCAAGACCGAAGCCAGGATGGGTGTGCGTAAAGCTGTGGTCATTGGAAAAGAAGAAGTGACTTGGCGTTGCATGATATCCCGATCATTCACCCTTTAAATAAGTGTCAAAAAAGGCAATTGACCTGGTCATAGCCGGCGTAAAATTATTAGAGATGTTGTGGTCATCATGCTCATAGGTGTAGTATTCAACGGGTTTACCCGCATCCTGAAGCTGGGCAAATAGAGTCTCGGAAAATTCAACCGGAACGTGGGTGTCGGCCGGACTGTGGTGAAGCTGAACCGGCCCGGATATGTCGGCCACATACGTGTTAGCAGAGATAGCGGCCCAGAACTCCGGGTTTTCTTCCGGCGAGCCATACTCTTCCACCAAATCTTCGCGCCATCTTCTGGGAGAATTGGGGGCAGCCTCAGAATGGGCGTGATTGGGCAAACGCCACTGCGTCAGCAAATCAGGATATGGGGCCACTACCCCGGCCCAGATGACCCCAACTTTAATATCTTTTGAGGTAACCATAGAGCGCAGCGTAATGTTTCCGCCCATCGAGTGCCCCCACATCCCAATCCGGTTCGGATCGGCATCGGCAAATTTCTTGAGGGAAGCTACCGCATTAAGCACATCAACAGTGTAAGCCGGCGAGCCATAGCCGCCGGTAGCCTCCCCTTCGGAATTGCCATGGCCTCGGTAGTCGGACTTAAAAACCATGTAGGCGCTTCTGGTCAGGGCATCCACGTAGTCAACATATCGTTCTGTGGTTCGATATTGGTTAGGGGGAATATAACCGTGGTTGAATATGATGACCGGCCATCCCTGCGGGGGTTTCTCCCCGGTGGGAACCGTTAAGAGCGCGTAGATTTTTAAGCCCTCTGACAGGTAAGAGGCAATGTATCGGTCATAATTAGAGCCGGGTTCAAGCGTTTCTTCAATGGTAATCTCGCTGCCGGGAAAATCTTGTTGACGCAAGCTTTCGATAGTGAGGGGGTGTAAGGGCGTTGAAGTTGGCGTAGGCGTGGCTGTAGACGTGGGTGGTAAAGGTGTTGACGTTGATGTGGTGGTTGGGGTCGGCATTGGGGTGTCAGTGGCAAGGGAAGTGGGCGTAAGTGTCGGCACATTGGTCGGTGTGGCAATTGGGGTAGATGTTGGAATATCTGTAGGCGTCGGTGAGGATTGTGTGAGTTGAGCCTGGGCATCGCCACCGCAAGCGGTCAGTCCGGTCATCAGAATTAATATCCAACTCCACCACGGTATTTTTACCCAAATTGTTGTCATTTCTTGCCCCCTTTATTAGTCTTCACTCGTTGGGTTGGTCCACACTGCCTGCACAACTCCAAACAAGAATTGTCTGCTTCAATAGCAAACTACGAGCGCGGCGAAAATTCCTGGCCCATGATCGGCCACAAAAACCACACAATTCCAAAGCCAAATAATATCCCGGTGGTGACTCTTAATACGGAGTTAAGTGAACCAAACATATCTCCGGCGTAAAAGGTGGGAGAAAAGACCCCATTGGTCAGCACTACCGCCCACTGGTTGGTATCCCGAAAATCCAGCCGTAAAACATCGTTGATGAGATGGGTAGTGCCGTCAAGGGCCATAGGCAAAATCAAGACAAGTAAGAGCAGCCAGGATATACCTTTGATTCGGATGCCTTGTTGCCGTAAAAGTGCGTAAATCAGCCCAAATATAAAAATGCTGGTATACATGGCCACCATCCGGTCAGACCAGGCCACTTTCCAGCCAATTTCCGGTGTGCCGATAAATTGACGGCGGACCAATTCATTGCTGATATCGGCTACGGTTACGCCCCATGCCGCTGCAATTTGTTGCTGGGTATAGCTGATTTGAGGTCCAAACAGAAACCAGGAACGTTCCGGTAGTTGGTGACAAAAGAAATTATAGAAAAAGTAGATGGCCCGGGCAGGCCAGATTAACCCAAGGGCCATAAAAATTGGGGCCAGCCAGGGCAGAAGGGTAAAAACACCCCAGCCAGTGTTAAACGCAAACAACCAGTGATTTTCAAACCAGTGATTAATTCTGGTAGCCCAGGGAGTTTTACTCTGCGCCGGAGATGAAACTGGCGCTGCATTTATATTGACGTTATTCATTAGCAAACCTCGCTTATAATCAAACGGTGACAATTATCTTACGTATCGTAAGATAATGTTATCTGATTGTCAAATCAGTGCAAGAATTGCTCGCTTTTTTCACCCATATCGCCGATTACCGCACATTATATTGTTCCTCTAACGGATCTGGTGGTGTCAATAGTACGATAACGTGGTTAAACTGGCTCAGATTGAGTTTTCAGGGATAACCAGGTTACCAAGGCATAACGAGCTTCCCAATATATTGCCAGCAAACCACCTAAAATTAATTGTAGGTTGACATATTAATGGAGTCATCTTACAATATGTCAGAGTTAATCGGGGGCGTCATGAATAAATTGACCACTTCTAAAAGGTTACAGCTGGGTATTGAGGCAGCTCGCAGCGGGTTACCCGGCGTGGCCGGACAACATTTTGCGGCAATTTTGAAAGAAGAGCCTGACAATATTTCGGCGTTGCTTTGGCTGGCCTATGTTTCACCCAACGCGCAAGATAGCTTGCACCTGCTTGACCATATTCTCACTCTGGACCCAACCAATGAGCGAGCGAAATCGGGCATAAGTTGGGCCAGAAAACGGATGGGAGCAACTCAAGCCAAGTCCGACATTGGTGCAGGCCCTCAACAATCCACGTCAGCATCTCGAACGGTTGTATCCTCTTCCCCACCGGCTAAAACGCGTCCCGCTCGTTTCCGAGTCAAAACGGTCAGAAAGAAACCTTCTGTTTCCCGAATTCGTTACATATTTCGGGTGGGTTTAGCCATCCTCATTATGGGGTTGTTAGGGATAACCATCGGTTTGGGTGCGTCAATATTTATTCCGACAGAAACTCTGGCTGCCTTTCTGCCGGCAGTTACCGTGGAACCGGAGTTGGTCGTAATGCCCGCGGCTCCACCGGTTCAACCAGCGCAGCCGCAGATTGAAGAACCACAAGCCGCGATTACAAAAAACTTAAGCTCCACTTCAGACATCATTCCGCAGCCGGTGGAAGAAGAATTCTCCAGCCTTAATCCCTCACCGGAGAATATTCCAGTCATAGAGTCTTCACCGCCATCTATTCCAGTTGAGGAGAATTTGTTATTGGCTGAGACCGCAATGCGTTCATCAACAGTCCCCTCCTTATTAATTGGTCCAAGCCTGCCGGTTGATCCTACGCCTGTTGATCCATCCCAACTGGCACACCAGCCGGCCTACCCCGGCGAAAAATGGATTGAAGTTAATGTGACCACCCAGGAGGTCACAGCCTGGGAAGGTGATGTGCCGGTGCTGTCTTTTATATCTTCAACCGGGTTGCCTAACACGCCTACGATACTGGGAGAGTACAATATCTACTGGAAGCTGGAAAAAACCCTGATGACCGGTCCCGGGTACTACTTGCCGGACGTGCCTTACACAATGTATTTTTATCTTGGTTATGCGCTCCATGGCACGTATTGGCACGACAAATTCGGTCAGCCGATGAGCCGGGGTTGCGTCAATTTGAGTACTGACAACGCCAAAAAGCTTTTTGAATGGGCTGGTCCAGCCATCCCTCCAGGTGAAACCTCCGTGTGGGCCTCGGCCGATAACCCCGGCACGCTAGTGATTGTGCATCAATAAGCTAAATCACTCGGTCAAATAGAGCAATAATCCTTTTAGCATAATCCCCAATCCCAGAACACTGATAATGGCCGCACTGACCACGGGCAACAAGGGTTGCCAGCGTCCACTGGCCCGCCGGACATGCCCAGCGTCAGCAAATCCCTGACCTGCGGCAGGTATATGAAAAAAATCTGCACTCTTTTCAACATAATGTTTACCGGTTGACAGTCTTAAGTGAAGCTGTATAATACTCTTACAGAATATAAGACTTTACCATTATTCATAAAGCGCGTCAACTTTTATTTTTTTGTTATCAAGTCTTACGTATCGTAATAAAAACACATGAATTATCATCTTCTTTTTGGTCTACTGCTAACCGTGCTCTCTGCGTGTGGGGTTCAAGAAGGCGCTAGCCATACTACAACAGCATTGGATGATCCGGTTGTGGCTCGAATTAACGACCTTGAATTTACCCAATCCGAATTAGAACGAGAATTAGCTCTTAATCAAGCCATTTACAAACTCACCAACAACAAAGAACTGGTATTGCAAGACCTTGAGGGTACTTTGCAAAACCTAATCCCCACCTTGCTGCTTGACCAGCAAGCCCAACATGCTGGCCTAAGTGCTACCGAAGATGAAGTCACCACCGCTCTTGACAATTTTATTGCCGGACGCCAGCTTACACCGGATGAATTGGAAGCAGAGTTAACGCGTCAGGGGGTCACTCTGGCCGATTTTCAGAAAAGCCTGGCTCGAAATATTCGGGTTGAAAAGTATCTGGAGCAGACCTTTGCCCAGACCGGCCCAGAAGTTGATTACTCTACCTGGTTTAATGAGCTCAGGGATGGGGCATCCATTGAAATATTGTACACACCTCCTGAAGAACTGCCGCTTTTGGGGGCCGTTGCACCGGATTTTATCTTGGCCAATGCTAAAGAAGAAGCGGTGTCATTGTCGCAATTTCAAGGCCGGCCGGTTGTGATTAATTTCTGGGCTACCTGGTGCCTACCTTGTCGCAGAGAGATGCCGGCTTTCCAGCACGCTTTTGAAACCTATCAGGACGATGGCTTAATCATTCTGGCCGTTAACTTTGAAGAAAAGTCTGATCTGGTGCGTCCGTTTATTGAAGAGTTCGGCCTCACCTTTGAGATTGTATACGACACTCAGGCCAAGGTTAGCCAGCTCTATCAGGTAACGGGACTGCCGCGTACTATTTTTGTAGATCGGCAAGGTGTTATTCAGCATATTCAGATTGGTGAGGTTGAAGAAACATTACTGACAGAAATTATCGAGAAAATTTTGTAGATAACAATAACACCCATCGGTTAATTGTCATCGGACATCCGGTTTAGGCCTGACCGTTACCGGAGGATACAGTAATGAAATCTTTGAATCTGGAACGATTGATTGAACAGGCAGCCTTACTTTTTGTCAGTTTTGTTTGGACTTCAATAGTTCTGACCATTATTATTTTGTTTTGGGCCTACCAGAATGTGCAGGCTCGGGACGAACGGCTGACGTTTGTTACCTGTTGGCCGTACACCAACAATACCCATCGAGTTATTGTGGTGGCCGAGCCGGTCTAAGGCATCCAAAATTAGAAATAGAAAGAGGTAATTATAGTGGCAAAACGCAGTTCAAGCGCAAACAAACAAAAACAATTCAATACGCAGCGACAGGCCCAAAAAAAGAGGCAGCGCATCAAGCAAATAATCATTTGGGGTCTTGTCCTCATAGGCGTACTGGCAGCGGCCGGTTGGAGTATTCAGGGCTATATCACCCGGCAAAGCATCGGCGAGTCTGCTCCCACCATAGGCCGAGACCACATTAATGCCGGAGACGCTCACGCGCCTTACGTGACAGACCCACCAACGTCCGGCCCGCATGCAGAACCCGTAAGCAGCGGTTTTTATGATACGCCTATTGCTGATGAGAACATCGTCCATAACCTGGAACACGGTCACGTGGCTATCTCATATGACTGTGATCAGCTTGAAGATTGTGAAACAGTAAAAACCAACCTTCGCCGTATTATCAACCGATATAACAGCCGACAAGTCGTCGCCGTACCGCGCCAAAATCGGGACGCACCTATAGCCCTGACCGCCTGGCAGCGGATTGACCTACTGGATGAGTATGATGAAGAACGAATCACCGCTTTTATTGAAGCCTGGCGAGGTCGGGCACCGGAAAACGTCCCCTAAACATTGAGCGGATAGTTTGTTTTGCTTGACAGAATGTTATAAGTTGCTAGAATTAATGCATCTTACGTGTCGTAAGAAAAAATAAAGAAATGTGGAACAGGTCTCTGGACAAGTTAAGTGAAGAGGAATTGGAAACACTACTTCGGCAACGTCGCGCCGGAGTAGGCTCTCCAAAGCCACGATCAACCAAAGTTAAACAAAAAACTGGAACTCGAAAACGACGCAAAGGCCGGGTAAAAATTCTTTTCCTGGTAGAAATAGTTGTAGTGGCCGGACTATTAGCCGTTTTTGGCATCTCGGCCCGGGGCTGGATGGCTTTACGCCAGCAGCTGCCTGTAGAAGGCATCACCCTGCTTGATGAAACGGTTCTGGCCGCTTCACCGGCTAATGATGCCAACAGATCTTCTCTGCCCCCAATCGGTTGGCGTAATTCGCCGATGGCAGACCTGGCCGCCCCCGCCGAAACACACCTCGAGGATCCGCCGCTTGAAACGCCGGAACATTTAAAGCGCTGGCTTCAGCCCGATAGTAGTCCACCCCCCGTTGCAATTTCGCCAAAGGTTGCCCGGTCAGGCACGCGAATAATCATCCCCTCCATCGATGTTGATGCACCCATTGGCGAAGGCACGGATTGGGAGGCCCTCAAATACAAGGTTGGACATCAGCCCAACACGGCCAATCCGGGCCAGCGCGGTAACATGGTGCTGGCCGCCCACAATGATGTCTATGGCGAGATATTTCGCTACCTGCCGGACGTACCGGTGGGTGAAGTTATTACGATCTACGCCGGAGAGGAAACGTTTCGTTACCAGATTACCGAACGGCGGATCATCACTCCAGATCAGGTTGAGGTAATGCTGCCCACCACCGGCCCAACCACAACGCTTATCTCCTGTTACCCTTATTTAATTGATACGCATCGCATTGTACTGTTTGGGGAACTGGTAGAGTAAGCAAGACAGACAAAATTTAATTTTAAGGATAGAGATTAATGAACCAAGACACATCAAATCAAGAAACATCTGTCACCAATACCACCCGTAAAGGAATGAGCATCAGTACCAAACTAATCTTGCTGGTTATTCCGATTATCCTCGTCGGCGGCGGCTGGGCCTTTTGGCAGCAGCTTCAGCAATCGTCCACACGCCAGGCCGCGGTTGAGATACCGCCCAATGGTATTGTTACCGTTCAGCTAACCACCGACCCCTTCCCTGCATTAGCTACAGGAACTGTACGAATGACACTCCGTTTGCAAGCTCCCGGAGGGCGCAGGGTTCAGGTAGACCGGGTCACCTACAGCTACGGCCCGGTGAATGGCGATCAGGTTTTGGAGGGCCAGGCCGAAGTCGTTGGCATGGACACGTTTCAGGGCCCGTTACGCTTCACTTCCACGGGTGACTGGTGGGTTAAAGTACGCTTAGAGAATCAGGGGGCTGTCGGCGATGTCACCCTTACTGTTCCGGTCAAGCCGGCCTTATAAGCACTTAATTTGGAAGGGTAAATTATGGAAAATTCATCAAACCCCGAACCTGCCCAAGGCAAAGGTAAGGGGATAAATGTGTACATTTTGGCGTTTGCCTTAATCGCCACCTTGATTGCCGGGGTGGCAATTGGGTTACTTATCAACCGACCTGCGGAAACCATACAAGTTGTCGTAACCGCCACACCCAATCCTGATAGCCAACCCGTAGCCCAGGCCAATGAACAGGCGGCTCAGGAGCCTGCGCAAAATAACGCATCGGCCGCAGGTGCTGATTCCGAAAATGATACGTCCACCGGACCACCAACCCCAACCATTATGGATTTTGTGCTGTCCGACGCTCGCCATTTTCAAGGCAGTGCAGATGCGCCGGTGACGCTGATTGAGTTCAGCGATTTCAAATGACCTTACTGCGGGCGTTTTGCCGCTGAGTCGTTGACTCAGCTTCGTGAACAGTATGTTAATACCGGTAAAGTTCGTTTTGTTTACAAACATTTTGCTATTTTAGGGCCGGAGTCGACCCGATCCGCAGAGGCCAGTGAGTGCGCTGCCGAACAGGGCAAATTCTGGGAGTATCATGACCTTATCTTTACTGACCAGATTTCAAACCGCAGCACCCTTAGCGCAGACCAGCTTACCAATCTGGCTGCCGAAATTGGGTTGGATACAACGGTTTTTCGCCAGTGTCTTGATTCGGGCCGCTATACTTCCCAAATCACGCAAGAGTCCCTTTCGGTGCAGTCAATGGGGGTGCGGGGTACACCCGCCTTTCTACTCAACGGTGTTTTTATCTCCGGGGCACAGCCTTATGAGGTCTTCCAGCAAATCATTGAAGAACAATTGGGTAATAGCCCAGCACCGGCACCCCAGCCACCAGCTACAGAAGAACCAGCGAGTCAAACGCCGCCCACTCAGGAGCCGGTCACTGCCGATGACGAAATTGAAGGCGTGGTTTTCTTTGCAGAACAAAGTCAGGATCACCGGGACGGCGAAATTGAGTATGAGCACGATGTGCCGCCAGGTGGCGCCCATAGCGACGCCTGGCAGAACTGCGGAATTTACAATGAACCGTTAGCCACAGAACCCGTTATGCACTCGTTGGAGCACGGTGCGGTGTGGATAGCTTACCGGCCTGATGACCTGACGGCCGAACAGGTAGAAATGCTGCGAACTGTAATACGCGGCGAACTGCAAGCCGGCGTGGAACCTCTGGTACTTCTATCGCCGCAACCGGATTTGGACTCGCCTATTGTGGCTACAGCCTGGCAGGTACAACTTCAATTGGACAGCCCCGATGATGAACGGCTGATGCGGTTTTTGAAGAAGTATCAGAATGGCCCTTATACGCCGGAACCGGGCGCGCCCTGCACCGGCGGCATTGGCGAACCTTTGGAATAAGAGGATAAATGATGATGCCGGACTCGCAGAAAACTACAACCGGAACAAAGAGTTCTTCCCCAATCATTAAACTGATCATCGGTCTGCTTTCTGTTGGGTTGATAACTATGCTGGGATTATTATTGGTCGCTTTTAACTTCACGGAAGTACCTGCCAATTTCATAGCCTCGCTTGCGTCCACGCCAACTAAAACCCCGGTCCAAACATTGGTTGAATTGCAGGAAAGTGTAGATCAAGCCAAACTTGTTGGTGATCGCCGGGCAATGGTTGACACGTTGGTAAGGATGCGTTCTCTGGCCCCCAATGACCAGCAAATTAGCAACCAATTGGCTCAGCTTTATTACGAGCAGGGTATTGAGTGGCGCGATGCCGGTCGGCTTGACTCCGCTCGGCAATCCTTTGGCTGGGCTTTGAGTGTAAGCCCTGACTTTATTGATGCCAGACAGGACCTGCAGTGGTTTGACCTTTATCTTACCGGCATTGACTATTACCAGAATGCCGAATGGGATAACGCTGTGGCTACATTTGAGCAGATTTATCGCCAAAACCCCACCTACTTACAGGTTGATGAAATTCTCTACAGCGCCTACTACAACCTGGGCATCATCCAGGAAGCAACAGGGCAGTTAGATCCTGCTTTAGAGTCGTACCAAAAAGCCATTCGGATTTTGCCTGGCGCCTTCGAAGCAAAACTCAAAGCCAGGGAAGTCAGGCTCAAACTCAACCCACCCACTCCGGAACCCACCCCCGTACCAGTGGTCGAAAAGCGGATTGTGGTTGACATTTCAGACCAGCGCACTTATCTGTATGAAAATGATGAGTTAACCACCGAATTCATTGTCTCTACCGGTGAGCCGGGGCGCGATACGG
>JABAOH010056149.1_pt1 | contig 17830 bp, 13 predicted proteins | sample 7062181 | NCBI WGS metagenome assembly JABAOH01 (sample SAMN14538630, study PRJNA623070) | marine sediment metagenome | biome: marine biome [ENVO:00000428]; feature: marine pelagic biome [ENVO:01000023]; material: deep marine sediment [ENVO:00002113]; isolation source: pool of 5 deep marine... | reverse complement strand
CCGGTATCACTGGCAAGGGAAAACCGTGAATATGCCTATTATATTCGGAAAGGGTCCTTAACCGTTCGTGCCGGGTATCAAGATGAAATGGAACTGATGGGGCTGGCGGCAAAAATTCCCTTCGATGACCGCATGCATCATACTGCAACTCCCGAAGACCTTGACCTGGGGCTGATACGCACATATCTGCGCCAGGTAAAAAGCGACTTGTATGAATTGTCTGTGAATATGAACTTTGTTCAACTAAGTCGACAGATGAATATTGTAGATGGGCCAGAAGAAGCAGTTCGTCCCAAAAACGCTGGTTTGATGTTTTTCAATGAGCAGCCCGACCGTTTTTTTCCACAAACCCAGATCGATGTTGTACACTTCCCTGAAGGGCCTGGGGCAGACAGTTTTACAGAAAAAATTTTCAAGGGTCCGCTTAATCGTATGCTGGCGGAGGCACTCTCTTATATTAAAAGTACCGTGATCCATGAAAAGATCATCAAATATTCTGACCGCCCTGAAGCGTCCCGCTGTTTTAACTATCCCTTTGCCGCTATTGAAGAAGCACTTTGTAATGCGATATATCACCGATCCTATGAAATCAGGGAACCTGTGGAGGTACGTATTTTGCCTGACAGGATCACGGTGACCAGTTTCCCGGGACCGGATCGCTCCATCAGCAGTGAAGATATAAAACAATTCCGCTTCCTTGCCCGCCGGTATCGAAATCGAAGAATCGGTGAATTCCTCAAAGAATTGGACCTAACCGAAGGACGCGGCACAGGAATTCCAAAAATACTAAGAAAGATCAATGCCAACGGTTCACCTTTACCCATTTTTCTAACCGATGACGATAGAACTTATTTTGTAGTAGAATTCCCCATCCATCCGGCATTTCTACCGGGAAAAAACAAAAAAGAAATCAATTCGGAAAGAGTGTCGAAGAAAATCATCGAACTTCTGCTGGAAAATTCCAATCTGACCATACAGGACATTTCACGACACTTGCGAATCTCTACCCGTGCTGTTGAGAAACAAATTCATTCACTAAAAGAAGCCGGTCAATTAAAACGGAAGGGAGGTCGAAAAACCGGATGGTGGGAGGTGAAAGAAAAATAGAATGAAGAATGGTGCCAGGTACTTTATTCACTCAATGAGATCGTCCTCGGTACGTGTAAATTTGTAAATTTCCGACAAAATAGACTGGAAGCTAATGATTATTTACCTGGCACTTAATCTTCCTCTCTTCTTCGCGTTCCTTCGCGGCTAAAATTAGTGTTTCCCTTTCTTACGCAAAATTGCGTCTTTTTCATTCGCGATAGTTAAGGTATAAAAAGACAGGCGAGAAGTACAGAAAAAAAGTTCGGAAAAGAGTTCGGAAAAGAATTTGAGAAAACCTGGAAAAAGCTTCACAGAAAATGATTCCACGGTATTCCCACCTTAAAAAATCAAAAAAAAGGTTCGGAAAAGAGTTCGGAAAAGAAATTATGAGTGATGAATGATTACCCCTGCATTTTATTGACAATTATCTGCGAAACCTGTAAAATAAACCTTCGGTATCTCCTTTAGTAACTTTATTTTGAGACTATGGGAGATTGAGATAAAGGTGAAGCTTTTAGAAACAGCAGGCGCCATCAAGGTGAAAGAATGAATTTACCAATCAATATCAACGACATCCTGACCGGACGTTCCGTGGAATGGGAACGCCTGGAATTCAAGGCCGGTTGGAATCCACAAGAGGTAATCCGTACGCTGTGCGCCTTTGCAAATGATTTCCACAACCTGGGGGGTGGGTACCTCGTTATCGGTATAAATGAAGATAAAGGGTGCCCCATCCTACCTCCCACTGGCCTGCCCAAGAACCAATTGGACGCAATACAGAAAGAGATTATCGAACTGGGTCATCGTATCATTCCTTATTACCACCCGGTAATTTCTCCGTATGAAATCCAGGGCAAACATATCCTGGTGTTGTGGGCGGCAGGTGGACAGAGCCGTCCTTATAAAGCACCGGTATCACTGGCAAGGGAAAACCGTGAATATGCCTATTATATTCGGAAAGGGTCCTTAACTGTTCGTGCCGGGTATCAAGATGAAATGGAACTGATGGGACTGGCAGTAATAAAGGGGACCGGTGCATTACTTTATTACTTTCTTCGGTAGAAAAAATTTTGGGTTTTCAAAAGGATTTGTGTATAGGCATTAAATATTCCTTATTGGGGCTTGGTGAATTATATTTCGTCTCCCCCAATCTGTCAACGTAACCACGTAAACAAAAATTTTTTTTGCTGAAAAGAGTACAAAAAAAATTTTTGCGGGCAAGCCCGCGTGGTGACGTTGACTGATTGAGTGAGTCGAAATCCTTCCCAGCTAAGCCCCAAAAAGGAAAAAAATATTTTGGGGGCCAAAATATTCCTACGACTTAAAGATTTTTTGCCTGGCGGCCTATTTTACCATAATTCACTTAAACAGGTAGTAATTATTACTTATTAATGATCTTAAATACAAATATTTCTCCGTCAGTTGTTGCCAGGTATAATAGATTGTCATCATAAACGAGTCTTTTCTCCACCGGACCGGCTATATCATCATCTATAATAGACTTTTCTCCCATTTTGCTGGCGAGATCCAGTCGTTTTATTATTTCACCATCAGAAGAAATATGTAACAACCCAGTCTTGGTGATAATCCCAAAGCCTTCTCCACAAGCGATCACACCAACAAATAATTCTTTTGTTTTTGGAAATTTGATTGATTGTTTGGTTTCTGAAGGTAATTTTCTTTTATTGACCTTTTCTATCCGTTCAAAAAAGTTATCAATATCCATAGACTGTACTTTTTCGCTTTCGAGCTTGAATTTAAAATTTTTCTTTTTTATTTCTTTCTCGCTCAACTCAAAATATACGGTTTCTTTTGTAAAAAATGCCCAGAGTTTGTTATTGTCTGATACTATAATTAAACGATTGTAAAAGGGAGCAGGAAACCAGGGGGCCGGGATCGTTTTTTTACCGGGGCGAGCTGCAAAAACCAATGATGAATCATCAAAGGATGTTAACTCTTTGCCTGATATAACCTCTTGTAAACTGAGCCTGTAATAAATTCTTCTATCCTGTTTCTTTTCCATTTTTTTGGTCAAGTAATAAAGTTTATTATTGGCAAAATAGACATTCTCTACAAAACCTTTCAATCGTATATTATTTTTATGCTTTCCATCAGCATCATACACGGAAATCTTATTAAAAAAATCAGCAGCAATTATTTCATCTTTTGTTACAATAAAGTCAATCAAGTTTTTATATTCGCCTGGACCTTCTCCAATTCTTCCGATTGTTTTTTCTATCTTGCCTTCATTGGATAACATCACGATTTCTTTTGGTGTTTGAAAGAATATTTTTTTTTCTTTCACTACCAGTTTAACGATAAGGTCTTCAACTTCAATTTTTTGGATAAGTTTTAATTCACCGGCACATAAAACGCCAGTGATGAATAATAAAAACAACATTTTCTTAAGCATTTATTCTTCCTCCTTCTAAAGGGGACCGGCGCCTAACTTTATAACTTTATTATTCTTTTCGGTAGAAAAAAGTGTCCATAGTAAAAAGTTTTTATGGCCAGGCAAGTATAATCTACTCCTCGAAATAATCATTATCAATCTTTTTCAACTCAAAAACCTGGTTGATTTCTACTCCCACATTAAATTGCATCATCAATTGTACCAATTGCTTACCATCAATCAAAATAATCCTATTCTCAATACCGTCAACAAACTGTTGAGCTTCACCGGTAAAATCAGATGTAGTTATAAATATTCCTTTTTTTGCACGCTTGCCCTGCAATGCCCCGGCAAATTTCTGAACTTCTGGCCTGCTAACACGATTCTGCTTCTGCCAACGCTTGGCCTGGATGTAAATCTTATCCAAGCCCAATCGATCTTCACTGATAACTCCATCTATGCCCTCATCTCCGGTGCCGCCAATGGCTTTACCTGCTTCCTTCCTCGAACCTCCATATCCCATCGCTAATAAAAGATCAATGACCATCCTCTCAAAAAATTCAGGCGTACTGGATTTTAATTTATTTAACAATTCGTCTTCCACTTCTCTGTTTAATCTTTGAAAGGCTTCTTCAAGCTCTTCTTCCGGTGTTTTTTCTTCTTCCTTTGCCTTGTTTTCCTTTGTATCATCTTCTATCTTTTTGAAATCTTTAATGAAGTCACGAAATTCAGGGTATTGTTTTAAGGTCTCATTGGTTATCTCGTCCGGATTTTTTTTTAACAAATTCAGTCCTCTTTTTGTAATCTTGCTGTATCCCCTCCTGGGGATATCGATAAGCCCGGCTTTTTTAAGATAGGTCCTGGCCCATCCTACTCTATTGTCAATAATGCGCTGCTTACCACTGGGCAGCATCTCATGACGTTCGTCATCACTGAGTTTAAATACTTTTACCAGATGAATGACGCATTGACTTAAAGGATATTCTTCTCCATCAGCAAGAAATTGAAGCAACGGTTTCATACAGGCTTGATAATCTGGTATAGCCATATCATTCTCCTTGTTACCAATATTCTACTGAACCTGCTTACCTGAAACCTCAGGTTGTTCAAGGTAACAGAGACAGGTTTATTTATAATGTTCTATAATACTATAAAGCAGAAAAATATACAATACTTGAAATAGTCGAAAGCCGAACCGGAGAAGAAAGAGACAGGCAAAAAGGTCAGCCGGTAAGAGGGCAGAGGGTCAGTGAGTCAGATGTGGCAGTACTTTTTTTCAAAGCTTTCAACCGCTGGTTTTATTTGCGGGAAGGAACATTCAAGGGGACTCAGTTTTAATAAACCCGGAAGAGACAACTTTTTTTGATTTTTTAATTTCTCATTCAACACCGATGTTTCCAAAAGGTAAAACCTCCATTGATTCAAATTCAACGGGTCAACAGTCTGTTTATCCTTATGGTCTAAAAGGCAGAAAATATAAATGTCAGCCCGCCTCTTCTTTTCAGGTGAGTATGTATTTGTTTCAGCACACCATCCTGTTGTGGGAGCAATATCAAATATGATTTTAGAGAGTTTGTCTTGATACCAGCTTTGTAAATAGGCAGCGGATTTAACTTCTATTTTGAGACCTTTTTGAGTTTTGAAGTCAAAGTCATCCCATTCTCTTCTTACCATCATATCCAATTCCAGTGCAGAAGCGACGATAAATTCTCGCCCTTATTCCGGCTGAAGCAAGAGAAGAAAGGGACAGGCAAAACGTGCCGCCTTCGCGGTTAAGAAAAGAAGTGGTTTGTTTTAAGAAAAGTAAAGGGCATCCACAGGTAAAATGTAGATGCTCCTTTACTTTGTTATGATTTAGTTTTTCACGATCTCAAAATCATCTCCGGAGGCATTAAATTTAGAGCCTGTCCTGTTCAGGTATATGGTAACACTGGTATTAGAGGCCCCGGTGGTAAAGGTAATCGACTCCTGGACATAATTTTTAAAATCTGTGAATTGTACGGTCTGGTCAGCGCCGCCGTAATTGGAGACACCCAGGTAGAGACCGGCCTGGGATTTTGCTATGCCCCAGGCAGATACGGTATAAGTGGTATTGGCACACAGACCGGTGATCACCTGTTCCACGCGACTGCCGGCTCCATCCAGGCTAACGGCATAGGAACCGGAATGGGAGTCGGAAATGATACTAACGCTTCCTGTATCGGTCCAACCTGATGTGGTACCGGTTTCAAACCCAGGGTTGGTGATTTCACCGATACAAGAGCCAGCGGGTAGGACAGTAATATAGCCGACTTTGGTTTCGGTATCGCTGCCGTAGGGATTGGTGGCGACCAATGTCACGTCATAAGTGCCGGCGGTATTATAGGTGATAGTCATGGGATGCTGCTCCGTACTGGTGCCGGGTGTGCCGCCCTCAAAGGTCCAATCCCAGGCGTCGGGATTATTGGTAGACAGGTCGGTGAAGGCTACGGTGTCACCTTCGTTAATGGTGGTAAAACTGGCTTCGAAATCCGCCACCGGCGGTTGACCGGTTCCCGGACCGATATCTGCGGTGTAATCTTCCACTTCTCCATAGGTAAAGGTTTCGCAGGGAGTCGGATAGCCGGCATACTTCATGGATACCCTCATCCGGGTTACGATATCCACGCCGCTTTGCACGGTGAAACTGCCGCTGACAGTTGAAGAACCGAAACCGCTGAACACTTCTTCGCCGGCATCTTCAAAATCATGGTCCCCGTTATAGTCGATCCAGATTTTCCAGTATTCGGTATAGGTGGAGCCGGAAAACCCGGGGGTTAATACGACATTAACGGTATCACCCGCGGTTAAGTTGCAGGTGATGGAGGTGAAATCCGTGTATCCGGCGGCACCTGAGGGGTTATTCATGGTACCCACCTGGACTCCGGCAATCCACTCCATGCTGAAGATATTCCCCTGTGACGCACAGTAGGGTTTTTCAGCGACGTTGATATAATCGACCTTGGTTTCGGTATCGCTGCCCACAGAATTGGTGGCGGTTAAGGTCACCGTATACGTACCCGGTGTATTATAGGTGATTGTCGGGTTTTGATCCGTGCTGGCGGCAGGTGTGCCACCATCAAAGGTCCAATCCCAGGCAGTGGGAACGTTGGTGGATAGATCGGTAAAATCGACGCTGTCACCGGCGGCAATATCGGTGTAGCTGGCGACAAAATCAGCAACCGGCGGCTGCAGGGTGGTAACGGTTATATAATTGACTTTGGTCATGGTATCGGTGCCTGCCGAATTACTAACAGTTAACGTCACATCATAGGTTCCCGGTGTGTTATAGGTGATGGTTGGATTTTTCTCCGTGCTGGTGGAAGGCGTGCCTCCGGGGAATGTCCAATCCCAGGACGTGGGGTTGTTGGTGGACAGATCGGTAAAGTTGACACTGTCGGTTGCCATGACAGTGGTTTTGTCTGCAGTGAAATCAGCCACGGGCGGCTCAGGATTAACCGGGGGCGGACCTTCCGGGGTGCCGGGGGTGCGGAGCTGGACCGAGGCGTCACCGAAACAGGTCCAGGTATCGGCCATATCCTCTCCGCCGGCGCCGTTCAAATCGATCATTTTGAATAACCCGTTAACAAAAACACCACCAAAGGTCCGTTTCGGTCCTGATACCGAGACTAAGAGGTCAACCATCTCATCCTGGGCGTCCATGGGCGGGTTCCAGGACTGGTTAATGGTGGACCCGGCGTGGGCAACAGCACCGGTGGGATTGCCGTTATTGGTGGCCCGCAGCCATGATTCGCAGAAACAGGTAATACTCTTGAAATTACCCACCACACAGGCCACAGAGAAAACAGCCGGCAATTCCCACTCATTGACGAGGGCATCAACATTGGAATTGCAAAAGGTCCAGCCGCAGGTCCAGCAGGTGTTACTGCCGTGACCGCAGTACCACATGGTTCCGGCACCATTATTGATCAGGTTTGCCAGGTTCGCCGTGCTGCCGCCGGTCTGGTGATTGGTATAGGTGGTATAACCATAGCCAGCCAGGTCAGCAAGGAGATTATTGACGTGTTGATAGTCGTACTCACCGTTATGGCCCGGTCCTTCCGCAGAACCCATGCCGATGGCATTCCTGAAAAAAGCGGCAGATGAGAGTACATCCCGTTCATAATGGATGGTCCGGTCCACCTGCGTGGTTACATGAGCGACGGTTTCAGCAGAGAAACGACCCACAAAAATGTCCAGGTAATGGTCGTTACCCACGATATAACCGTAGTTATTGTCCGAATCGCCGGCCGTGGTACTGGAAGTGGGCACCTGGGGATGGTCACCTACAATCAATAAGAAGGTCAAACCATTGGTGTTGTAATAATTCTCCACATAGGTTTTTAAGGCAGCGGAACTGCCAATGGTGGAATAATCAACAAGGTCGACGTTGTAACCGATGCTCTGTTTCCAGGAGACAAAATCCGACATTTCACTCATAAAACCGTTGTAACAAATAACCAAGTAATTGCCGAGATCATCCGGTAACGGGGTGTACTCTTCCTGGGAATAGTTGAGAAAATGCCTGGCATAAACATTATCGAATGCCGGGTCCACACTGCGAAGAGATTCCCTGGGGTTTAAGATGTTTTCGCCCCTTTCCCCGGTGGTGGAAATTTTGACAGTCATCCGGGAATACACCCGCAGTACTTTTGTGACCGGGTTGTACTGGAAGGGATTGACAATAACGGCCTGACCCCGGAAATCCCTGATAATGTAAGGGCTGCCCAACTCTGCCAATGTCCCGGGGTAGAAATCGTTAATTTGATATTCCCGGCCATATTCATAGGGGACAGTATCCGGGTCTACCGTTCGTAATAAATTACCTTTGGAGGGCGCGATGTCAATGTTTTTGATTTCAGTAAACAAGGAATCAATGACTTCCACTTTCATTCGGGCTTGATCAGGGATGATAATCGCTGCGGCTGACTTTAATAACTCCGGGGCACCTTTCACCAGGAATTGTCCTGTTCCGGGTGCCACCAATTCCTTGGCATTACCCTGCGGTGTCTTTACGTTCTTGAAATCATAGGAATTGATTTCAAAACTCAACACCGTCTCATTAATGTTCGAAGAGACAAGGGTGGCACCATTGAAGTCCGAACCTTTGTCCTTCTTCGCATACATACCTGTTATGCTTACCAATAGTAAACATAACATCATACACATTAGCTTCTTCATTTTTAATATACCTCCTTTATTAGATTTTTTGATGTGATTGCTCCGGGGATGTTTGCTCTCAATGACATCTTCATTAAATGGCCTTACCTCTTTTTCTTATGTATAAAATCGCAGTTGAATCTCACTGCTAATTTGGCTGAAAGGTTGGGACGTAATAGTAAATAGTAATTTAGGTGAGCGCATTTGTCAATCCGCCAAAAGTGGTAATTTTGGTATTAAAAAAAAATAAAAATTTGTACAACTAAAGTATGACATTTTATCATTTGGTTGTACTAGGAGAAAAAAGAAGCAGGAAGCCATGATTAAAATTGCTGTAATTTATCGAAAGGGCTTGAATATTTCCGAAAAAATCATTATACTTAGTGCCTAAGGAAAACAAGGAAATAAATGAGGTATTTAATATTTAGCGACATACACAGCAACCTGGAAGCTTTTGAAGAACTGCTCAAATTGAAAGCGGTAAAAGAAGCAGACAAGTGCTTGTTTTTAGGGGACCTGGTGGGCTACGGTGCCAACCCTGACGAGATCATCAGCCTGTTCCAGGAAATGGAAAACATCATCTCCATCCGCGGAAATCACGATAAAGTGATTGCCAACCTGGAATCTTCATCCTTGTTTAACCCGGTGGCAGCGTTTTCTGCCGAGTGGAGCAAGCTCCACATTACCGATTCCAACGAGGAATTCCTGAAGGAGCTGAAAAAAGGACCGGAATTGGTGGACCATTTTATAACCATATGTCACGGTTCTACCTTTGATGAGGATTACTATGTATTCTCCATGTTTGAAGCCGTGGAGTCCTTTAAATTCATGGAGACTTCCATCGGGTTTTTCGGTCATACTCATTTCCCGGTGATCTACCTGATGCGAAATGAAAAGATCGACATTGTCCCGTTGAGCGAGGAAACCAAGATCAAACTGGACCCCAATACCCGTTACTTGATTAATCCCGGTTCCATCGGTCAACCCAGGGATAAAAATGCAAAGTCCAGTTATATTATTTTTGATTCAACCAAAAAAGAAATCCTTTTTAAACGATATGATTACAATGTAAAAGAAACCCAGCGAAAAATAAGAGAAGCCGGATTACCGGAAATCCTGGCCAGTCGCCTGGAGGCCGGCATATAAATCGCTGGTACGGAGGTACAAGGTACAAAGTACAACGTACGGAGGTACACCGATGAGTAAAGAACAACTCAAAAAATTAATCAACGGTATCCTGGCTGAACGGCGAGATAGGGTTTACGAAAGAATGGATCAGGTCACCAATAACATTATCATCCAACTGGAAAACTTGAAAGAATTGGGTGACTTCCAGGAGTACTCTATCCCGGAAGATTTTGAATTGTATGAAAAACCCAAGGAGGGCACAACAATCAATATACTTCATCGTTATATCAGAAAGCTTTCGTTTTCTGCCAACCAGTTGGATTTGATTAATAATTTCCTTGAGGGGGTCAATCAATTTTGTACCAGGGCGGCGTTGTTCCTGTTGAGAGAAGATAAACTGGTGGGGTGGAAAGGAAAAGGGTTTTCTGCAGTGGAAGGAGCTATCGGAGATGAAGAAATAAAGAAAATCTTCTTTTCACTTTCTGCCAATACGATCTTTAGATATGTGCTGGAAAAGCAAAAATCCTATTCGGGTCGTCCTACATCCCAGGCGGATGACCACATCATATACAGCCGGTTTGGTGGCCCAATTCCTAAAAAAATTTTCACGCTGCCGTTTTTTGTAAAAGGGAAACCCCAGGCTGTGATTTATACCGACACCTTTGCCGGCAAGCCCATTGGTGAGAAAGAAATTGAAATGATTGCCACTGTCGGAGAAATGAGCCTCGACCTCTTGCCGCTGCGGCAAAAAATCCTGGCAAAAATTAAAACCCGGGAATACCCCGAAGAAGAAGAGGAGGCCCCTTCTGAACAACCGGATGCTGACGACCTGACAGTGGCTTCAGTTAAAGAAAATGACCCGGAACGCCTGGCACGGGTAATTGTCAACGATATCTACCTCTACAATAAAAATAAAGTGGACGATGCACTAAACACCGGCGAGAACCTCTACGAGGCTCTCCAAAATACCATCATGCAATCACGGGAACTATACCTTAATAAATTCACCGACCTATCCCCTTTTGAAAAACAATTGGTGGATACCCTTGCCAGGGGAAGAAGAGAATTATTAAAAGGTTACCATTTTGAAAAAATATAATCATAAAACGTGAAAAGTGAAACGTGAAAAAATTGAAAATAAAAATTTCAATTTGTTTCATTACATCCTCCTACTGGAGTTTACACTTGTCTTTTCATTTGCGGCTTCATTGGTCACGTTAACCATAATAAAAGGAAAACCTGGATCAGCGGAGGACAGGAAAAAAAACAATTATCACGACTTGTATCAAAATTACAGCGTTTTAAAAGCCTTCCTCAACCTCCCCATAAGAACCGAACCCATCCAGGACCCCGAGTCTGAAATTGACAATCCCTTTATCATCGATATCTTAAAATTGAAAACCGCGGAATCCTACCTGGAAGAAAAACAATACGACCCCATGGGAAATATCATCCTGAAGTTGGATTCAAAAGACCAACATCCCTTTATCATTGAGAAAAAAGATAAACTCTACTTAAAATACCTCTATTTTAAAAAAAAGTACAGGGAATTCATCACTCAATGGGAAAAAAAGACCAGAGATAGAAAAGGAGGCAAACGTTACCAAAAGCAGCTGGAGTCACTGGAATTCAAATTATTTTTGCTCAGCAGTTATATCAACACCGGGAATAACAATAAAGCCTTTGCTATGTTTAAGGAGTTGTTCGGGAAAAATAATCTTAAACGCTTTGAAGCATATATTTCAAAGAGAACGTTAAGCCGGTTTCTCCGCCGATTGGATGAAAATTACTGGTTTAAAAAATTCAAATTCCTGGCCGGAACCAGCCAGTATTCCGAATTTTTAAGGGAAAAAAAATACGTCAGAGCCCCGCAGTTGATTAACCTTTTTTATGCAGAGTTTCAGTACCAACAGAAACAGTACCAACGGTGCCAGAGATACCTGCGAAAAGTTACCAGTGAAAAACTATTAAGTTATAAAGAACGAATCATCTTAAAATTGAATATTAGGGATGATAACACCGTGGATTTGTTTAAACAGTTGGATGCCTTAAAAAGGGACCCGGCTATTTACCAGGAGGTGTTGTTAGATGCTGCCAGTATCCTTTTGATAAAGGGAGAACCGGACCTGTCCCTGGACCTTTATGCCAGGTATATCGATAATGCCAAATACCTCCAACTGCTGCGCTCTTTTATATCGACTCTAAACCTGTCTTTACCCATTAGAGATGCCAATTACTGGAAAACCCTGTGGTTGTGTGCCTGGATTCATTACCGGAAAAATAATAAAGAGAAAGCCCGGGATTATTTCAAGCAAGGAATGGCTTCTTCGATTACCCCCTATAGGATTGCCAACCACTACTGGTATTACCGGTTGAAAAAGAATCCGGCAATTGACCTGGACAACTATCCCTTTACCTACTATTACATCAAAACCAAACAGGGAAACATAGATGCCGCCGCGAGTTTAAAATCCTTTATTGGCCTGCTGAACCACAAGCAGGAACCGCAATTTAAAGGTGTAATTGCACGTTTGCAGGCGTTGGTGCATTACAATCTAATGGATGAGGCCGTGGATTTCATCCACTGGGCCCTGGATGAAAAAAAGAGGAATCTCTCTATCTCGGATAGACATACCTTGATGCTCATTGAATCCATTATTTACCTGAGGCAGCAGAATCTTGCCATGGCGTTTATCCGTTTCCGGGATAATTTTGCCTGTTATCGCTGTGTTCGTTTGCCGCAGTTTTTAAGCCGGATATCTCTCCCGGTTAAGTACAGGGAGCTCATCCATCGATACAGCGCAGAGCATCAAGTGGACCGGGCATTGGTTTTTTCTATTATCCGGGAAGAGAGTTTTTTCCGGCCGGATGCGGTATCCTATGCCGATGCCCGCGGCTTAATGCAGTTGTTACTTAAAACCGCCCGGAAAGTGGCCTACCCCCACGGTATTAAAGTATCCAGGAGAGACCTCTTTGACCCGGAAACCAATATACGGTTTGGGATTGAATATTTGAAGTTCTTGTTGAACAAGTATAATGGCAAATGGCACCTGGCCCTGGCAGCTTACAATGCCGGTGACCACCGGGTGGATGAATGGCTGCAGCATTTTGGCAGGGCTGCTGAGGATGAATTTATCGAAATGATTCCCTTTACTGCCACCCGAAATTATGTTAAAAATATCCTGAGAAATTATTATTATTATAAATTTTATTATGGTGAAGGCAGTAATTAATGGAACCACGAAGGCACGAAGGGCACGAAGGTATTTACAGTGCGGTAAAAAGCACGAAGATGAATGAGGTGATATATCAATGAATGCTCAAAAGAAAAAAGTTGGTATTTTGTTCGGTGGTCAGTCTGCCGAACACGAGGTTTCGGTAAAGTCCACGGAAGCCCTGTACAATAACCTGGATAAAGACAAATTCTCTCCCCTGTTCATTTACATATCCAGGGATGACGGCTTGTGGCGCGTGATCGCGGAAAAGAGTTTTATTCAAAAGGATTTCTATTCCAAACCGGGCTATTCTTTTGCCCCCTGGCTGAACCAATCCTTCGACAGGCTGGAGGCCGACATCTATTTTCCTATGCTGCACGGGCCCAACGGCGAAGACGGCAAAATCCAAAGCCTGTTGGAACTGGCAGGCAAGCCTTACGTGGGTGCCAACCCTGTGGCTTCTGTCCTGGCAATGGATAAAGTCGTATCTAAAGCACTGTTTCAAAAAGCCGGTCTAAACGTGGTAGATTATTTGTTTTTCGAGGCCAACGATTATTCCCACATTAAGGAAGCAATTGCCAAACACCTTGATTACCCGGTATTTATCAAACCGTCATGTATGGGATCATCGGTGGGCATATCAAAAGTGGCCGGGGAAGATCAATTAAAGGCTGGGGTAGACCTGGCCTTCCGCTACGACCGCAAGGTGCTGGTGGAGAAAGCCGTGGATATTCATGAAATCGAAGTCTCGGTAATGGGAAACGAGGAAATCATGGTATCCCGGCCGGGTGAATTGATTCCTCACCGGGAGTTTTACGATTACAACGATAAGTATATCAATGGGAAAACCATGTTTCATATGCCTGCCCGTTTGCGAGCGGACGTGGAAGAAGCTGTACGCCAAACAGCCGGAAAAGCTTATAAAGCCCTTTTCCTCAATGGAATGGCACGGGTGGACCTCTTTATCGAGAAAACAACCGGCAAAATCTACACCAACGAGGCCAATACCATACCCGGGTTTACGGAAATCAGTATGTTCCCAAAGTTGTGGAGTTTACAAGGAATTACCTTCACAGAGCTGGTCACCCGCCTGATCGATTACGGTTTCCAGTATCATCAAAAGCATAAAGCAGCCACAGATAGAGGGCAGTAGGAAGTGAAAATCTTAGCGATTGATTTTGGCATGAAACGAATGGGGTTTGCCATTGGCAATACCATCATAAACACAGCCGTGCCCATCGCACCTATTGGCCGGAAAAATTTAACGCAGGTTGTTGAACACATCAAGCAGTTGGTTTTTGACTATGAGATCGACCGGATTTTGTTGGGGTATCCGTTAAACATGGACGGCAGCAAAAGTCCCATTACCCAACAGGTGGAGCACTTTGCCCGGCGCCTGGAAAAATCCCTGACCCCGGGTATTGAAATTGAGTTTATGGATGAGCGGCTCAGCAGCTTTGAAGCGGAAGAGGAGTTAAAAGCGCTTCACAAGGATTACAAAAAACGAAAAAAAATCCTTGATTCAATGTCAGCGCTGGTGATCCTGCGGCACCATATGGTTATGGAGAACAGAAAATGAAAACCAAAAAAAAGTCACGTGGAAAAAAAGGAATAAAAAAGTTTTTTATTACCTTCGTGTTATTACTGATCATTGGAGCGGTATTAATCAGCATTGATTTTTATCATAAAGTCTTTACCCCTTATGCGGGTTACGGTGATACCACCACAATTATCATTAAAAAAGGTTCTTCCGTATCTGCCATTGGCAGGATGCTTTACCGGAACAAGATTATCTCCAACTATTATTACTTCAGGATTTATTACCGGTTATTTTTTAACCACCTTAATTTCAAAACCGGTGAATACGAGTTTGACCGGCCCATGACCATGAAAGAAGTTATCCAGAAATTGTATGAGGGCAAGGTGGTGCTTTACAAAGTAACCATCAAAGAGGGATTAATCATCAAAGAAATTGCCGAACTTCTGGCAAAACAACCTTCTCTCAATATCGATGCGCAAGAGTTTATCCATCATGCCAGGTCAACTCAATTGATTCAATCGCTGGACCCTGAGGCCCCAGATCTGGAGGGTTATCTTTTCCCGGACACGTATATGGTGAGGAAAGAGATCACTGCCGAAGAGATGGTGGAATTAATGGTCACTCGTTTTAAAGAGAATTTATCGGATTCCATGAGGTGGCGGGCGGATGAACTTAAATTATCGATGCGTGATGTGGTAACGTTGGCCTCGCTGATTGAGAAAGAGACCTCAGCCAGGGAAGAACGGTTTTTGATTTCTTCGGTTTTTCACAATCGTTTGCGCATTGGCATGGCGCTGGCCTGTGATCCCACGATCATCTATGCTTTAAAACGGGACAACCTTTACAGGGACAAATTGGGATGGAAGGAGTTAAAATATGATTCTCCTTACAACACCCGTTTATATAGGGGACTGCCGCCCGGTCCGATTTGCAATCCCGGTTATTATTCCATTGAAGCCGCGCTTTACCCGGAGAAGACGAAGTATCTTTATTTTGTGGCCAAGGATTACAGGAGTCACCATTTTTCAGAGACCTTAAGAGAGCACAATTGGGCGGTTCGCAAGTACATTATCAATCGAAATAGGAATTGAAGGAGCAGGGCGCAGGGGGCAGGGAGGAAGCGAGGAAGCGAAGAAACGAAGAAGAGAAGAAAGTGAAAAGATAAGTTTAAGGTTTCCCCAAAGGTTTGAAGCAACAGCCTTCTTATCGATTTATTTCAACTTCAAACGTGGTCACTTAACTGTTTGATCCTGGTAAGGAAACCTTTAGATGGCCCGGATGGGCCTTCTATGGCTGCCCTCGCCGAGGGCCGAGGGCCAGGAGGCGTGCGGCATTTTCACCATATATTCCTGCTTTTTCTTCCGGGGAGATTTGTAATTGGTCAATGCTGTTTTTCATTTGTGTCAAGCTTCCGATCTGGTGAGGATAATCGCTCCCGGCAACCAGGTGATCCGGTCCTGCAAAGTCAATAGCAAGCTGCAAAGCGTGGATATCGAAGTTGACCGTATCATAATAAAATTCTTTCAGATACGTGCTGGGGGGGCAGCTAATATTTTCTCGGCACTCTTTAAATGCATGGTAACCTCGATCGAGTCGTTCGGCGAGATAGGGAATGGCACCGCCCAGGTGACCCAGCACCCAGGTGATACCGGGAAATTTTTCCACTACGCCGCTGAACACTAATTTTGAAGCCGCAAGTGTGGTATCAAAGGTGAATCCCACAAGCGGCATGAGCCAGTAATCGGTCATCGCTTCTACGCCAACCGGAAACGATGGATGAATATAAAAAACAGCATTCAATTCATCGGCTTTTTCATAAAGTGGCCAGAATTGTTTATCGCTCAGAGCAATACCGTTCACATTGCTGTACACCATGACACCTTTAAAGCCCAGTTGGTCAAACACACGGATCAGCTCTGTTACCGACGCTGCCGGATCGTTGAGCGGGAGTGTTGCTAAAGCAGCAAACCGGTCAGAGCGTTCCCGGACAATCCGGGCAAAACTGTCATTAACCATTTGTGCCAGTTCAACCGAGCGTTTGGGTGATTCGATATGGGTCCCCGGTGTTGTAAACGTAATGATCTGTTTATCGATTCCCGCTTTTTCCAGTACCTGGGCGCGGAAATCGATATCTCTGTGCCCGGGGACAAGAATATTGTAATCACCGGGATAATGTAACAACGGGTTATTCTCATTATCGTAGGTTACTTTAATATTACTTGAACCGGTTTCCAACGCCTTTACATATTCAGGCGGATAAAAATGATTGTGGAAATCAATAATTGTCATGTTTTTCTCTCCTTTTCATTTTTTTCAGAGTTCATCATCTTAGGCGAAAAACGAAATAAAGCTTTTTATATCACAGTTCTGATAAGATTGCAAACAAAAAACAGGGAAAAAGGCAAAAAGGCTCAGTCAAGAAATTCAGCAACAATTTTTGCTCGTACAATCGGAGCTTTTACCGGTACATCTCTAACTTTTGCCGGAACAATCGGGTTTTTTGTCGGAACATCTCCATTTTTGGCCGGGACAATTGCATTTTTAGTAGGAACATCTNNGGAACATCTACACTTTTTGCCGGAACAATCGGATATTTTTTTTGAAACACGCCTTACGTTTCCGTTCCATGGGCTTAGGATTGCGTTACATGAGGTTATTTTTCCCTGACAGCGGTGCCCTTCGGGCAGATTTTAGACGCCTGCGGCGGGAAATTCCGGGGCCTCGCTGAAACTTCTTTTTCTTTTCGCCGAAGGCGTTAATAAACATGTCCGAAGGACGCAAATTTTATTTTTCATTTTTCATTAGAGAAAATCTCTCGATGCGGTTCAAAACCTCATAAATGAGGTAAAAAACCTCAAAGATGAGGTTCGAAACCGCAAAAGATTCTTGTTTCCTCGCTTCCCCGCCTCTTCACTGCTTACTTCCTACTTCATACTGCCTACTTTCTTCTGACTGTCTGATTTTCTTCTCTTCTCTTAATTCTCTCTCGTCCCATTCCGCTCTCATTTTCTTTTGAAACTCCAATGCATCACCGGATGGTTTAAGGATGCCAAAATATTTTTTCAAATTTCTAAGGGATTTTTTCTTCATATCACCTCACTTTTCTAATGCCTGGATGACTAAATCCTTGAGTTCTTATAATCTCCCGTAACGAATGACGCTTCCTGACTTTTTAAAGGGAGTTCATCCCATATTTTTCCATCCAATATACGTCCATTTTTCTTTCTTCGAGTTCCTCCCCATTGTTTAAAGAAAAATGGAGTATTGTTTTCTTTACATTGGTCTTTG
>JABAOH010004718.1_pt1 | contig 17833 bp, 13 predicted proteins | sample 7062181 | NCBI WGS metagenome assembly JABAOH01 (sample SAMN14538630, study PRJNA623070) | marine sediment metagenome | biome: marine biome [ENVO:00000428]; feature: marine pelagic biome [ENVO:01000023]; material: deep marine sediment [ENVO:00002113]; isolation source: pool of 5 deep marine... | reverse complement strand
TTTCTAGCATTAACCTAGTGAGGGAAGACAATGCCATTTGATAGAAAAAAAGAACTAGATGCACTTGAGGGCGAGGGGCCAATGCCTTTCGGAGCTGAAGAAGAAATGCCAATGGACGACATGGAGATGCCAGAAGCTGAGGGCGCAGAGCCTGAGACTGGATTCTCTCCTGACGAAATCCGCGACCTCTACTCAACTAACACTGAGTTTGCTACTAAGGTCGATGAGATTGCTCCAGACTACATGGACGTAGAAGAGCCCGAAGCAGAAGAGCCTGCTGATGAAGAAATGGCCGAAGACGAGTACGCTGAAGAGGAAGAAGAACTCTTCTAATTCCCCAGTAAGTGGACTAACTATCAACCTACTGGAGAGGAGCTTCGCTCGTGGCAGCTAGATTCAAAACCGTAGACGACTTATTGTCGGATGTTCGCAGCATGATTGACGAGGACAACGTCGAGAATGTTAAGAACGATACTGACTTATTGCCTGCACTTAACCGGGCTCAAGACTACGCCGCTAATATACTTAGCCGGCACTATGAGTCTCCCATGCTTACTAAGATAAATGTAACCATGACGGCCGGCGAGCAGGAATACGACATCCCTGAAGATGCTTTCGAGCAGCGGATTGAGAAGCTTGAGATGTTCATTACTCGGCTATACTATCCGCTAGCACGCATTGACTACCGGGATATCTCGCTCTACGAAACCCCTACAAATGTTAATGTACCGTACTACTACGCCGTAGTCGGTAAGAAGTTTCGCTTGGTGCCTGGGCCTACGGGAACTTACCCACTTAGGCTGTGGTATTTGAAGGACCCTGACCCTCTTGTTAAATCACAGGGCCGGGTTACTCGTGTCAATACGACGGATAACTATGTAGTTGTCGATACAGTGGGCGGTGACCTCACTGCCGTCTCTGACGACCTTAAGAGTTTCGTTAATATTATTGACGGCCAGACTGGCACCATCAAGGGAACCTTTCAGATTAAGTCTATTAACGGGGGCCGAGTCACTTTCAAGACTTCTATCGACGGCGGGCGAACGTCGGTCCACGGGCGAACTATTTCCACCAGCATGGCGACATCTGGCGACAATCTGATTGAGATTGACGATTACGTCTGCTTAGCTGAAGGTACATGTGTGCCATTCTTCCAGAAGCCCTTTAATAACTTCATGGTCCAGTATGCGGTGGCAGAGATTCGCCGCAAACTAGGTGGGCCGGCTGATATGGAACTGCGCGTCTTGCAAGAACTTGAGAAGCAAGTGGAGCGTTCGTGGGTAGGCCGCGAGCAAAGTATGCGAGTAAAGAAGAAAAGCCGAAACTGGTGGCTGCCTTCAAGGAGATGGTTCAATGACTAGCAATAGAGAAAAGGGGCCTAAAAAGCCTTCTAAGCGAAATGAGTATCTTGATGACTTGACCTTTGACCCGGTTCCTGATAATGCCGACAAGGATGACAAGGACAAGAAGAAGAAAAAGAAGAAAGATGACCTTCTAGAACCAGCTGACTATCCAGTGCCAGTATCGGGGCCTAACTAATGGTTACTAACAAAGATAAAGACAAGCGACGTAAGAAGCTCTTAGCTACCATGAAAATACCTACAGGCGGTAAGACTAAAAAGGACGTGGATAACGACGGCAAAAAGCCTGAGGACGACGAAGAAACAGATGATGACTTCGGAATTGCAGACGCGGTTCCCATAGCCAAAAAGAAGAGCAAGAAGAAGAACTCTATATACTAACTGGAGGGCTCGTGGCCTTACAATACCAAACAATAAGCATCAAAGATTTTGGTGCAGGTATCGACCAACAGTCCTCCGAGAACCAGCTCGCCGAGGGCTTTTGTGAAGATTTACGCAACTGCGACCCCAAGCCAGAAGGGTACTTAGCTAAGCGTCCTGGCTACGAGGGTTATGCCGGCGACTTGCCTCTGCGTGTTAGAGAGATGTCTTACGAAAGTGGACTGCTCTGCTTTACCTTTGACGGCGATGTAAACCTTTCCCAGATTCGTTCCTCTCCTTTGGTCATTCACGGCCAGTCTGATGTAGACTCCTCCGACTTTGACGACAGCATCCTATCGACTCGCTACTACAGCGGCTTCTCGCTCATTTCATCTAAGACTACGATTACGGCCGGAACCTCTGGCAATGTCGTCATTGACCTTGATGACCAAGACAGCTTAGTCTGGTATTCAGAGTCTACTTCCCTCATCGACAACAGTAATACTCTAGTTGTGCCCGACAGCAATACTCTAGATACCACGCCTCAGGCTACCGGAGTTGTGACTAACTCTACGGCCAGCGACATAAACATATTTGCATACGAAGCAGTCGCAGACTACGCCGGCACGTTTGCCAGCACTGCTGCTATAAATATTACGGCCGGCACCCACCTTCTTGACGACTTCTCTATTGTTACTCAGGTATATGAAGTCAGCGGAGCAGACTATATCCAGGTAACTCCTGATAGCATCACTGTTGACCAGGTTACCCGAGATGTAGACATCACCTTTAGCAACACTGGAACTTATAGGGTCTTTCTTAAGCAGGTTCCTATTGAGAATGTGGCTACTGGAACTGTGGCTGCTTTCTCCTCTAACTCAGTTACAATCTCTAGCTTAACTGGGGACTTCCCTTACTTCGTTATCTTCTTAGACGACGGTACTAGTGACTTGCAAGTTGTAGAACCTGATACTATCACTATCAACGCCGTAACTAATGAAGCTCAAGTTACCTTCACAAATAACAGTCCAGTCGGAGCTAACTTCTCTATCTACTATGACTATGCTGATGTGCAGGTAAATAAGATATGTGTAACCCCTCACGTTGCTCACGGCGATGTAGAGACTACTGATGTCAGCTTGTCTGTCTGGGGCATTAAACAAGAAGAAGCTTATGTCGGAGCTACGGGCTCACGTCCTGGGTGGGTTAATCATGTCGATGCCTATCGTTCCCCTGCGGGAGCCTATATGGTGGCTGGCCTGGGCGGCAACTTGTTCCGCGAGGCCCAGCGCACCGAGGCTGTTAACATTACTGATACTTATGGTAATGTATTTAACATCCCGTCTCTATATCCTGACCTTAGGGCCCGACTTCAGAACCAACTTAATGTCGGCCCAACCTTCTGGCAATCAACAGATTCCCCTGCTAGGACTCGCGGCTATATCACGGCCGACAATTTAGTGGGGACGCACCGTGCTGCCGTAGAATCTATCATATGGCAGAGCGGAACCACTGTTCGCTATACTCTGAGCATGAAAAATCACAACTCAGTAGCTGGAACTGGCGACATTATCGAGACTACGGACGGGTTTGAGGATGAACTCATCGTTGAGAATACCAACTACTCCCAGTTCAACGGCACATTTAAGATTACGGCCCACGGCTCAGCTGGAGCGGACCTGTATTACTTCGATGTTACTAACTCGGCCGTAACCGACGGCGACTTTGACGTAACTGGTGACTCGGCCGGTAATGCTCGCATCGAAACTGACAACATGTTACTTACTCTCAACGGAGAATTCCTTGTTGATGACGAGTTGCAGTCAGATTTCTTCGATGGTACGCAGATTCTTAAGATTGTAGGCACAGATTCTGCCGGAACTACCATTAAGGTTACAGGATTTACCAAAAATAACAACTTCCCTGCCGGTTTACGACTAACTGGGCTGCGTACATCTAACATTGTGCCACTTAGAACGGCCGCCAGCACTGCAAATGACTCTGTATTGAACTTTGTTCGCGGAGATATGGTAAAATATACCGATTATGAGCGCCAATTTGAAGTGCTACACATAAATGCACTCGATGATAACACCGTAACCATCTCTGTGACTAGCGGAGTAGCTACTGTTACCCTAAGTGGGGGTGAAACTACTACCGGACTGGCCGTTGGGCAGCAAGTTCTGTTCGTTCGGGCCGGTGTTCACTCCGGCGTGCAGACAATCACAGCAATTACCGATACAGACAAGTTTACCTTCGCTACAACGGAGACGGCGGCCGGACCTGCTGGCTCTACGCTCAAAGGAAAGACTCTTCAGATAGATGAAGCCGTGCAATTCCAGGATGCAGTAGAAAATACCAAGACTATAGCCGTCGAACGGCGCTGGATTCCAATTGAGCTGCCTGTTTCCTCAGAATCTAGTACTCTAACTCCAATTCGCCGCATAACTTACTTCGACAGCAATTCATTTACCTCTCAGGCCTTCATTCGCTCTACCATGGTGAGTAATAATATGTACTTTACCGATGGAGATGGTGCCGTTCATAAATATGACGGCGGCAACATCTACAGAGCGGGGCTATTCCGCTGGCAGCCACACTTATTCGTGACTACAGACTCTGACCCTGCGGATAGAAGCGGTGTTATCGCCTTTGAAGGTAATGATGTGCTGGTAGACACCTTTGTCGGAGCTGTGTTCACGGTAGACAGTGGTGACGAGAGTAGATTTAGTGTCGGAGATGTAGTCAGGCATAAGTTTGACGGCACTGAGTATACTATTGTAGCACTTGAAGATACAAAAATTACAGTTAATAAAGCTATCACGGCCGACCTGGTAAGTACTACTGTAGCAGATGGCAGTGGTGCAGCTAATCAGATTAATTTAACCGATGCTACTGGCTTCTTTATCGGAGCTGACATTGTTAATACTAATGACAATGAACACTATCAGATTACAAATCTTGTTGGCACATTGGCTACTCTAGACCGCAATTTTGTAGGTTCTAAAAACGGACAGCCAATTTCCTTACTTGTTCGTTTACAAAAGCGAAACTTATTTGGATACTACTTCCGACTTAACGCGGTTGATGCCAATAACAACCGCTTAGCTTCGGCAGTGGCAGGTAAGGATGACTTTGTAGTGGAGCTGTTCGAGTCTTCGCAAGTTCGTCTTCGCTTAGTCGGCATGCCTGCTTGGGATATCTACGACTACGACAAGCTTGAGGTAGAAATCTACAGAACTACAGCCGAGGACACTAACCGGACTACGTTCTACCATATAGCTACCATCCCTATGGACTTTACAGAGAACTATGGTTATATAGACTTTACTGACACTAAGTCTGACAATATCCTAGTTACTGAGCGCTTTGACGATACCTCTGAGGGTATTCTTACTAATCTAAGCAACCAATTGGCAGGTGAGATTGGCCAGCAGTTCAATGAACCTATGCGAGCTAAGTATGTAACCTCTGCGGGTAACAGACTTATCCTTGCTAACCTTAAAGACTACCCAGAGCTAAGCATTCAACTCTATGACTCTGGCCCCCGTATTGATATTGATGCATTAGACGGGGATATCTGGCAGCTGCGGCGAGATTCAACTTCATCTGCTACAGGGACTGACAGGTCCACTACGCCAGATGTATTTATAGAATCTACCCTGCAGCTGGAACTTACAAAGAACAGCCAAGCAGCCACCGTATCCAGTATTAACGGAGGAAGCGACTTTACCATCAGCGGAGTCTCTAATCAGTGGGTATACTTGTTCCACGACGACCAGACCGACCAGGACGGTACGGAGTTCTGTGGCTGGTGGTACGCAGGCGCGTCGGGAGTTGTGTCCTGGGCGAACACTCCCTCCGCTGCCACTGGCAACACTCCTACTCGGGCGGCAGTTGCAAGTGGAACTGCCCTTCCAGTCTTTCTAGGTATTGACGCTAACTACAGCATGGCTAATGGTAATCTTGTAGAAGAAGTAGTGATAACTGGGGCCTCTGGTTCTCAGTTTACAGTAGACGACGGCGACGAGGCCTTCTTTGCTGTTGACGATGAGATTATACACAGCGACGACCGGACCCGCTACACGGTCACGTCTACGGGCACGGGCCAAGTTAACGTAACTCCAGCTATTACGGGCGGAACGACGGGGCGGCTCATAACTTCGGCGACAGCTCCCTACCAGCAAGTAGCAGTGCGGCGGATGGCTAATGCAATCAATGCGGCCATGCGCTACAGTACTGACCCTTGGATTACGGCCGCTGCGGGTAATGAATTCTCTGCGGGCCAGCTACTTCTGCGCTCTCCTAAGGTATTGAGCACGACTCCAGAAATAGTTCTGCCTACATTTAGCGGCTTCAATATCTTTGTGAACAACATTAAGCGGGGGTCAACTGTAGTCCTTGGCGACCCTGAACAAGAGGTGGCAGTATCTGCCAAAACCAACACCTACCCCAGCCGATTGATGGCCAGCTCGCCTAGCTATCCCGAGGTATTCCATAATTCTAGGACTATCTCCGACTTTGAATCCCTATCTGCTGTCGATGTAAACTCCGCCGACGGCCAGGAGATTACGGGCATCATTCCATTCTTCGGTGACTCAGCTTTCGGCTCTGCACAGAAGGGTTCAGTAATTGTTGTATTCAAAGAGAACTCTATCTACTTAGTTAACCTGGCTGCATCGGAGCGGGTGCAAAAGGTAGAGAGCCAGGGCCTCGGCTGTACGGCTCCCTACTCCATTGCCTCTACCCGTGATGGTATTATGTTCGCCAACGAGTCTGGTATCTTTCGACTTACCCGTGACTTGCGTATCGAGTACATCGGGCAGAAGGTAGAGCGGATATGGCAGGACGGCGAGGTTAACTTGCAGCAGCTTAGCTTAGCACAGGGCACTCACTATGCTCTCGGCCGGCAGTATAAACTAAGTGTACCTACGGCCTCGGCTTCCGTCAACTCAAATGTTATGGTATATAATCATACGCGAGAATATAGGGGTAAGGGCTTTGGTAGCTGGACCCGCTATGATAATCATGCGGCTACGGGCTGGGCAAATCTCCAAACTAATGCCTACTTCGGGGCGGCTAACGGTATGGTATTCAGGCTCCGCAATGAGGGCACAGAGACTGACTACAGGGACAGGGCCTCAGCCTATACCATGGAAGCTACCATGAGGGCTATGGACTTCGGTGACTCAGGCCGCCGTAAGACTGTCTCCAAAGTAGTGATGCAGTTCCGAGTGGCTGACGACCAGACGGCTACAATTATGAGTTCTGCTCCTGACTTAGGTAAGGATTTCACGGCCATGGATACCTTCGAGGTAGACCAAGATGCCGTGTCTGACAATCTTAGTGATGAGCAGGGAGATAAGGTTAAGACAATATCCTTCAGTCCTAACCGCCGTAAGCTGGTGTTTTTCCAGCTGAAGCTAAAGAATACGGCCAAGGATGAGATTGTCGAAGTAGCCGGAGTAGACTTGCGAATAGCTGGCTTGACTGATGAGGGCATCACTCAGGCCGCTAATACCAGAGAATCAGAGGGCTAATCCAGTCCTTGACTTTTCGGGCGATTTGTGATATAATCGTACCAGAGGTAACGTATGGCAAAGAGCTTTACAGATACAATTCAAGCAGCCTCAGGGCAGACCTCCCAGGTAGACGAGCAGGAGCAGCAAGCTCTCGCTAATGCCTCTGCTGGGATTATGACTCCTGTTGGCGGCGCGGGTGAGGGTCTAAATCAGGACCAAACTAAAATGCTAGGCACTCCTGCACAGAAGGACTCCTCCCTTACGGCCGCTCTACGCTACGGTATTCAGGAAGATATGGACCTCCAGGCCGTACAGCGGCGAGAAGATTGGGTACGTAAAGCAGAGCGCCAACCTGGCCAGCAGGATAGAGATGTAACTGACTGGGCTGGGATTGCCGATATCTCCAATACAGTGCAGCGGAAAACTGATGAAGCCATCCGAGCTAAGTTAGAAGAAGCTGCTAGTACGATGAATACAGACGCAGTTAATACGGCTCTCTCTGATAACTGGGAAACTTCTTCGCAGTACATGGACCCCGACAGTCAATACTCCCAGTATAAAGAGGACTATGATGCAGCTCAAGAAGAATATCAAGCCCTTGTAGAAAGAGCAAACAATGGCGAGTATATACATTGGAAGACTTGGAGTAAGGCTTCAGGTAAGATAGGCCGGATTGGCCTAAATATGAACAAAGAGTGGAAGAAGGACGACAAGTACCGTCGAGGACTGTTCGATAGCGTATGGTCAGACTTACAAGCAGGTAAGCAGCCTGAGGCTGTGCAGATGACGGCCGTTAAAGCTATGCTTGGAGTAGAGACAGACCAAGAGGTTATGGAGCACTTATCCATCAACCTTGACGAGATTGAATTAGCTAAGCAAGTGACGGCCGGGGATTTAGATGACCCAGAACTGATGGGTGAGATTGCTACTACTCTAGGTAAGACTCCTGAAGAGATTGCTGGCATGTCTATACGTGAGTTGCAGGACTCTATAGACGGTGTTAAGGCAGAAGAGTTTGATACAGGGGCCGAGCTTCAAAGAGCTATTAATGACCCAGCTCTAGGCGGAGCAGACAGGGCCTTGTTCCAGCAAGCGGCCGAGGACTACGGCGCTATCTCAGGCGAGCAAGCCGAGATGGAATTCGACGAGCTGATGAAATCTGTCGAGGGCGCGGAGACTATTGAGTTCGGCGGCGAGCCATTTACTATTGAAGAGATATTTGACGACGAGAAATTCACTAGCGTTATCGCTGAGTACATGCAAGCTGATGACGAGACTAGGGCCGAGATGGCGGAGCGAGAAGGCTTTGAAGAGTTCGCTCAGTTCATGGATAACCATAGCGAAGTTCTTACCCAGATGACGGCCAATATAACAGCAGCCGTAGAAGAGGGTGAGGAGATGGCGGCCGAGGGACAGGGCGCTATGATGTCGGCCGACGGCACGACTGAGATACCTGACCACGTATTTGAAGACTTCTTAGGTTACGTGCCAGACCCAGCCGACATTGGCGACCAGGCCTGGATGCAGAAGATGGAGTCCTCCTCTGTCTACAGAATGTACCGAGACCCTGACCAGTTCGCTAAGGATGTCGGTGTAGACAGGGCGGCCGTTGATAAGTTCATGGGACTGATGCCGGCCCTTAGAGAGGTTGACCCTAACTTTATGAAGCAGATGGCTAACATGAGTGAGGCTGAGCTTCTCAAATATATTAAGCCGGATGAGAATGGTGCTTCTGTAATGGATAAGACCATCTCTACTCAAGAAGACATTAACCAGCTATCCTCAATGGCAGTCGAGACGCCAGAGGAGCAGGAAGCATTCTTCAGCAATCTTGGCGGCGGGTCTGAAAACTTACAGTCTCTGATTAGCAGCTACCGAGCAGCTGAACGAATGGGCCATGCTACTGACCCTGAGACGGCGCGCTTCTTACAGATGGTAGATAGAGACGGCGACGGCCAGCTTGATGATGCTAAAGATGTTCGAGAGAGAATTGATGGCATGGGAGATACTCCCTTCTCTCAGCGGCTTAGAGACCACGGGGGCCGAGGACTTAAGCTTGATATTGAAGGTGCTACTAAGAAGCTTGCCGGCCTTGACCAACCGCTCCTATCTGCTCTCAGCGATGGAGTTATTACTAAGGACGAGATTCCTGCTCTTGCTGAACGTGGAGCTGAGGGACTTAATACTATACTGCAGCAGTACGGTAAAGATTTAGATAAGGAAGCTAAGGCAGAGATTCATTCTGTTATTCAGACAGGTCACCGTACAGAGATTGCAGGCCAGCTAGCAGCACTTACAGCCATACCGGCCTTTAAAGGATACAGCTTAGACTCTGTTAATAAGATGTTTGACTTGGGTAAAGAGTGGCGAGACGCTAGCAACGGCGGCAAGTGGATGGGCAATACCAGCGCAGAGAACTATCAGACTATGCGTAAGAATCTACAGCCGTTCTTGCTCGTAGATGACGCTACGTTAATCGGACTACCTAAGAAAACTCAGCAGTTTATTAAAGAGATGAAAGACTTAGCTGCTAAGGATAGGGCTATGTTCGAGCAGACTCGTAGGGCCTACCACCATTCCGAGCCAGGACCTCCAGGCTCTGACCCGAGAGAGCGAGAAGGATGGGTTAAAGGCTGGGAAGTTTGGGATACTTCTAAGAGTCCGCCTAGGCTCATCGGCCTGCAAAGCGACCCTGATGTGGTAGGGGCCTGGCAAGAAGGAGTACTCAACGGTACGATTCCTATCAGCGATAGACGAATGTTAGGACAATAAGATGGCAAACAAGTCAATTACAGAACTAATGCAGAATAACATCGAGATGAATCCAGGCCTCGGCAATCCCGGCGGCCAGAAGGAACGACTCGAAGGACTGCTGCGGGCTAAGTCTGGTAAGGCTACGGGCGGAGGGACGGGCCCGGCATCCTCTAATATACAGGAGCGGATAGCTCAGTCACAGGTAGAGGGCGCAGCTCAAGACATTCAGACACAGGCAGCTATGCAAGCTGCAGCGATTAAGCAACAGTCAGAGCAGATAGATGAGACGGCGGCCGGCGCACAAGAGATGTCCGTTGAAGAGGGCAAAGCAGCCAAGGCCCAGTTTGACCGCATGCAGAATGAGATTACTAATAACCTTAAGCGTAACTTTAAGAAGTTAAACATGAGAGAGCGTCAGGAAGTGTTCCAAGTCGGCGTTACCATGGCTCGCTTAAGTAATCAGAAATATGTACATGACCTTCAGAAGCGAGCTAAGTACGAGAGGATTGACAGCGAGGCAGCCTGGAAGCGCAAGTTTGCAGAGACCCAAGCAGCTGACTCCTTAGCTTTCTTCAGGAACAATATGATTGCGGCCAATGTTTTATTTGAAGAGAAGTTTAAGTTCCGAGAGATGATGGACGATATGTCCCTTGACCAAGCTATGGAGCTAGGCGAGTGGAACATCGAAGCTCAGTCGGCTCAGCAAGCAGCTCAAGGTATCAGCACCGCAGGTTCAGGGATAGCTAAGGGCTACGATTCTTGGGGCAATCAGCAAGCATCAACTCCTGCTACGCCGCCTTCTGAAGCTGGCGGAGGCTATCAGGGGCCAAGTGCTGCATATAATCCAGACTACAGTCAAGAAGCTACAGACCAGTGGCATACCACATATAAAGACCCCGAGTGGGGCGATACGGGAGCTACCTAATGGCAGTAGACCGCTCACAGCAACTAGGTAATATGGCAGCTAACCTACCTCGGCAGAACCAAAAGCAGGCGGCTGCAGGTAGACAAGCCGCTAACTTGGCTATTAAACAGGCAGCTGCTCAAGCCGGCCCCAGAGCTATAGCTACGGGCCAAGCTCAGCAGATGGCAGGAGAAGCTACCAAGGCCTTAGCTCAGCCGGAACTGCAGGCAGCCCAGAAGACTGTGCAACAGCAGGGCCAGCTAGCTAGACAGGAACTGCAAGCTAAGCAACATACTGAACGTACTAAGGAAATGAAGCGCCGCATTGGCAAGATGAGACAGCAGACTGAGTTCCAGGATTTACTTGCTAGCATAGATAACGAAGCAAAGAATCGCTTTCTTGATGCAGAGATGAAGTTTCAACAGGACAGTTTCGGCAGAACTAAATTTACAGAACAACAGCTTATGGACTTCGCAGCCTTGCAAGCACGTGATGAAGTGGAACTGCAACGATATTCTGATGAAATCCGCCGGGCTACTGAGAACGAAATCTATATGCTCAACAAAGCCAATAAGCTAATCGAGCAGGAGATACAACAGACTCTAGCTATGTCTCATGCTAAGAGAGACCATGCTTATTTGGCCGACTTGAAGCGTCGGCAGCATGCTCTTAAGAAGAAGCTCAAAGATAAGCAGGCAGCTAAGGCCAACCGGGCCATGATAGCTGGCGCTGTCTTAGGTACAGTGGGGGCCGTAGTAGGCGGCTACTTTGGCGGCCCAAGTGGAGCTGCAGCAGGATGGTCAGGTGGACAAGGATTAGGGCAGGCCGGTTCGGCTATGGCAGAAGGATAACAAGATGGCAAAGACATTACAACAGCTGACAGATGAACGAGACGACATCGTAGAACAGATGGAGACAGCCTCTCCTGAAGAACTTACTAAGCTCGATGCTAAGTATAACAAGCTTAGCGAGACTATCGAGGCAGGTGACTATGCGCAGGAAGCTCAGCAGTTTGAGGGCACAGTCTCTGATACTCAGATGAGCAGTCAAGAATCTTTTGAGGATACCATCAACCAGGCTAACGAAGATGCTGCCACTCCTGATGACACTAAGTCTGATGCCCGCAAGTTCGCAGAAGAACGAGAGAAAGATAGAGAAGCCCTGTTCCGAGAAGCTGGCATTGAGTTTGATGAGACTACTACTCCAGAGCGCTATAAAGAAACTGTGGACCAGTTCAATACCAGAGTTGAGGGTATGATGCAGGACGTGAGAGATTCTCACTTAACTGCTAAGGATAAGAAAGAGTTTGGCGATGCCATAGCTAAATATGATGAAGCCCGCCAGAAGATTTCAGATGCCTACGATAAGGGCGTCAAGCGCACTGAGATGGCAGAAATTATTGAAATCTTCGGCAAGGCTCTCGGGCAGCTCGCAGTTGGCTGGTACGGCCTCAAGCACGGCGTAGACATGAGCGGTGTTAAGTTCGAGTTAAGTGACTGGAGCGGTCGATACAAGCGTCTAGCAGGCAAGCTAGAGCGGGGACTAGATAGAGTAGAGAAATCGGAGAAGCAGACTAGGGCCGACTACAGGGCACGAGAAGAGCAAGCTGATAAGCTGGCCCGCCAAAAAGGTGAGCGCGAGGAGCGGGCCTTCTATACAGAGAAGTCTGACCACGAAGCGAGAGAAGCTCGCAGGGTAGCTACGGCCGAAGGTAAGCAGCGAGAGGCTCGTCGCTACTTGGCTAACGATTTGATTGAGTTCCACCGCAACCTTGAGAAGGATGCTAAAGCGGCCAAGACGGCTAAAGGTAAGAAGTCTGACCAAGTACTTAAGGGCTTGCAGGAACAGCGGCGAAAGCTGACTGAGGACATCAGAGTTCTCAAGGATGCTACCGATAATCTATCCCGAGCCGTTGAAGCCGGGGACCAAGAAGAAGCAGCCCGTTACGGCCGAGAAGCTGGCATGACTAATGAACAAATCAAAGCATTCAAGGACGGCAAGCCCGGCAGCTGGGGCTGGTTCGAGGATAAGACTGTCTTGACAGACTATATGGATAAGAAGCAGAAGCTGTATAAACATAAGCTTAGGCTGCTAAATGACAAGTCCAAAGAGATTCAAGAACATTTGGAGCTAGACGTACCTGACATGGTAACTATCCAGAATAAGGACGGAAGCTTTGTAGAAGGACCCCGAGCTAATGCAGATGCTTACCTTAAAGCTAATCCAGGGAGTGAGTTAGTTGAGTAACTTCGGATTCAAACCCGTAGGCGAGGAGCCAGAGAAGAAGGAAGAAGCACCCCAAGCAGGCGGCTTCCAGCCCGTGGCTCAGCCTCGCTATTCCAGTCCTCCTAAGCAGGATACTATGGGCTTTACTCCGGTAGAGCCTAAGCCAGGACCAGGACCACAGGATGCTCCTGCAATGGAGGTCAGTGAGGACCATGAGATAACTGACAGAGACCTTAACCTAGCTACTACAGGGTTGAAGGTAAGACCACGTGTGCTGGCGGATACAAGGAAACTTGTACCATTTTTCGGAGGACGTGTCAAGGGTGAAGATGCACCCCTCAGCCAAAGAGTCTTAGGATTCCTTGGAGACTCTCTGGCTTTCGGGCTCCCCCAAAAGGCCTTCATCGAAACACAAGCAGCAGAACCTCGTGGTATTGCTAAGTACTGGAAAAGCTGGAAGGAACTGACCGAAGGCAAAGAATCTGTTGACAACCTTACCGAAGACGAAATCAAATACGTAGATAGGATTAGGCAGATGGCTGTGGCCAAGAAGGGCTGGGGTCAATGGCTTTTGGAGGCAGGAGCTGGCCTAGTTGTGCCCGGCGGCCTAGCTGCCAAGGCAGGGGCCGGAGCTAAATTCTCCACAAAGGCCGCTATCTCTGCCGCTGAGGGCGCTGCGGTTGGGGGGACGGCTGGCCTAGGGTACAGTCCTCACGGCGAGGAGCTTGAATCTACGGCCATTGGAGCAGGTATTGGTGCTGCGGCTGGGGGTACGCTTCAGACTTTAGGCTCAGCACTTGGCTTCATAGTCAAGGGCGGGGATGATGCCACGACCAATGCTCTTAAAAAGCAGATGGAGCGGCTGGATGTTACGGGCAAGGCTGACGAATTAGACAAAGAGTATAGGGTACTTACTAAAGATTTTGCTAAGATGGAAGAAGCAGCTATTGGTGCGGGTGCCCAACTTGAGCCGGAATACATGCACAAGGTGGACAAGGCCAATAAAGCGCTTATCGAGTTAATTAAAGAGCCTGTAGAATCTGTAGAGATTGCAGGATTTTACAGGGCAAAGGATAGGGTTGAGAACTTGCGCAACGCTAATGCTCGTGGCAGAGTAAAGGCATATGAACTATATTCCTATATGCCTGAGTTATTTAGCAAAAGCTATAGAAGAGAAGTATATGACGGCCATATTCCTAAGGACTTACATGGTCATAAAAAGCTGGCTCTGTACTTTCGTAAGCGCGCTGAGTTTATGGATGCAATAGGACAAGGAGACCCAACTCAATTTACTACTAAGAATAATAAGACCATGCGCAAATTAGTAGACGATAATGATATTGCTGGAGTAGCAGAAGAATTCAAACATCCAGAGCTGAATATGTTCCATCGTCCGTCAATAGTGTATGAGAGCGTGTGGACTTATGACAACATCTATAAGACCATGCCTAAGCAATTAAAGGCCGACCTTAAGGCCCGCCTAAAAGGCATGAAGGTTGAAGAAAGCGGTCAATACCTAGACCCAGAATTGGTTGAAAGGGTAATAAAACACGCCGATAATATGCATCGCCGCAAACTTATGGTCCGGGCTGCTAGGGAAGAATTAGTCAGAGAGGGTAAGGAACTGCCAGGTATCGGCGGCGGGGTTAAGTTATTCAAGCTGCTGTCCGACGGCAAGCCCATACAGATGTTCATCGACAACAGGTACGGTACTCGTATGTCTCGTATTATCGACGAGATGGACAAGAAGACTATCCTAATGAAGAACCTTGGCAATGAATTGGTCGAGGATATAAATGCTCTGAAATCTAGGGATATGTTTTCTGGGAATATCAATGACAAACCTACGCCAGAGATGAAAGTATTCTATAAGAAGGTGTTTGACATCTTTACAGATAAGGATACAGTCAATCTTAGGATACATAACTACGGCGAGGACTTCGTTCCGCATACATTCAAAGACCCCAAGCGTCTGTTTCTTGATGTTATCGACAGGTCTAAGGAAGTCATCAACCATGCAGGCGGAGTAGCTAAGCTGCGAGAGATGAACGCTATTGACTTTGATTCATTTCTTAAGCGTAATGCTGCGGCCAAAGAACTGGTAGATAGTATTACTCTCATCAACCGCAAGGCTATGAAGAAGGGAGACGGGGGCGAAGGACTTTACCAGGCCCTAAGAGATTTAAAGGAGCGGCCCACTGACTTCAGGGCCAGGGCAGAATCTAAGGCAAGAACAGAATTAGAACGTAAGGGAAAGATTCCTAACCTTCTATTAGAACAGGACCCTTACAAGGCTACTGTCAAATATATACACAACTCTCTCAAGCATGCGGCCGTGAAGGACTACCTACCTCGGCTAGCAGACATTAGAGATGTGGCCGTCGAAGCCAGAGACCCTGTGGTTGCGGGCTATGTTAACGATTTGATTACAGACATTCTGGGCACTCGCACTAAAGGCAATAGGTTATATACTCTAGGTAAAGAGATGGCTGAAGGATGGGAGAAACGCTATCTAAATAAAGCTTCAGAGGCTACCCGCCCCAAGGCTAGAGAATACAACATAATGATGGCCGAAGTTCCTGGAATGCTTAAAGCCATTAACTCTTATGTCTATCCGTCTTTTATCGGCTTCTCTCCACGAGCCGTATTCCAGAATAGTATCTCCCCCTTCTATATGAACATCGGAGGAATGGGGCCTAGGTATGGAAGTAAGCTAGCGACTAAAGCTCTTGGCGATACAATGAAAGTCATTGGCAGCCGAGAGGGCATGGAAGCTATGGCCGAGAGATTGGGCATGGTTGAAAAGGAATTTAGGGGAGAACTCTCTGATGCCCTAGAGACAGGACTGGCAGAGTCGGCCCTGTTTAAAGCAAACGATAAGGTAGTGAAGTGGTGGTCGAAGTCGGCCATGTGGCTCTTCAGTAAGTCGGAGAAGTTTGCCCGCATTCAGAACTACCATATGGCTAAGCGAGTAGCTGATGATGTTATCCGGTCTGTGAAGGGTGGAGTTAACAACTCCGATACTCGGGCCGCTATGCAATTTCTTAATGATATACCTGACCGGGCCTACCGAGAAGAGATGCAGGCCCTTGTCCGCCGCATGAGTACAGGCAAGTTGCGAGGCGGTGAGGAGCGTAAACTTACAGAATACATGACAGAGTACCTCAACGCCCAGTCCATGTTCAATTACACCCGAGCCAACATGTCAGAGTTCGGCCGCACTATGGGGCCGATATTTTCTGTCTTTACCAAATGGCCTACTAGCATGTACGGTAAGGCATTCCAGCAGTTGCATGATGAAGGCAAGTTAAGTGGCGGGGCACGACTGGCTCGCTTCTTCTTATACCCGCTCGTGGCTGCTCAGATAGCTGATGCCAGCTTGGGTGATTTGAAAGACGAGCCGCTGTATAAAACCGTAGTAGGTAAGCAGGGCATGGCAGGTGCTACTCCAGCTTCGGCCCTAGTAGGCATGACAAAGGGTGAGTTCCTTGCTCCCCCAGTCTTACAGGCCCTGGAAGGAATGGGCACTGGCGTTCCTCTGATTGCTAAGGGGGTAGTGACGGCCGACGGTAAGCCTATTAGAAAGGGTGTCCGTAAGATAGAACAGTCAATGAACGGCTACGTGCCGCTTTATAACCTATATCCATTCTTTAATGAGAAGGTTCCAGGCATCCTTAACATGGAGCCAATCGGACCTCGGCGGATATCTGACGCCTTATTAGGAGATTAAGATGAGTGTATTAGTAAGTTTACTTGGCAAGGTAGGGATGAGTCTTTTGATGAGCTTAGCTAGTGAAATGGCCCTCAAGGAGCTATTCTTCTGGATGGCTGAGAAATTAGTCAAGAGTACCAAGACCACCTACGACGATGAACTACTTGATATCTTGAAGAAATACGACGATAAGAAGAAGTCCTAATCGTCAGGCTCTTCATTTAGTATTGCGTCGGCTTCCGGTAAATTATCCACAATAAATTCTATCAAGGTCACGAGGGCAGACACCCTCGCTTCCAAGACAGTTATGCGTCCAGACAGGTCGTATAGTACTTCCACCATCTTGTCCTGCCTCAACTCATCATCACTCATTGCTAGCCGCTTCTTCGCTTGTGACAAGCTCTGCGCTGGTCTCTGCTTGCTCGACTTTGGCCATCTCTTGCGCCAATTGTCGGAGTCCATCGGCCGCTCCTTTGAAGTAGTGGGAATTGTTATGGGCCTTGTTCGACTCCAGCTCGTACTGGTTGACCATGGTTTCCATCAATTCTAGTTGCTTTTCCTTAGTTGTCATTTCACACTCCTGATTTGCAAATCAATCCAATAAATAGATTCTAACATGCCAGTCAAGTTTTGTCAAGTCACAATTCTTAAATGGCTGAAATGTATACGATATTACTGTGGGCTCACCAGGCTCAGCAATGGCCATAACTGGGCCGACCACCCCTAGCTTGTTGAGGTCTGGGTTAATGTGGATGATTCCCTGATACTTGTAGGGAGTAATCTGCCCTAGCTCTACCAAATACCTAGACTTACCTTTAAGCTCGTCGCCGGCTACCTCAGTGCCAGCATCCTCACCCGTCTGTTTGATGTAGAAGGGCTCACCGCCTTGGAGCTGTAGTGCTCTTCGGCTGGGGGCGATGACGGCCTCCATCTCCGGGGCTAGCTCCAGGCGCAGATACCTGTTTATCTGCGAGTCGTTTACAAGTTTCACCAA
>JABAOH010018873.1_pt1 | contig 17835 bp, 14 predicted proteins | sample 7062181 | NCBI WGS metagenome assembly JABAOH01 (sample SAMN14538630, study PRJNA623070) | marine sediment metagenome | biome: marine biome [ENVO:00000428]; feature: marine pelagic biome [ENVO:01000023]; material: deep marine sediment [ENVO:00002113]; isolation source: pool of 5 deep marine... | reverse complement strand
AAAAGGATTATGACAAAAACAACAAACAATCAACAACGAACGTTATTAAAAACAAAGCCAAACAAAGCCAAAGTTAAAATAGGTAAAATGAACATAAGCATAGCAAAAATAAAGGATTATGACAAAAACAACGAACAATCAACAACGAACGTTATTTAAAACAAAGCCAAACAAAGCCAATTTCCGAGGTTCCCATTTTGCAATACGTCGCAAAATGCAGTAGCTCCGATTATCCTTGTATCTTTGAATCGGCTGAGTATAATCTCGTTTTTCGTTATGGTAACGTAATGCACAGTATGCCTGACGGCGGAAATTTTGATGGAGAGTATGTGAAATGGCAAAAGCACCGAAAGCAAATGCAGTAGTCGGACAATCGGGCGGGCCTACGGCGGTGATAAATGCGTCTCTGGTCGGCGTTATCGAAGAGGCCAACAAACATCCGGAAATCGAAAATCTCTACGGCGCCAGATACGCTGTGGTCGGAATGGCCGGCGACGACTTTATCGATTTGAAAAAATTGTCAGCCGATACCCTGGAGCAGGTAGCTGCTACGCCGTGTTCGGCCCTTGGTTCCAGCAGGGACAAGCCGGACGAAGAATATTGCGCCAGGATTCTTGATGTTTTCAAGAAGCGCAATATCAGGTACTTTTTCTACATCGGCGGCAACGACTCGGCGAATACCGCTCATATTCTCAATACGATGGCTGACGAGAAGAACTTTGACATTCGGGCGTTTCACATCCCCAAAACGGTGGATAACGATTTGCTGGTCACCGACCATTGTCCCGGCTATGGGACCGCCGCGAAGTTTGAGGCCTGTGCGCTGATGGGTGATGATATGGATAACCGTACGCTGCCCGGCATAAAAATCGATGTGATTATGGGCAGGCACGCAGGCTTTCTGACCGCCGCTGCCGCGTTGGGCAAGCAAAGAGATGATGACGGCCCGCATCTGGTATATTTTCCCGAAAGGCCCGTTTCGATGGATAAATTCCTCAGCGATGTCGAAGGCGTGTATAAAAAACTCGGCCGATGTGTTGTCGCAGTCAGCGAGGGCATCTGTGATACCGATGGCGTTACCTGGGCCAAGAAACTGGCTGAGGGGGTGGAGACCGATGCGCACGGCAATATTCAACTGTCTGGCACAGGAGCTTTAGCTGACTTTCTGGCAGGAGAGGCAAAAACCAAGCTTGGTGCAAAACGTGTCCGGGCTGATACCTTCGGCTATCTGCAAAGAAGTTTTCCTGGGCTGCGGTCGGAAGTCGATGCGCGTGAGGCGCGGTGGTGCGGACGTCACGCGGTTCAGTACGCTATGGAAAACGATAGCGGTTCAGTGGCGATAAAACGGCTGGGAAATGGGCCGGATTATGCAGTTGAATTATTCCGTACCGAACTTATCAATGTGGCTGAGAAGGCCAAACCGATGCCCGACGAATTCATCAACTCCGAAGGCAATGGCGTAACCGCTGCCTTTGTCGAGTATGCAATGCCACTGACGGGCGGCCTGCCAAAGACAAGCCACCTGGGAAATTATCCGAAAGTCTAAAAATATTTCAGGTGCCGATCAAACCTCTGGATTTTTATATCCGCAGGCTATTCGACAGGGTCAGCCGTACAGTAAATATCCCATCAGGCTGCAGCTCAACAGTGACAGAACCACCTAATGCTCTTATGAGCCTTTGAACCAAAGCTAGACCTAAACCGTAGTGGGCACCTGTGTCCGTGCGCGATGAATCACCTCGCCAGAAGCAGTCAAATACCTGTGCGGCTTCCCCGTTGGTGAGTTGACAACCGGTATTGGCAACGGTGATCTCTACGGAATCACCGGTATGGTGAGATGTCACCCAAATTTGGCCGGCCTCGTTCGTATATTCGACTGCGTTGTTCAGAAGGTTCGACAAGATCATGGAAAGGTTCTCGCGGTCCGAATTAACCGTTACGTCGTTTGGGACACGATTCTCAAAAGTGGTCTCGCGTTCAGTTGCTTTTTCCGAAAACGGTCGCCAGCAGGAATTCACCAATTCGGCGAGGCAGATATGCTCCTGGCGAAAGGTCACTTGGCAAGCATCAAGGCGGGCAATCATCAGCAGGTTGTTTACCATTGTCTGCATGTTTTCGACGATTGCCAGAGACTCCGAAAGGACGGTCTGATATTCGGTGGTCTCACGGGCACGCGCCATGGTTACCTCAATTGTAGAACGGATCCCTGCCAAAGGGGTTCGCAACTCGTGGGCGACGTCTGCGGTAAAGCGTCGCTCACGCTTAAAAGCGTCTTCAAGCCGAGATAAGAGGTCATTCAGTCGGTTCTTAATCGGCAAGATCTCCGCTGGGATTGATGTAGTTCCAATGCGAGTCGCGAGCTCGTCTTCTCTGATGGCCGCAATCTCGGAGGCGATGGAGTGCAAGGGATTAAGGCCATGTCGGACCACAAAGGTAGCGATAAAAACAGATAGAGCAATTGTCACACCCGAAGCTACTAAGAGAAGCCATTGGAGGAAGTCCAACGGGCGGTGCAAATCGCTCGCATCTCGAGCCACCACCAGGGTAAGCGCCTGTTGCTTTACTGGCTGTGGGTTACGATCGGGGCCGCTGGCCCTCGGCGTGAACTTCAAACCGACGGCTCGTCCGGGCTTGCTGTTTCTCATTTGTAGTGCCTGAAAAACAGGTGTTCCGAGCGGGCCTTCAAGTCGCAAAAGATCGTCTTTACCTAACGAGGGAGACCTCGCTGCTACGGTGCCGTCATGTTGCCACAGTTGATAGTAGGTAGGGCGGTCTGGCCTTTGAAACTCATGCATCTGTTGGGCATCGAACTCTAACTCAATCTCATCACCATCCAGTTCGACCGAAGCTGCTAATATACGGGCCGTAGATGTCAGCGATGCATCGAACTGGTTAACTAAGGCGCGCCGAATCGCCGCATAAACTATGAGGCTGAAGACAGTCAAAAGCAGCAGCATTCCGCCAATTACACCGATGATTAAACGGCTTCGAAGTGAACGCATCACGGTTGTGCTCCTAAAGTATAGCCGCGACCTCGGACAGTTTGAATCAAGGGAGGTTTGCCCGGCTGTTCGATTTTTTTTCTTAGATAACCAATGTACACGTCCACTACATTACTGGATGCGGATGAGTTGAACTCGTAGGCGTGCTCCCATATATCTGTGCGCGACACTGTTTGGCCGGCGCGCATGGCCAAGTACTCCAAGAGTGCATACTCACGTGGTGTAAGCTTAATTTCCTCCTGACCGCGCCAAACTCTTTGTGTCGTCAGGTCGATCTGCAGATTCTGGACTCTGATGCGAGGGTTCTTCTTCCGATAGCCGCGGCGCAATAATGCGCGAACGCGCGCCAATAGTTCTTCGAAAGCGAACGGCTTGACCAGGTAATCATCAGCACCGAGATCCAGACCAGTTACGCGGTCTTGTATGGTGTCTTTAGCCGTCAAAATCAGTACATGGGATTTCCGGCCTTGAGTTCTGATCTTCTTCAGTATTTCGAGGCCATCCATACCGGGTAGCATAAGGTCGAGGATGATAACATCATACTCATGACCCGTTGCATACCATAGACCCTCCTGGCCGTCGCCAGTGGTATCCACAGCGAAACCTGCTTCCCGCAGCCCCTTTGTAAGCGATTGGCGCAAAGGCCGATAGTCTTCTATAACCAGTAGACGCATTTGGATGCCTACAACAAAAAATGCACCGCTGAGTAATCATGCTTTATGGCTCAGCGGTGCGCATTTTAGCTCCGAAAACTTGATGTGTCACTACTTTTCTTGTCCTTAATCCTCCTCGTCGTCTTCGTCATCGTCGTCTTCATCCTCGTCATCATCGTCTTCGTCTTCATCATCATCTTCGTCATCGTCTTCGTCCTCGTCGTCACAACATTCATCGTCGTCATCATCGCCCTCGTCATCCCCGTCTTCGTCATCTTCGTCGTCCTCGTCTTCGTCATCGTCGCCATCTTCGTCTTCGTCGTCATCATCTTCGCAGTTAGCCTTTATGTCATCCTCGTCGTCGTTGTCTTTAGCCTTCTTCATGTTGTACTTGTCGTCATCGCCCTCGTCATCCTCGTCACCCTCATCTGATTTGCCCTTCTCAATCTCTTCCTCAACGCGGCGACCATCAGGAGTCAGAAGCAGCTCGTGTCGGCTGTCACCCTTCCGGAATTTGACCTCGTAGAGAATCATCGTCTTTTTCTCAAACGCCAGCTCAGTATCCTTGCCGGCTGCTTTGCGTGCCATCTTCAACGCCGCTCTTGGGACTTTGTCGATGTTTACCTGTTGCTCGATTTCCACGAGATCGCCCGTTTGCGTGACCAGTACATCCATCTGTGCACCTGAATGGTGTTTCCACGAGCCCTCATAAAATGTGTGGCCGAACTCGATTTCCTCCGCAAACTCAGTGATTTTGGCGCCGTCGGCAAGTTTCTTAAGCGTCGCCATTGCAGCCTTTGGGACCTTCGATTCTTTCACTTTGCGTTCGAATTCACCCTTGCCTTCGTTGTCACCTTGGTCCTTCTCTCTGTCCTTGTCGCCGTGATTGCCCTTGAGTTTTTTCAACTGGTCTCGCAGAGAAGCTGCCCGCTCAAAATCTAGTTTCTTGGCCGCTTCCCACATTTCTTTCTCAATCTTCTTAGTCTCCGATGACATCTTGAGCTTTTTCAACTGGTCCCGCAGAGAGGCCGCCCGCTCAAAATCCAGTTTCTTTGCTGCATGCCACATTTGCTTCTCAATCTGCTCAGTCTGTGATGCAACCCTGCTCTTGTCCTTGTCTGCGTATGTCACAGGGCACGCCATTAAGCCAGTAAGAACAACCAAACCAATCAGTTTCCAATGTCTCTTTACCATCTTAAATCTCCTATAAAAAAACCACAATTCTACACCCCGCCACCGTGGTCAGGCTGCCCGACACGTGTCGGCTTTATCGACTATTATATTAGCAAAACAAAGATGAGAAAATTGTGAGAAAATCAATATTTTTTGAACTTTTTAAGATTTCGTAATTTCTTTTTCTTACTCTACTTGGCTGCTGCTGTTTGGTTTGGCGGAGTGCTTGAATTCGATTGAATTCTCTAAGGTGATTTTATCGCCCCAGTACGTGTACGAGTAAAAATGACTGTTATGAAGTACCTCGTCGTTGCGGATGTGACTTAGATAGATGTAAATTGGACTCATTGTCTCAAATGCCCTGTTTCTTATTATAGCGGCCTGCACATCGCCCCAGCTTGTGTCAAAGGGTACCCAGCCGTACTCTTGCAGATAGACCTCAGCCCAATGGTGTCTGGGCGGAACGTCGTCAGACCGCACTGTAAAACCCGTAGCCACTCTGGCGGGAATGTTCTTTGCTCTACAGAGAGCGACGAAAAGGTCCGAATACTCTGTGCAGTCCCCTTTTTTGCATTTAGCGGCCGTTACCGCTCCCAACTGCTCGCGGGCAGGGCCTTCATACTCGAGATTGTCAATCACGTACTCATATATGCTTTTCACTGTGTCCGTTTCGTTTGGCCCTGTTATGTTTTTTGCGATTTGCTGTATCCGGGAATGGTCCTTCTCAATATACTTTTCATCTTTGAGGAAGTCTTTCAGGTCGGCGTCTTCGGATGGCGTCTCTTCGGCCTGTTTGTCGCGCGCAGTGGACAGGTCGTATCTGAAGAGCTCAGCTTCGATAGTTATCTGCACTTCGAAGTGCTTTTCCGGTTTGACAAAAACGAACTCGGCATAGCGATTTTTGTTTTTACTGAAGATCCTCGACGGTTTTTGAGAGTAGTCCACATCCAGTATCTTCTGTCTGCCCGGTATCGTTTGCGGCAGAAGGGCGACAAACTTTATTACCGAGGTTTTGCCCGGCACCGAAAACTCATAACCCAACTCGAACTCGACCTTATTACTATTTTCGATAGTTGGTCTTGCAGCGGTGATTTGTTGGGGTCTTTGTAGCCATATCCTAGTTTGGCTGGAATTTCTGGGCTGGGGCCGGCTTCGGCCGGTCACATCGACCACCAGTACCGGGCCAATCAGTAATACCGCCAGTAACAGTTTTCGGGGCTTCATAATAGTGCTCTTGATGTAATCACCCTCATCAGTCGAACAGTGCTTCCACGAACGTTTCTGGATTGAACTCTGCGATATCTTCCGGCTTTTCGCCGAGGCCGACGAATTTCACCGGTATGTCGAGCTGGTCTTTAATGGCGATAACGATTCCGCCGCGTGCGGTGCCGTCGAGTTTGGCTAAGAATATGCCGGTAACGTTAATCGCTTCGGTAAATATCTTTGCCTGGGCAATTGCATTTTGGCCGGTAGTGGCATCGAGAACCAGCAAAACCTCGTTTGGAGCGCCCGGGATTTTACGGGCAACCACATCACGAATTTTTGTCAGTTGCCTCATCAAGTCCTTCTTTGTATGCAATCGTCCGGCTGTATCGAGAATTAGAATATCTGCTTTTCTTGCGAGGGCCGCTTCACAGGCGTCGAAGGCGACAGCGGCCGGGTCGCCGCCGGTTTTGTGCTTTACGATTTGGACACCGATGCGTTCGGCCCAGATGGTCAACTGTTCCACGGCAGCGGCACGGAACGTATCGCATGCGGCGACGATGACCTTTTTGCCGTTTTGGGTAAATATGAAGGCGAGTTTGGCGATGCTTGTGGTTTTGCCGGTTCCGTTGACGCCGGCAACCAGCACGACAGTCGGGCCGGCCTGAGCCAGATGTAATTGTCTGTCGCGGTCCGGCCAATAGCTTTTAATGTGCTCTTTGAGAAAAGGGGTAATATCGTCGGTTGTTGCGATTTGCCTGCTGCGATAGGCAGCACGCAGGCCTGATATGAGCTTGTCCGTCGTTTCAATGCCGATATCATCGCTTATCAGCGTTTCTTCCAGCTCGTCGAGCAGGGTTTCATCGATGTTTCTACCTATACTCAGCACGGAAGAAAGTGAAGTGCTGATTTTGTCGCGCGTTTTACCCAGCCGGTCTTTGAAATATACTGCCGTTTTAGTGAAGATTCCCACAGCGGTTTNNAAAATTCTCTTTTGACCCCGTTAAAAGCTACCGTCTTGACTTCTAACGGGACTGATACAATCCTGATGGTATCGGGATTTGTAAAAATTTCAAGTCCGGCCAGGATTTAATTTTCAGCTCGCTGAAGTTTGGAACTTGTGTTGGCCCCGGAAAAATTTACTATTTTTGGCTTTTCGCTGTAAAAGGGGAATTTTTCTTTGACAAACCAAATAACCCCGGTTAGATTCTACTATTGTCCCGTACCAATTGAGCAGGAGCCCAAACGCGAAAAATAGCGTTTGGGAGCCCAGCTTCAGCTCACGTCCAATTGGTACGGGTTTTTAGCCTTATGTAAATCTTGAGCCCCCCATTTTGTGAGGGGACGGCGATAAATTGCTGAATGGGAATCCTTTAACAGGGATGTTCTGATGGGCGGTAGCTTGGCGCATAAAGCATCGATTCACAAAGGACGGTGGTGTGGCAACACGGGAAGTTGAAGACATTTTTGCTGATATACTCGACCGTGCAAAAACACTTGACCCGGCCAATGCCCGCAAGTGGTTCGAGAAGTTAACGGTTTTGCATTTGGATGGCGGTTCACTTGGAATCGGTTGTCCCGATGAGGCAACGGTCCAGTTTTTGCGCGACAATTGCAAAAGCAATTTCACCTGCGCCGCTCAACAGATAACCGGCCATCTTGTCACCGTAGATTTCAGTGTCGGCACCGGCGAAAAATCTCGACGCTCCTGGCCCGGACTTAAGCTTCATCCTGACTACACCTTTGATAATTTTGTTGTAGGACCGAGCAACCGGCTTGCTCACGCAAGCTGTGTTGCAGTAAGTCACTCGCCCGGCAATACCTACAACCCACTTTTTATTTACGGCAGCTCCGGCTTGGGAAAAACCCATCTCTTGCAGGCTGTCTGCTTCGAAGCCCAGCGAAAATCTGATGGCGAGGTCATTCAATTTTTGAGCTGTGAAGATTTCGTCAACAGGTTTATCAGAGCAATCGAGCAAGGAAATTTGGCCGGCTTTCAAAGCCAGTTTCGTACCGTTGATACGCTGGTAATCGACGACGTTCAGTTCTTGCGGGAACGTGAGCAAAGCCAGGAAGAATTCTTCCACACGTTTAATGCCCTTTACAACAACAGCAAACAAATCATCCTCAGCGCTGACAGCCCGCCTGGCAAAATTCCTTCGCTCGAAGAGCGTCTCATCAGTAGGTTCAACTGGGGGCTCGTTACCAGAATCGACCCGCCAAGCTACGAGACAAGAGTTGCCATTGTGCAAAAGAAAGCCCATCTTCGGGGCCTTAGTATTTCCGATGAGATAGCGGGATACATTGCCCGGAAAGTGCACGCAAACATCAGAGAATTGGAAGGTGCTTTGACAACCATTTACGCTGTAGCGACTACTACCGGCGAAGCGATTGACCTCGAATTAGCGCAGAAGGCTCTGGAAGGGCAGCTTAAATCATCAGCCAGACACATAAGTATCACGGATATTATCGAAGTTGTAACGGGGCATTTTGACGTTCGACTGGCTGATTTGCAGAGCAAAAAGCGTAGCCAGAGCATTGCTGAGCCGCGTCAGATTTGTATGTATTTGGCCAGGAATTTAACCAAGCACAGCCTCGAAGAAATTGGCGGTCATTTGGGCGGCCGCGACCACACAACTGTTATGCACGCCTGCAACAAGATAAGTCAGGCCAAAGACTCTGACCCCCGAATGCACGCTGTATTAAACGAGTTGACAAAACAAATCACGCAAACGCCGTAAGCGTAAATAGCCGACAATCAGCCGCGTCGCCGGCAAAATCTTTTCGCAAAGGGGGGCTCTCGCAGAATGCGAACTGTTAGTTACTGGTTTATTATAGAATTCAACATATCGAGGTGATCTGAAAGCAGCCGCGTTATCAAAAACTTTTGTCTGACTGTTTCCTTTGCTTTTTCGCCCAGGTCTTTGGCTTCTTCAGGATTCTTAAGGATGTGGACAATCCTGTCTGCAAAACCTTCTACATCGTCGGGCTGAAGCAGAAAGCCGTTCTTGCCATGTTCGATTTGGGCAGGCAGTCCTCCTACATTAGAGGCGACAACAGGCGTACCTTTCCAAAGTGCCTCAGTGACAGCGAGGCAAAAACCTTCTTTTATGGACTTTTGTATTATTACGCTTGAGAATCTTTGAATAGAATTAACCAGAATGTCGTTATTTCCGACAACGAATATCACATCCCCATTATCCACCAGCTTCTTGGCTTTGCGATGAATCTTTGTGTACATTTGCACACCTTCTGGGTCATCGCTGGCAAGATTGTAGCAGAATACCAACCTGCAATCGACTTTCTGATTGACTCTTCTGAAGACTTCCAGCACACCTTCAGGGTCTTTCCAGGGGTCGAGTCTGGAAACTTGAGTGATAATCGGCTTATCTGTCGGAATATCGGCCTTTTGTACATATTTAAGGATGGTTTTCTCATCCAGCTCCTTATTCTTCAAAGTAAGTGGATTAATGGCCGGGAACATAACCCGTTGGTCTACGGGCAGGTCATCCTTGATGTATTTCTCGCTCGATATGACAACTTGGTCGTACTTGAGCAGAAAGCCTTTCAGGAAATCCCACAATTGCTTATTCGGGTTAGTCAGGTCTATATGGCATCGCCATATCCACGGTTGCCGTGTTGTATAAGACCTTATCAGCGGAAGCGGCTGAGGGTCGTGAACTATCACGCAGTCATGGTGGATATGTGTAAACCTTGAAAAATTCTCGTTTACCTGAAGATATAAGCGTTTTTTCCAGACAGACAGGTTCAAATCCGCGCCCTGAAGGGCGTTATGAAACTTCTTGGTGACATTGAAGAAATCGGGGCTTCCATGCAGAATTCGCCAGCCGGTGTCTATACCCACGTCATTCATTAGGAGTACGAGAGAGTGCAGAATTTCGGCGACGCCACCACCCTGATAAGTGGAATTAATGTGAATAATATGCTTACCATAAAGCCCCCTTGCCTTGCCATAAATGTCGGCTAAAGTCTCATCAGGCACAATTGTCCGAAAATCTTCAAGGCGCAGCATCCCATTACCTCGCCAATTGTCTGAGTAGCGACCTGAGTTCATATGCGTCTTCGACATTGAACCGAGCCTTTGAAATAGCAGTGCCAACCTTTATCGAATAGGCCTCTTTTGGTAGAACAGCAAACATTTCTTCATCGGTATAATCGTCTCCAGCCGCCAGTAAAAAATCCCATTTTTCTTGGAGCCAGGATTCAGCAGCGTGACCTTTGTTTATGCCGAGCTGCCTTATTTCAAGTATTTTGCTGCCTTCGTAGACACCAGCATCTAGGTTTGCCGTGAGGTTCAAAACAGCGTCTCTCAGCTCCTGGGTTCTAACGTAGGCAAGCTCAGGGTCTGCTCTGCGGTAGTGCCAAACCAGGGAGAAATCCTTTTCTTCTATCAAAGAACCCGGGGTGCGGTCCGAGTAGAGCTCGAGTATGGGCCTGATTGTATCTTTCCAGGCCGCTGTAAAAGGCTCTAAGCTTTGCCAGTCTTGGTCTTTTTGCTTAATCCAACCCCCATGTTCGGCAACTAATCCTATATTGAGGCCGCCAAGCCATTTTGCCAAGGTTGCTTTGTCACGTCCGCTAATTACGACCACGTTGTTTTGAGGGTTGCTCGATAGGCTCTGCAGCAAATTCAGGATTTCGTCATCCGGCCCTGCTTTTGCGGGCCTGCCCCTGAACGCTACGAGTGTTCCGTCGTAATCGAGCAGCAACAATCGTTTCTGACTTCTGTCGTAGTCATGGATCAAATTCTGTCTTGTGGACTCAGAAATTCTGCGGACAGAGAGTTCTTGCTGTGTCTTTTTAATATCAGATAACGCGTTTAGAAAATCACTCGCCCATCTCGTAACGTCATAGCGTATAAGCCTTTCCTGCATCAATCTGTTGCGCTCGATCTGTTCCAACATGGGCATCTCAAGGGCTTCTTTAATAGCCTGTGTAATCGCTCCTTTATTATTTGCATTGACTATCAGAGCCTCTCCCAGTTCACTTGCCGCGCCGGTCATCTCGCTAAGAATCAGAACGCCTTTGCCATCCGTTTTTGTTGCAATAAACTCTTTGGCTATTAAGTTCATTCCGTCTCTCATGGGTGTTACCAAAGCGACATCAGCAACATTATACAACGCTGCAAGCTTGCTGAAGGGCAAAAACCTGTAAAGGTACCAGACAGGTACCCAGCCAAGCGTTCCGTGCTCTCCGTTGACCCTTCCCACAAGCTGCTCGAGCCTGTTCCTGAGCGCCTTATAGTCTTCGACGGATGTGCGTGAGGGAACAGCCACCATGATTAAAGTGACTTTGCCTTTATATTCGGGATTTTGAGACAGAAATAAATCGAAAGCTTCTAATCGCTGGATGATACCTTTGGTGTAGTCCAATCGGTCTATAGATAGAATGATTTTACGTTTTCCGACTTCGGCAAGCGTACTGTTGATTTCCTTCTGAACGCTGGCGGCGTTCGTGGCCCTGGAATATTTCTCGTAGTCAATTCCCATAGGAAACGCATCGACCTTGACAACGCGATCGCCGATGCTGATTTTGCCCAGAGCATGTTCGAGCCCCGCTATCCTGCAAACGCTGCTGAGAAAATGTCGAACGTAGTCATAGGTATGGAATCCTATTAGGTCGGCCCCCAACAAACCGTGTAAAATTTCATCACGCCAGGGTAGTAGACGGAACAGTTCGAACGATGGCCACGGTATATGCAGAAAAAAACCGATTTCCAACTCTGGCAGTTTTTCCCTGAGAAGTTGTGGAAGTAACATTAATTGATAATCGTGAATCCAGATGTAATCCCCGGGTTTGACGATTTCCATTACGTCATCACAAAATATTTGGTTTACTTGCTTGTATGTTTTCCAAAACCGATCCTCGAATACTGTGCGCACCGGGAAGTAATGAAAGAGAGGCCAAATTGTTTTGTTGGAAAATCCCAGGTAGTAATGCTCTATTTGCTTCTTAGAAAGAAATATCGGCCTGCAATTCCCGGCAGCAAGTTTTTCTCTGATCTGTTCTTTATCTTCTGCGGTCAGCTTCTCATTTGTTATTCCTGGCCATCCTATCCAAAGATGCTCGTAGGATTCAGGCAGCGAAGACAAGCCCGTAGCGAGTCCTCCTGGACTCGGACGTGAGCGAAACTCTCCCGCTCTTTTTGTTGTACTAAACGGTAGCCTGTTTGCAATGACAAACAATCTTCCCATAATTTTTCCTTCGTTTATAATGTTTATACCAAAAGTTCAAATACTCTCAAGTCCAAATATCGCACAATATTGATATGAGAGGAAAAGCTCGCTGTTGGTAGAGTATTTTCTAACATACGCAACCCGATGACAATATTGTCTGTCTTAATTTTCAATAGCCAAAAAATCGTTTTTCCAGTAATATATATTATGCGTATGGTCTCACGATTTGGATTTTGTGAGATGGTGAAACGGGAAAACGGGCCGTCCAACCGTCTGAACGAGATATGAAGTACGAAATAGTATCTACGGTGAGTAAATGACCCAGCGGCAGAAGGAACCAACGTCGCAAGCGCCGAAAAGGAAGCAGCTTCGTCCGGCTCTGATTGCGTCAGAACACACAATCTCTGAGTATTCTGTATTCTTAGAGCATCTGTTGGTTGGTTTTGCGGACGAGTCTATCCCTGTGGCTTTGGTCTGTCCGTTGCCCTGCGATGCGGGCTCTGTGTTCACCGGTGCCGCTGAAGTTATCAGCCACCCTGTTCTTGAATTGCCGTTAATGAAGCATGTAAATAGAAGACTGCTTGTTGAACAGCTTGCAAAATTTGAGCCTACTGTCCTGCACTGTTTGTGTGTAAGCAGGGCATCACTTACGAAGCATTTGGCCCGTCAATTAGATTTGCCTTACGTGTTGACGGTCAATTCGTTTCAGAAGCGATGGAAACACTTCGTCTGTCAGAGGCGAATGTATCATCCTTCTATTTCGCCGAGCCATTGTGCAAAAATCATTGTGCCGGCAAAAAGTGTCGCGGCTAATATTGCCGGCATTTATCCCCGCCTTGCCCGACGGATTGAGCAGATAAATATCGGCACTTTTGTGGCAGAAGACAATGTGTGTTTTTCTGAGTCTTACCGGCTTGCCAGTTTGGTAACAGCTCATCCGTTGGATAATATCGGTGATTTTGAGAATTTGTTTAGCGCGGTCAGGCATTTAACCGTTGACGGCTATGAATTTATGATGGTGGTAATGGGCAGCGGGCAAGCTGAGAGACAACTGCGGAGGTTGCTGGCTGCGCTTGATCTTTCGCAGACTGTTACTATTGTGCCGAGATTGAAGCCTTGGCGTTCGGTCCTGGCCGCCGGCGACATTTTCATTCAGCCTCAGCCCAGCACCGCGTTCAATCCTTTGTTGTTAGAGGCGATGAGTGTCGGGGCCGCGGTCGCAGCCTGTAAAGGCGGGGTTGATGATTTGATTGTTGAGGACCAGACCGCCGTGGTCTTTGACCCGAATGATGAGCTTAGTATAGTCGGTGCTCTGCAGAGGCTCTTCGACAGGCGTGAGTTTGCACGTCAAATCGCCAAAAAGGCACAGGAGTATTTGAGGGAAAATCACACCGTCAGCAAAATGATTTCCACCACCCTGCAGACCTACTGTGAGGCCTCCAGACTCCGGACCACTTGAGTCTTGATTAAGGAATTTTTTGACTTTGGTGTTCGTCACCGAAGCTGCCCGGAAACCACTGATTTCATCTGCCGAACGAACTTCATTTCCTGCTCGTCCAGTTGTTCAAACAGCCTGGCCTTGCGCATATCAAACGAGCGGCGAGGCTTGGCCTGGGGTTTATCTTTCTGGTCACCATTGTGAAAACACCAGCCGGCGGCACCTCCTTCCAAGGCGCCTTTCAAATCAGCCAAGAAGTGTTCAGCTTTCGGCTCCCATCGCTCTGGTCTGAATCCCCGGCGAAAGGGTTCCTGATAATGTATCGGCACGGTTCGGCCGAGCTGCTCGGTCAGCTCATAATACTTCTTTGTCTGAGCTTCGGTTTGTCCCGGTGACTTCGGGTTGCGCGGCCGATGGGGGGCTAAAAAGTCCACCCTCACATCGAGAAGTATTTGTTTAAGTTCGTCAGTTTTGATGTCTCTGACGAATGATGCTGTGACCAGGCGATTCGGGTCCAGGCGTTTAATAAACTCTCGCAGCTCGGCTAATTCCTCGACCGAAACAAATCGCTTGTCGCGAATGTTTCTTTCGTTCCCCATATCCAGATACCAGTTGCGGTAAGGCTTCAGCGAGGATACTAAAGTCTTGGCGGCACGACGCAGCGCTTCGGCGCTTTGCAGGCGTACCGAACCGGTGACCCCATTGCCTCGCGAAAGGGTTACGTCAACTATCATGCCTCGCCGGTCACATTCGGCTACGAGCCATTGAAGCTTGGCCAGGTAAGGTTCGCGCGGTCTTCCTTCCCGGTCAACAGCCGAAATCTCGTTATCGAATGCTCCCCAGGTTGCCCAGACGCGGAACCAGTTGAATCCATATTTTTGCATGTCGTCGAGGTCACGCTGGATGAAATCCTTGGGCGCCCCCAGCGCACCATAATAACTGATGCCCACCAGAAAGGTCGGTTTGCCGTTGATAGTGAGCTGCCTGCCATCGGTGCCGAGCTCTGTATCGGCAATGGCGGCACCGGCTGTCAAGATGCTCAGAAGAAGAATACTTAGTTTCATCTTTGCTCGGCTAAAAAAGGTAATTTTAAGGCGTTCTTAATTTAGGAGGCCGTAATCTTTCAACGTCTGTTTGAGGATGGTTTTCTTACTCTCTTCCAGCGGCGTCATTGGCAGCCGCAATTCTTCTGAGGCCATATTCAACATTGCCGCTGCAGCCTTGATGGGGATGGGATTCGTTGCCAGGGTGAGCATACTTTTGCACAATGTAAATAGCTTTTTGTGCCATTGTCGTGCCGATACAAGGTCGCCTTCGAGGATTAAATCGGTCATTGCTTTGACGTCGGCTGGCACAATATTTGCCACTACGCTGATAACGCCCTTACCCCCGACCGAGGCCAGAGGCAGCGTAAGGGAATCGTCGCCTGAGATGATGGTTATATCGCAACGCGTTGCAATTTCACTGGCCTGGTCGAGACTACCGGTTGCTTCTTTGATTGCCACGATATTTTCAACTTCGGCTAAACGCGCGACAGTCTCCGGTGTCATACCGGCTCCGCATCGACCGGGGATATTGTACAACACTACCGGCAGATCGACCTCTTCTGCTATCGCCTTGAAATGCTGATAGAAGCCTTCCTGTGTCGGCTTGTTGTAGTACGGGCCGACCTGCAAGGTCGCATCGGCCCCGACCTTTTTTGAAAACGCCGTCAGTTCAATTGCCTCAGCGGTGCTGTTTGAGCCGGCTCCTGCAATTACGGGTACTTTGCCGCCGACGGCTTTGACGACTCTTTCGATGACCTGTTTATGCTCTTCGTGACTCAGAGTGGGCGATTCGCCGGTCGTTCCCACCGGCACTATCCCATCTATGCCGTTTTCCAGTTGGAAATCAATCAGTTCGTCGAACGTTTGATAATCGATTTCGCCGTCCTGAAAAGGCGTTATCAACGCTACCATTGCCCCTGTAAACATTTTAGTCTCCTACATGAAAGTGGCTAAAGTGACAACGAAGCTGTCACTTTAACTCGCTTCTCTTTTCTTTGCGTATTAGCGGTTAATTGCCCTTTTTAAACTTGAGCGCCGTATTTATTTATCAACTTTATCATTTCAAGAGTTGCCTGCCTTATTCCGACGAAGACCGCCCGTGCTACAATGCTGTGGCCGATATTGAACTCACATAGGTCCTTGATACGTGCTACCGGCCCGATGTTTCGATACGTCAGGCCATGCCCTGCGTGAACAATCAGCCTGTTCGCCATCGCCTGTTCTTTGCCGGCCTCCAGCTCGGTTAGTCTTTTTCTGATTGCTCTTTGAGTCTTGGCGTTTGCATACATACCGGTGTGCAGTTCGATAGCATCACAGCCGGTCTGAGCGGAAGCGATGATTTGCTCTGGTTCAGGCGCGATGAACGTGCTTACCAGAATGCCTTTTTTGTGCATTCTTTTGACGACTTGAAGCAGGCGTTTCTTATGCCCGACGCAATCGAGGCCGCCTTCGGTGGTCAGTTCAGCTCTTTTTTCGGGGACGAGGGTTATCTGGTCGGGCCTAATTTGTTCAGCGATTCTGACTATGGGTTCGGCCATACACATTTCCAGATTCAATTTGCACGCGACCGTTTCCTTTAGCAATCTGACGTCGCGGTCGCAGATATGGCGTCTATCCTGACGCAGGTGGATGGTAATTCCGTTTGCGCCGGCTAATTCGCACTGCACCGCTGCCCAGACAGGGTCCGGCTCATCGGTCCTGCGGGCCTGCCGGACCGTCGCGACGTGGTCGATATTGACATTTAGCACAGCCATCTTTTCCTCGTGCGTGTGTAGTATTGCATAAGAAACCGCAGGTATCAATGAACCTTCAGAACTATATCGCAGTATACGTTTCTGTCAAGTAAATTAAGCAGGCAAAATATTCTGGTTACTGAGGGTCTTCTAATCAAGTAAGCAGTTGTCATTTTCAGATTCTCTTGACAAGGACGTAACATAATCTATTATAATTTTAAAAAAATGCGGTTCTGAGCAACAAGATAAGCTCACACAATTTCAGATAGTGTAGGAGAACATATCATGAAGAAAGTACTGATTTCACTACTTATTGCGCTTGTTCTGATATGGACTACGACTGCTCTCTTTGCAAAGGGCAAAGGCAAGGGTAAAAGTCCAGGCGGCAAGGGCGGTCAAACCAAAAAAGTCCAGGAAAAGGACAAGCCCTCGCAGGCCGATGCCGGTAAAGCCGAGTCTAAGCGCAAACGCACAGAAAGGAAGACTCGTAAGGCCAAAGGTAAACCTCGAGCCGAGGATACTGCCAAACAGAAAGCTAAAGGCAAGGGCCGGCAGAAGGATATGCCAAAGGAGAAGGCAGCCGAAGAAGGTACTGAAAAAGAAGAGATGACCAAAGCTAAGGCCGTCAAAGGCCGAGCCGCTAAGTCTAAGGGCAAAGCCCCGGAAAAGGGCGCCCTCAAGCCCGAGACTGTCGAAAAAACCACGGCCAAAGGCAAAGGCCATCAGCAGCAGCTCGCTGCCCTTAAGAAACAAATGGCCCACGAAGAGGCCAAGCACCTTCAGCGTAAGGCCCGGCTGGAACGCATCAGACAGCTGGCTGCTGAGAAAGGCGACCCAAAGATCCTTGAGCGTGTCAATGGACTTATAGAGAAGGAACAGGAGCGTTACAATCGCAAGCACACGGAAATGCTGGAAAGAGAACAGAGGTTTCTTACGCTCGGGACAGAGGCCCTGACCGGAGAAGCCCAAAAGGCCGTCGGCAAAGGCAAGGCCAAAGACAAAGCCGAAAAAGTCAAGGACGAATCTGAAGAGGCCGAAGAGAAAGCCGAGGAAGCCGAGGAGAAGGCCGAGGAGGCCAAAGAAAAAGCCGAAGAAGCAGCCGATGAACCCGAGGGCAAGTAGGTTGGACGGTCCGGGAAAGAGTCTGAAGTAACCTGGCGGCAGCTGTGCCTGAGTTTGCCGCAGGTCGAAGTAAAGAATCTTAACTTTACGAAGGGATGGAAAAATGTTTCGAAAAGTATTGACCATATCTGTTGCTGCAATCCTGTGTCTCTCGTATATGGCCGGGTGCAAGAAGACTTCGAGCGAAACCGAAAATGAGCTGGATGTAGTAAAGACAGAAGCTGAGTACAAGGCCGAGGCCGAGAAGGAAATCAACGAAGACAATATG
>JABAOH010046733.1_pt1 | contig 17838 bp, 10 predicted proteins | sample 7062181 | NCBI WGS metagenome assembly JABAOH01 (sample SAMN14538630, study PRJNA623070) | marine sediment metagenome | biome: marine biome [ENVO:00000428]; feature: marine pelagic biome [ENVO:01000023]; material: deep marine sediment [ENVO:00002113]; isolation source: pool of 5 deep marine... | reverse complement strand
GGTTACAAGCATATCATGTCAGCCCTTAAGAACAATACCGCCAGGAAGATCGTTAAATTCCTCATCTCAAATCCTGAATCTAACCAGAAACGGGTTTCTATTGCACTGAAGATTCATCCTTCCACAGTGAACTGGCATGCCAAACGTTTGAGAGATGCGGAAATCATCAGCAAACAAAAGAAGGGCAAGGAGATTGTTTACGAGTTGAATCATGATGTGCAATTGAAAAAGGTTATAGGTATTATCGAAGGTTCTTTTGCTTGATTTTTTCAAAATGGAATAAAAAGCCTGAACAACATTTTGACAAACATGTCAACAATTTGACGAACGTGCCAAAAATACTTTTTATATTAGGAAGGATAGTAATTTCGGTGAACAGCATGTTGAACAAGAAATTGTTGATCCTCGGAATTTTGGCCCTAATCTGGTTACTGGTGGCCAATGTGACCATGGTTTTTTCAGCCTTAGTGATGGAAACCCAACAAAATGACAATTGGAATGAAAGGGAAGTCAATGATACTCCCACCCTGAAGATAGACGATCCAAGGAATTCTGAAAGCATCACAGTATCCCCTTCTGAACCTCAAGAGCCTGAACCGTTTTTAGATGAGGAAATGGAGGAAGATCAAGCGGGAATAACTGGATTCGAATCCCTTGAAGCTTTCAAAAGTTTTTTGGAAAACAATACGTATTATTATAGGTCATACAGAGGATATAGTGAAAGGCTCAACCTACAAATAATCCCTAACAATACCATTCTAGCATCAATTTCTGGAACGAAAGATCAAAGCGACTCATTCTCAATCGTGGATTCTGATGCAGATGGATATTCATCCACTCAACATTCAACAACCAACATTCAGGTTTTAGGTGTTGACGAGGGAGACATAATAAAGAACGATGGTAAGTATGCATACATCATATCCAAGGACAAGCAAAAGGTGATCATCGCGGAGGTGTATCCAGCCGAGTCCGCAAAGATCGTCTCTAACGTTTGGGTCAAGGGAAGGCTAAGTGAAATATATGTTAACAATGACAGGTTGGTTCTTTTAGGATATGGTGGTGGCTCAGGGTCCTTCATCCATATTATTGACATAAAGGATAGGGCAGAGCCATATTTGGTGAAGAGCTACCACTACAGAGGAACAATAAGTCAATCCAGGATGATCGGGGATTATTTATATTTGATAACCTGGCAGAGTGTAAGCAGCTATATCACATTAAATGAACTGTCGGTTCAGGGTAACCAGATATATTATTTTGACGATTTCAATTATTCAAGCTACTATTCACATCAGCTTACAACGATAATTTCAATCAATGTCAAAGATACATATATAGAACCGGTTGCAAGGGCGATCCTCATGGAAAAATCCCATAACATTTTGGTCTCGGTAAAAAACATCTACATCACCTATACAAAATACTTATCCGGTAGTGAAAACACCATCATACACAGAATAGCAATTCACAATCGAAGTATTCAATATAAAGCAAAAGGTGAGGTGCTGGGCCGTGTTTTAAACCGATTTTCTATGGGTGAGTTCCAGGACTATTTCAGGATAGTCACCTCAACGGGTCATGTTTGGAGAGGCTCAGGAGGTGGAGCTCAAAATCATGTTTATGTTCTTGACATGAAACTGAATACCACGGGTAAACTGATAAACATCGCTTCCGGGGAAAGACTGTACTCAGCGAGATTCATTGGAAACAGGGCATATCTTGTCACATTCAAGAAAGTGGATCCCTTCTTCGTAATAGACCTTACCAATCCAAAGGCACCTAAGATCCTGGGCGAATTGAAGATTCCAGGTTACTCGGATTATCTCCACCCATATGATGAGAACCACATAATAGGGCTAGGTAAGGATACCCATGACATGGGAACCTTCGCGTGGTACCAGGGTGTAAAGCTTTCTTTGTTCGATGTTTCCGATGTCTCACACCCCAAGGAGGTATCGAAATATATCATAGGTGATAGGGGAACCTATTCCCCTGCATCAACGGACCCCCACGCATTCATGTTCAGTCGAGAAAAGAATCTCCTGGTCCTACCCATAAGCTTAGCGGAGATCAACCAAACTAAATATCCCAACGGTGCATCACCAAGTACCTCTGGGGAATACACTTGGGAGGGTGTTTACGTGTTAAATATCTCAGCTGAGAACGGATTCTCTCTTAAAGGAAGAATCAGTCACTTTGAAGATGGTAAGTCAAAATCAGGGTATTGGAACCGGTACGGTAACAATGACAAAACCATAAAAAGGTCATTTTACATAAACGATGTTCTTTATACATTTTCCTCAGAGATGTTAAAAATGAACCATTTGAATGATCTGGACGAGATCAACGAACTCACATTTCCTGAATATGAGGTCATAATCTTCAAGTAGACACCAGATTCCAAAACGATGCAAACATTCAAACACAAAAAAGTAAAATAACTCGTAAAAGAGGGATATTATCGGGTTTACATTCCCGGGTGTTCAGCCTATTCATAAATACTATTAAATCTTCTTTAGCGTGGCCAATCCCCTCTGCCTCTTCCTGTCTGCAAAATTGATGATCTTGGCCAATGTTTTCGTTTTCTCAACTTGTAGTTCTTTACGACTTTTCACAGTATGCTCTTCAATGTACCCTACTTCAACCGCCTCTCTATATCTCTTCATCCCAATATCCGTTCTGACCACAGTTGTTGTATAACCATCAGGTGCTCCTAAACCTCCAACAGAGATATCAGCAAAATCGTTTGCAAAATCCGTGCAGGCCAGGCAGGCAGGTCTCACAAGCTCATCCAAATCCTCAAAAGAAACATGCACCCTTTTATCACCCTTCAAATCGATGATAAGATCTTCTTTAATATTCATCTTCACGATATCTTCGAGTTTCAGTTTCATTTCCTTCTCCAATTTTTGTCTTGCCAAGTCATCGAATGAGAAATTTTCCGTACAGAACAGCCCTATTGTGAATTTCACAACATGTGAGGGTAAAACGCCAAGTACCTGCATCTTTCTTATGGTATGGATTTGACATGGGGTACCTACGACAGCAATTCTTGCCAAGTCTAAATTCCTAATATCTTTTAACCCATACAGCGTAGGGGAATAGGTGGTATACTTACCCAGCTCTTCAACATGAGGTAGATCAGCGAATCTTGATCCAGCGGCATTCAGAAGGTCTTCTTCAGTCGTAGCGATTAAAGGCTCTCTACTGAAGGGTCCAGTCTTTCTTGAAACGATGGCGCCATCAATCGCCTTCTGCTCGATCATGTAAAGAAGCATAGAAGTGACCACACCACCATCCGTGGCAAGGTTTCGAATCTCATCGTTTGTGGATCTCGCAACTGTAATCTTTTGAAAATCTCCGATCGGCGGTTTCCAATTATGTTTCTCCCTCAACTCATCGTCAATTATGTTTATTTGGGGACAAATTACGTAACATATGCCACATTTTAAGCAGTTATCCTCGTTAGTATAGACTGGTTTTCCTTCCTTTCCCATCTCAATAGCCTTCAGCTCATGAGCTGAACAGAAGGAAATGCAACCCCCACAACCGCCGCAAAGATTCTTCTCATGCACCTCTTTTATGAGGCTTTTAAAGGTCTTTATCTCCTCCTCAGATTCGAGCTCAGGTTTCCGAACAGTCTTCGTTTCCTCTTTTTTCTCGTCTTTATAGGTCATGATTACATTCCCCAAATTTACATTTATTAATCGCCTTCAAATTGCAAACTCCAATGCCTTATCCACCATGGCCATCAACTGAGTAGGTTCGAACTGTCTCAAATAGGGTACGTTTGAGGGGCAAATACATGAACAAGCACCACAACCCATGCAAAGAACCTCGTTCACTTCCGCTATGCCAGTCTCCTCATTGACTTTTATTGCGTCGTAAGCACAATTCAACTCGCACAAACCACAACCTGAGCATCTCTCCTCATCCACAACTGCCGCTATACCTTCTGTAAAGAGCTCTCTCTTTGACATCAAAGTGATAGCTCTGGCTGCAGCACCACTGGCCTGGGATATGGTCTCGTTCAGGAACTTTGGAGAGTGGCATCCGCCGCATAAGAATATACCTGCCGCAGCAAAATCAACAGGTTTGATCTTCATGTGAGCTTCCAAGAAAAAGTTTTGAGTTGTCAAAGGCACCTTTAATACCTGCGCCAATTCCTCGTTCTCTTCAAAAGGTACGGTTGCCGCGCTCAAAACCACAACATCAGGTCTTATAACAATATCCCCGTCAATATTGGAATTGTAAACCGTGACTTTTATTTTCTCACCTTCTTTCTCAACAGTTGGCTTTTTGTCCTCAGTATATCTGAAGAACAATACTCCTTTTTCCCTCGCTTTTCTATAGTAGTTCTCTCTAAAACCATATGTTCTTATATCCCTATATAATACATATACATCGGCATCTGGATTCAATTCTTTTACCTTTAAGGCATTCTTGATGGCCTCGGTACAGCATACCCTACTGCAGTACTCTCTTCCGTCCTCCCTTGAACCAACACATTGGATCATCACCAGACTTTTTCCTGAAAAACCTTCGTCATGAAGCTTCTTGTCGAATTCCAGCTGTGTAATCACCCGTGAGTCTTTACCGTATAGGTATTGACCATTTGGTTTGAACTCCTTTGCACCAGTGGCAACGATGATTGTGCCTACTTTAAATTCTTTGCTCTCATCGCTCTGCTTAACAGTTGCAGTGAAATTTCCAATGTAACCTGATACGTTCTGTAATACAGCGCCCTTGAATACCTCAATGTTGGGATCCTTATTTACCTTGTCTATGATTGTCTTTAATTCTTTTTGAGGATCCCCTCCAGTTAGTAAGTGATGGATATTGAGCATATTTCCTCCAAGTGCGATTTCCTTTTCGACAATATAGGCCTTGAAACCTTGATCCGCAAGGTCCAAGGCTGCGGTCATACCTGCAATTCCACCACCGACAATAAGTGCCGCTTTTTCGCATTGAACAGCGGTCCTCTGCACCAATTTGTTCCTTCTAACCTTCTCAACAGCCATAGAAACCATATTTTTGGCCTTTTCAGTCGCTTTTTCAGGCTCGTTGCGATGCACCCAGGAGCAGTGTTCTCTTGTGCTAGTTAGATCAAAGAGATATGGATTTAAACCCACCTCTCTGATGGTATTCTGGAATAATGGCTCATGCGTTCTGGGTGTGCAAGACGCCACGATCACCCTGTTCAGATTATTCTCTTTTATAGCCTCCTTTATCTTATCTTGAGTGTCCTGGGAGCATGTATAGAGGTTATGATCCACATGAACCACATTCGGTAAGGATTTTGCATGCTCCACCACCGCAGGAACATCTACCACCGCTCCGATGTTGATACCGCAATGGCAGCAGAAAACGCCAATTCTCGGCTCCTCGCCCAGATCGATTTCTGGTGGATACTCCTCTACAGTTACAAGTGAGTCTCTTTCCGAGGATATTATGCTCGATGCCTTAGACGCCACTCCTGAAGCTTGAGCAACAGCGTCAGGTATATCCTTAGGGGAGGAAAATGTCCCGCCAACATAAATTCCTGGCCTAGAGGTTTCCAGCGGTTTGAGATAATTGGTATTGCAAAACCCATATTCGTTCAATTCCACATCGAACTTTTTAGCTATCTCCTCAAAATCCTCTGAAGGGTCCATACCTACTGATAATACCACCAAGTTGAAAACATCCTCTTTGAATTCCCCTTTTTCATCTTTATAAATTATCTTTAAATCCTTTGTCTCTTGAATCTGCTCGATGTGAGGGACTCGACATTTCACGTACTTGACACTGTATTCATTCTTGGCCATGTTGTAGTACTCTTCAAACCCCTTACCATATGTCCGCATGTCCATATAGAATATCGTGCAATCCGTCCCTGAGGTGTGCTCCTTAGCTATGATCGCTTCCTTTGTAGCATAAGTGCAACATACTGCAGAACAATAGCCCTTACGAATCTGCTCATCCCTTGAACCAACACATTGTATCCAAGCTATCTTCATGGGATGTTTACCATCAGAAGGGCGAAGAACTATGCCGGCAAAAGGTCCTGAGGCGGAAAGAATTCTCTCGAACTGTATGCTCGTCACTACATTTGGAAATCTACCATATCCATACTCCGGTTTTATTGTTGGATCAAAGGTGCCGAACCCAGGTGATAGAACTATCGAACCAACATTCAGATCAACCTTCTCCTCCTTTTGAAAATAGTTCACAGCCTTCGCTTTGCAGTACTGCTCACATAATCCACAACCTATACACTTTGTCCTGTCAATTCTAAATACGAGCGGAACAGCCTGGGGAAAAGGGACGAAAGTGGCGTTCCTTAAACTTATTCCCCTTTCAAATTCACTAATGGCCTCGATTGGGCAATACTGAGCGCATAGGCCGCACCCGGTACATTTATCCTCATCTATATATCTGGGATGTTTTATCACACCTACTTTAAAATCACCTGCCTTGCCTTCGACCTTTTCGATTTCGCTGCAGGTTAGAATTTCTATATTATGATGCCTTCCCGTACCGACGAGGGTTGGGGCTATTGTACACATGGCACAATCGTTTGTGGGGAAGGTCTTATCCAGTGCAGCCATTACACCTCCGATACTGCTTGTCTTTTCCACGAGGTAAACCTTGAATCCTGATTCTGCCAAATCCAGTGCTGTCTGCATTCCTGCAATTCCTGCTCCAAGTACCATCACCGCGCCTACCTTCTTTCCCAATCATACACCCCCTGCTTTTACGTAAGTTGGTGACAGCTCCTTGTGTCCTGATGGCAATATGATCTGTTTCTTCCAAAGCCTTGCTACATGTTTGAACACCGTCTCAGTGTTCCATCCTAGTTTTTGCGCCATCTCCTCAACAGTTTTGGGACCTTCCTCAACAGTCAAAATAATATTGCTTCGGATGTATTCCTCTTTTAAGATCTGGCTCTTGATTTTATCTATCTCCTCCTGAGAATACTTCTCACCGTATGCGTTACCTATTTCCGTGAGCTTCTTCTCCCTTCCGATAAGGGACCTCAATCTGAACTCACTTGTGGCATGTATGATAGCATTCAATTGTGCATTTATCTTCTTTGCTTCTTCATCCTTTTTCCTAACCGGACTAGAGCCAAGTTCCTTGATCTTTACTGTGAAATCTGTTACCACTTCCTGAAAACGTATTCCTTCAGATGCTGATACCCATTCCAAATGAAGCCTGTCCTGGCCTAGATCAGTGAAGCTCAAAAGTTCCTTGAGCATTTCGTATTTCCTGAGGGCTTCGTAATTACCTGAGAGATAATGACAATCTCCAGGATGGCAACCCATGATAATAACTCCATCAGCTCCTTCCTTCAAAGCAGTCAGCACTACTCTTGGATCCACACTTCCACTGCACATAACCCTTACCACTCTGAGCAAAGGAGGAATTTGCAGGCGAGATACTCCAGCCAAATCTGCACCAGCATAGGAGCACCAATTGCAAAGAAAACCTAGAATCCTAAGTTTTGGTACCTCCATCTAATCCACCTCCTCCACCATTGCACAGATTTGGGCGATCATCTGATCGTTTGTGAAGTGTGGTACAGACACAGCTATCTCAGGGCAAGATGCTCGGCACACACCGCAACCTTTGCAAAGCGCTGTGGTGACCTCTGCTTTTCCATTCTCTCTTATCGAAATCGCACCAAAAGGACAAAGAATCTCGCATGTTCCACACCCGGTACATTTCTCTTCGTCAACAACTGATACGACGCTATCTGCTTTCACCCTCCCTCTAGCCATGGGTATAGATGCTTTTGATGCTGCACCACTTGCTTGAGCAACCGTATCCACAATGTTCTTTGGATACTGAGCACAACCACAGACGTAAATGCCATCTGTGTTCGTTTCTAAGGGTGATAATTTCGGATGTTTCTCGAGGAAATAACCCTCCGCGCTCAATGGAATCTTGAGCATAGACTGAAGTTCTTTCGCATCCTTTCTGGGACGCATGCCTACAGCCAATATAACAGCATCAACATCCATCACCAGATTCCTTCCAAACAATTTGTCATAAAAGGAAATCTTCAGTTCATCCTCCTCTTTGATTACCTCTGGTTTGTTATCAGGTTCATACCTGAAAAATATGACACCGTTATTCCTGGCAATTTGATAGAGTTCCTCTACGCCCTTACCAAATGCCCTTATGTCGCGATAAAATGAAAATACCTCGATACCCTTCTTCCGCAGTTCTAACGCCTGTTTTATGGTTATTTGGCAACAGTAGCGGGAACAACCGAAATCCTCATTCCTTGAACCGACACAGTGAATGAAGGTCACCACTTTTGGTTTCTTGCCCCCAATCTTAAGTTCCTCCTCACCCATAAGACGTTCAAGCTCAACGTTCGTAATCACTCTATCTCTGTCAGTGGGAGAGGTCTTTAGATAGCCAAACTCATTATCCTCAGGTTCGTATAGGTCAGAACCATTAGCGAGGATAATGGTCCCAGCTTTTATTTCCAAATTCTTGATTTCAAGTTCCAAATCTATGGCTTTTTGTTTGCATACTTCAACGCATTTTCCACAACTATCACAGTTATCAAAATCGATTGCATACCTTATTGGGTAGGAGTTCTTTTTCATATAGATGGCTTTTCGCTCTTCGAGTACAAGGTTAAATTCAAAATCCACATTTTTTGGGCAGGTCTTTATACATTCTCCACAGGCATCGCAGTTATCGTTTACACCCGTTGGATTTATTTGGAGAGTTGCCTCGAAATTTCCAATAAAACCTTTGATGTCCTTCAACTCTGTATTTAGGTAAATGTCTATATTGGGATCGTCTTTCAATGCTTGATATTTCTCTTCAAGAAACTGAGATGGTTCAACTTCCCATGGGCTGAGAACGGATCGTTCAGCGACACGCCCTCCTAAAAACGGTGTTTTTTCGATGAGATTGACCTTAAATCCTTGTCGGGAAAGATCCAAAGCACTTGAAATCCCGGCTATTCCCCCACCTATGACCAAGGCCTCTTTAGCAACATCCAATTCTGAGGATTTTAAGGGTTGAAGAAGTTTAGCACGAGCAACCGCCATTCTTACCAGATCCTTGGACTTGGTTGTGGCTTCCTCTTTCTCCTGGCTGTGAATCCATGAACACTGGTCACGAATATTGGCCATTTCGAAAAGATAAGGATTTATTCCAGCCTTTTCGCATGTGTCTCTGAAAATCGGCTCATGAGTTCTCGGAGAACAAGCAGCAACTACTACACGATTCAAATTTTCCTCCTCAATGATCTCCCTTATATTCTTTTGAGAATCGTCAGAGCAAGTGTAGGTACGGTTTGAGGCATGTACAACATTAGGCAATGTTTTAGCATAATTCACCACATCTTCAACATCCACCACACCTGCGATGTTGGTTCCACAATGACAAACGAACACACCGATTCTCGGATCGCCCAGCATATCCATTTCTTCTTTTATTTGTTCTTCTTTACCCTCAAAAATCCTTTCCTCAAGTAACTGCTGCATTGCCTTGACAGCTGCGCCAGACGCCTGAGCCACAGTATCTGGAATATCCTTGGGGGCCTCGATTGCTCCACAAACGTATACGCCATCTCTCGATGTATTAACATCACCATCGCCCATACCTTTGAGAAAACCGTTTTCATCCAATTCCACGTTTAATACCCTCGCAAGTTTTTCCGTACCCTCGGATGGTACGATAGCCGGAGAGAGAACGAGTAGGTTGGTCCTTATCCTCTCCGTTTTGGCAGTTTCGGTGTTCTCAACCCGAATGATGATGTCTTTGGTAATAGCATCCTCATTGATTTCCGCAGGTCTGCCTCGATAGAAATCCATGTCTTTTTTTGCCCTACTAAAATATTCCTCAAATCCTTTGCCATACGCTCTGATATCTATATAAAAAATGGAGATATTGTCTATGGAGCTGTCGTGCTCCTTGGCCAGCATAGCCTCTTTCATGGTGTACATACAACAAACTCTTGAGCAGTACTTGCAGCCCCTATGGTGATCTCTGGAACCAAAACATTGAACAAAGCTAATGTTATTAGGAGGCATATTATCAGATGGCCTCACAACCTTCCCATTGGTTGGCCCAGAAGCAGAAAGTAAACGTTCGAATTGAAGAGAGGTTAAAACATTCTCGAAAACGCCATATCCATACTCACTCCTAATTTTTGGATCTATGAGTTCGTAACCTGTGGCAACGATAATAGCTCCAACGCTCAGGTAATGCTCAGTTGGTTTCATCTCATGATCAATGGCCTCTGCCTCACAGTTCTTAACACAAAGCATGCACCTTCCCTTTTTATCTATGATGGGTTTCTTCCTCAACTTGAAATATAGGCAATTCCTGTTATCGATGGAATACTTCAATGGCACCGCTTGAGGAAACGGAACATAAATCGCCTTTCTAATAGCTAAGTCTTTATCGAACTCATTTGGTACTTTAACAGGGCATTTATCTGCACATGCTCCACATCCAACGCATTTATTTTCATCCACATAACGTGGATGTTTTAACACTGTCACTAAAAAATCCCCTTTCTCGCCCTCGACATTTGTGACCTCGGATAGGGTATAAAGCTCAATATTTGGGTGTCTCGCAACCTCTACAAGTTTCGGTGAAAGAATACACATAGCGCAGTCATTTGTAGGGAAGGTTTTGTCGAGCTGTGCCATTCTTCCACCAAGACTGGGTGAGCGCTCCACAAGAAAAACCCTAATACCTGAGTTAGCGATATCAAGAGATGCCTGGATTCCAGCGATACCTCCACCAATGACCAATGCTCCCTTCAATTCTATTCCCCAATGATTCTCTTAAGCAATTTTTTTGCTTTGACTTTATTTCTATTTATTCCCAGGGTTTTTGGATCATAGCCAAGGGCTAGACCCAACAACTGCGTGTAAAATAATGCAGGTATGTTATACTCCGTCCCAAAACCCTCTCCTATAGAAGGTTGATATTCATCGAACATGATACTACAGAATGGACATAGCAGAGCCATGGCATCAGGTTCATGTTTCTTTACTCCGTCCAATATCTCCTTTGTCATTGTGAGGGAAGTGGTCTCATCCACACCAAGTATCGCTCCACCACAGCAGAGGTTCTTTCCCTCGAAATCTATTGAGCTTGCACCAGTAGCAATGATCAATTTGTCAAAAGTCTCAGGTCTCTCTGGATCATCAAAAGAACCATAAATCTCAGATGGTTTCAAATAATGACATCCGTAAATAGGAGCGATCTTTATACCTTCAAGATTGTTCACAATCTTTTCCTCAATCCTTTGAGTCCCAACATCTTCCACTAAAAAACGCATAAAATGCTTCACTTCGATTGTTCCTTTGAATTCATAACCCAGAGGTTCGATTAGTGTATTTATCTTCTCCCTCTCTTCATTATCCTCTTTTAACAGTTTGTTCACTTTTGTTAAGATGGCGGTACAGGCACTACAAATCGTAATGATATCCAGATTATTTTGTTCTGCCTTGCTAAGATTCACTGCCGCCATGGTCACTGAGGTGATTCTATGCACTGAAGATAATGGATAGCCACAACAGGTAAATGGAAGATCTAGCAAATCAACACCAAAGGTCTCTGCCACTTTTCTTGTCGACATATCGTAGTTAATGGCCCTCACAGGAACGGTACAACCCAAGAATATCGCTTTCTTCATTTTTGTACCACCTTATCAATAGCGGTAATCTTGAAGATCTTCTTAACCTCCTCCGAACTGTCTAAAATGGGACTCAAGCCAGCCTTTGCACGAATCCTCTCCTCAAACTCACTGATCTCTATGAGCCTTCCATGTTTCTCAAGAGCTTCTAACTGAGCTTGGAAACTTGGATGAATGAACCCCTCTCTCACAGCGATGTTCTTCAAGGCATTCATGACCTCTGTTATCTTGACATCCTGAGGGCAACGTTCATAGCATGTGTAGCAGGTAGAACAGAACCAAATGAACCTACTCTTAAGGACCTCTTCCCTTAGTCCAAGCAAAGCCATTCTGATTATCCTACGACAATTGTACTCTGGATCGATGCTATGAATTGGACACCCACCAGTGCATGTCCCACATTGAAAACATCGCATGAAATTTTCCCCACCAGGTTCCTTGGCAATTTCATATTTGAAGTTAAAATCCAGATCTTTTGAAGTGATTTCATTTGCTTCAATTTCGGACATGGCCATCCCCTTTTTCTATATCTGTTAGACATATCTTATTAAATATATATATTAATTTCGCTATTAATTTGCCTAATTTCGTCATTTTACCTGCCAATTCTTTCCAACAACGCATCTGTTCTAACGAAGTTCTTATCTAAAGCTAGAGACTTCGCATCGAGTCCCAACGCCAAACCCAACACCTGGGTATAATAGAGCACTGGGATGTTGAAACTTTTATTGAACTTCTTCTCGATATCTCTTTGACAGGAATCATAAAGCACTCCGCAGAAAGGACAGACTATCACCATGGCGTCGGCATTCACCTCCTTTACATGCTCTAATTTCTCCATGCTCATGGCCAAGGATTTCTGTTCTTCGATACCCAATAGCGCTCCACCGCAGCACTGCATTTTTTCATTATACTCGAGGGAAGTCGCTCCAGTAACGGATACCAATTTATCCAAAGTGACTGGAGAGTCAGGATCCTCAAAATGATCATACACATCAGATGGTCTATGGTAGTAGCATCCATAATGAACAGCCAAGCGCAATTTATGCAAAGGATGCTTTACAGCCTTCCTCAATTTCTGGAGGCCATAATCCTCATAAAGCATTCTGGCGAAATGTTTGATTCTTATACCGCCATTATAAACGAGTCCTAGTTTTTTAAGAGCTAGGTTGATCTTTTCAGCTTTATTTTGCTCATAAAGTTTTTGAACCTTGGAAAGCACGAAACTACAAGCACCACATATGGTCAATATATCCAGGCCTTCTTTTTCTGCAACTGCTAAATTTCGCGCTGCCATCAACAAAGAGGTCTCTTGTTTCACACCCAATAAGGGAAAACCACAGCAACTGAAATTCAGATCCATCAATTCGATGTCCAAAGCACTTGCAACCTTCCTTGTGGATATATCATACCCTATCGCATTTGCTGGTGCAATGCAGCCCAAAAACAAAGCATATTTTCTCATCTAATCCCTCCCATATAAGTCGGTGACAGGCCTTTCTGCCCATATGGCAGGACGACCTGTTTTTTCCACAATCTTGCTATATTCTTGAATATAATTTCAGTGGGTATATCGATCTCATCCGCGATTTCTTCCACAGTTTTCGGATTTTTCTCTAAAGTCAAAAGTATACCAGAACGAATATATTCTTCAACAATGAGCTGGCTCATTAATTGCTGGAATTTTTCTTGCGAAACCTTTTCTCCGTATACATTACCTTCGTCAACGCTCTTTCTTATTCTCGCAACCACGGATCTCAGCCTAAAGCTCATCGCAGCGTTCTTAGCAATTTTAATGGTTCTAAGTATCTTCTCATCCTTTTTATCTTCCCTTAGAGAAGCAGAAATCGGCGACTGACCTAATCGTTTAATCTCCTCGGTAAAATCCTTTACTATATTGGCAAACCTCTGGCCTTCAGATGCACTTATCCACTCCAATCGAACTCTGTTCTTATCCAATCCAGCCATCTCAATGAGCTGTTTTGTCATATCCAACTTATGCATCGTGTGATAGTTTCCTGTAATATAATGGCAATCACCAAGATGACACCCCCCTATAAATACACCGTCTGCCCCGTTGTATAAGGTTTCCAATATTATCACAGGGTCAATTCTCGTGGAGCACATTACTCTTATTATCTTTATTTCAGTAGGATACTGGAATCTCGATACACCTGCAAGATCAGCCCCAGCGTAAGTGCACCAATTACATAGGAATCCTATGATTTTGGGGCTATAAGTGTCTTGTTTTATCTCCTCCGAAAGGGAGAACATTTTTTCCTCTATTTTGCCCTCATTTTTAGAGGATTTTTCGAGGTTTTTAGCAACGACAATAGAACCCATATTATTGACCTCTTCTTTTTCCTGGCCCGTCTATATCACCTCTACCAATCCCGCCTTTGCTTGGACTATCAATTGCTCATCCGTGAAGTTTCTCATGGATATCGCTCTCTCAGGGCATACCGAAGCGCAGGCACCACATCCCTTACATGAGGCACCAATTACCTGCATTTCCGTGGTACTTTCATCGATTTCCACCTTTCTTATGGCACCAAAAGGACAAACCCACTCGCAAGTCGTGCATTGACTGCATTTATCCTTATCTATAACTGAAGTTATGGCCTCTGCTCGAATTAATCCGTTTTTCATGGGAATAGCCGCTCGAGATGCTGCTCCATAGGCTTGAGCCACACTCTCAGCAATATCTGCAGGGGCATGAGCTGTACCGCACAAGTATATCCCATCGGTAGCAAAATCAACGGGTCTAAGTTTAACGTGCGCTTCCAAAAAGAACTTGTCCTGACCCAAAGGAACTTTTAACATCTTTGACAACCCTTCACCATCAGGCTGTTGAATTAAGGGAGTTGATAATACAACGTAATCAGCTCTGTATTCAACATCCTTTCCAAGCAGCTCATGAAAGAATTTAATGACCAAAGGATTTCCCTTAATAACTTCTGGTCTTTTCTCAGGAGAATATTTTTTGAATTTAATGCCCATTTCTCTCGCATTTCTATGCAGTTTCTCATATTCGATACCATAGACTCTAAGACCATTGTGAAGTATCGAGATTTTAGCGTTTGGATTTGCTTCCTTCAATAAAATTGCATTCTTAATGGCAGTTGAACAACAAATCCTCGAACAATAAGTAACATCCTGCCCTCTAGATCCAACACACTGGATCATGACAACCTCATCTATGCTATTTATTTTTTTATCCTTCAGTAGTCCCTCCAATTCCATTTGAGTTATTACATTATCCATTTCTCCATAACCATAAAAATCATTTGGTTGATAGACATCTGCTCCAGTTGCGAGGATAATGGTTCCGATTTTGAGTTTTCGTTCCTTTTTGCCTGTTGTGATGGTTGCCTCATAATTGCCGATATATCCCTCGAGGGCAGTCATTTTTGTTGAAGTGTAAATTTTAATTGCATTCTTATTCTCCGCCTTTTTAACGAGCTCGTCTAATGCTTCGGATGCCTTAATCATCCTAGGAAACAGAACGTTTAAATCGTTGAGCATTCCACCGATTCTCTTTCTTTTTTCGATAAGATGCACGGTAAATCCCTGATTTGCCAAGCTAATGGAAGCGGTTATTCCTGCCACGCCACCACCAATTACCAATGCCGAAGGAATAACGGTAATTTCCTCCTCCATCTGTGGTTCCAATAACGCAGCTCTTTCAACACCCATCCTGATCAGGCCCTTGGCTTTTTCTGTTGCCTTTTCCCGCTCGTTCATATGAACCCACGAGCACTGTTCCCTGATGTTCACGAACTCGAAAAGATAAGGATTGAGTCCAGCCTCCTGGCAGTTCCTTTTAAACAATGGCGCATGTGTACGAGGAGTACATGATGCCACGATAACTCTGTTTAAGTTATGTTCCTTTATCGCGTTTCTGATGGATGATAAACCATCATCGGCACACGTGTAAAGATTCGTCTCCGCATAGACTACATTCTTCAATTTTTTTGCATACTCTACCACCTTCTCCACATCAATCCAGCCAGCAATGTTAGTTCCACAATGACAGATGAAGACACCTACTCTGACTCCATTCTCTTGCTTGTGGTTGGTTATGACCTCTTTTTTGGTCATCAGTATCTTTATTCATTTCATCGTTTTCCATTTGGATCAACCTTTTATTGCAATTATTTCAGCTGCTCTGGATGCGGAGCCTGAGGCCTGTGCTACAGCCTCAGGTATGTCCATGGGTGCTTGACAATAACCTGCAAGATATATTCCCTCCACTTGGGTATCCATTGGGGATAATAGTGGGTCAACGTTCTTGAAAAATCCATATTCATCCAACTCAATACCCAAAATTTCAGCCAATCCTTGCGCACCATTTGAGGGAAGTAGAGTTGTTGCAAGTACAACCATATCTACCTCTAAACTTTTCAATCTGTGCTCAGTGGTATCGTCGTACCAAATGATGAGGTTTTTCGTATCTGGATTCTCTTCTATCAAACCTGGTTTTGAACGGATGTATTTAACTTCATAATCTCTTTCTGCTCGGTCAACATATTCCTGAAATCCTTTGCCAATGGCTCTCAAATCCGTATAGAAAATCGTGGATTCAATATCTGGATAGTGTTCCCTGGCTAAGATTGCCTCCTTCGTGGAGTGCATACAGCAAACATTGCAGCAGTAGGCATGGTTATTGGAGATATCCCTCGAACCAACGCATTGTATGAAGGCTAATTTCTTCGGTCTTTTTCCATCAGATTTTCTATGTAAATGGCCTTTAGTTGGACCTGCAGCGGAGATCAACCTTTCGAACTCCATCGCTACGATTACATTATCGTGTTTCCCATAGCCATATTCAGGCATGTCATTGGGTAGGTATGTTTCAAAGCCTATTGAAACGATAATTGAACCTACATTCAGCTCGAATATCTCATCTTTTTGATCATAATCAATGGCTCCCAACCCACAGGTCTTAATGCATTGATGGCATCCTGAGCAAACTCCACAATTCAGACAGCGCCTCGCTTCAGAAACTGCCTCTTTTTCAGAAAGACCCTTTACAATCTCTCGGAAATTCATCTCTCTTTCTGAGGAGGGTAACTCAGGTATGCTTACTCTCTTTTTCTTATCCACCTCCTTCCCAAAAATTAAATCCTTAAATCTCACCACCTCTTCTTCAACTTCTATCTCAGTTTTTTCACCCTGAAGATATGCCTCTATTGCAATTGCAGCTCTTCTTCCAGCACCTACTGCTGCAACTACAGTAGCTGGACCAGAAACTGCATCTCCAGCGGCAAAAACTCCGGGCAAGTTAGTAGCATATGTGTTTTCATCCACAATTATAGTGCCCCTCTTTGAGACCTTCAATCCTAAACCTTCCAAGTACGAAATATCAGGGCTTTGACCTATGGCTGGCATAACGGTATCAACATCTAGCTTGAATTCGGAGCCTTTAATCGGCACAGGCCTTCTCCTACCGCTCTCATCAGGCTCTCCTAGCTTCATCTTGATGCATTCGATACCCACAACCTTACCGTTTTTGCCAAGAATTTTGACTGGCTGGACAAGATAATAAATTTCGATTCCTTCCTCTTCAGTATCTTCAATTTCAGATTCATGTGCAGGCATCTCTTTTCTCGTCCTTCTGTATAAAATGAAGGCTTCGCTTCCCATACGATGTGAAACTCTAACAGCATCTATTGCAACATCTCCTCCGCCAATCACAGCCACCTTTTTGCCTATTTCCACTTTATTACCTAGATTGATCTCCCTTAGGAAATCAACTCCTGGTATGACTCCCTTTAAATCTTCCCCGGGAATGACCAATTTTTTTGATGCATGTGCACCTGTACCAAGAAATATCGCATCAAAGCCCGACTTTTTTAAATCCTCTATGCTAAAATCCTCGCCCAATCTTTTGTTCAGTTTAATCTCGACGCCTTTCTTCTCAATATATTCTATTTCAGCCTCCAAGATATCTTTCGGCAGTCTATAATCTGGTATACCCACAGCTAGCATTCCACCTGCAACAGGCAATGCCTCAAAAATCGTAGGTGAATGACCCATCTTGGCAAGGTAATAAGCAACGCTCAAACCTGCAGGACCTGACCCTATGACCGCGATTTTTTTATCACTGGTTACCTCAAAGGGTTCAACCTTCTCTTCCCTGTGTTTAAGCTCGAAGTCCGCCACAAAACGTT